>TARA_R100001463_G_scaffold9938_6_pt1 | contig 11575 bp, 5 predicted proteins | sample TARA_R100001463 | Tara Oceans TARA_R100001463 (sample SAMEA2622242) | marine metagenome | biome: marine biome (ENVO:00000447); feature: deep chlorophyll maximum layer (ENVO:xxxxxxxx); material: "saline water (ENVO:00002010), including plankton (ENVO:xxxxxxxx)" | depth 40 m
GACTGCGAATAAAACGCCTAAAAAGTGGTGATTGGTCACTAAATATGCCCAGTGGTTTTCTCCCTGTTTCACGGGGCGGCATAAACTGAGTAAATAATCCAGCAGTCATTGTGCTGGTTAGCTGCTTTAACATTAACGGAGAACGAAACTGTTCCGGTAAAGCGTCTGGCATAAGTTCAGCCATGCCACGAAAAAACTTGGGAGTGCTTTGAAAATATTGCTGTTCTGGTGAAGCTGCTCTCATGTATTCCGGCACAGTATCACGATGCAACCAAGTGTTTCTGTTTAAACCAAATTCTATTGGCGATTTAAATAATGGATTTAAACTGCTAACTACAGATTCTACCCGTTCACCTAAATTTTCACCACTAACACTCACTGGCATTATGTTTTCTAAAAACACAACTGCCATTTTTTTCAATTCTTTTGAGTTGCGTGTTTCTAAAAACTCCATCGACGATTCAACAACATTAGAGAACAACTTTGAAATTTCACGTTTTGGAATCCGATAATATTCTCTGACTCTTTTCCCCTCATCATTCACAAAAAATTGATCTGTTGGGATATGCCAATAATTTTCTTTGTCACGATCCAAAATATCTTCGTAATCATCTTTGTATTCATCGCTGTTGTTCAGCGCCCATAACGCGACAGTTGGAACTCCAACAGCAGTAGCTAAACGTAATTGCATTATAGCAGCATTTTTCCCACCGTCTTTTCCAGCAAGTCTTCCCAAGTCCGCAGCAACACCTTGTACGCGTGCGTTAAAATACATAAACACCAAGTTAAGTTGCGCTGATCTTGTTATTGCTCCTTGTCTTCCAAAATCTGGCGATCCAGCAAAGTTCCGAACTTCAGCTACAATTTCACCCATACGCTCACGCTGTTGTTCGGGAGTCATTTTAGCTAAATTCTCAATACGCATACCGCGCTTTAAACCGACCAACTTGCTAGTTTCTTCAACGCTACTAGCTAATTGAACTATTGCACTTAACAAACCTCTTGCAGATAATTTAAATTCACGTTCAGTTGGTTTTACTTTAAATAATTCTGGTGTTAATTCACGTTGAAGTGTTGATCGTGCTGCTCCGCTGTTTAAAAAATCTTTGTATAGTGCATTTGGTTTGCCGAAATTCCCAGTAACGGAACTATATAATGCATGAACATAATCTAATGGTAATCTAATTAAATCAGCGGGACTACGGAACCCGTATTTGCTAACCATTGCTAGACGCGGCATGTCAGCAGCAAATAAATTAACAAACTGAAACGCCATGTTAAATGTTGTTGCCCCAGCTTTCATTGGAATTGATGCCGCAGCCATAGCTTTTGAAATCAAACCAGTTGCTTGAGCATTCAACCCCTCTATAGAACGTGCGACTTCACGGTTAACAGCTAAATGTTTTTGCTCCCCATCAACAAACACCGTAACTTCGTGGTCAGCTTTTTCTCTAACTTTCTTTTTCTTGCCAACTTTAGTTTCTTTTAACTCTCGAACTAAACCAGTCTCGTCAATTTGAGATAACGCATACAACTCTTGCATTTTCAGATTCTTGTCAGCCAACATGTAGCTCGTGAGAATCTTGTCATACGCAGCGTCGATAAAATCACCTAACCGGAAATCAGTATTGTCGATTCCGGTAATCATTTTAGCTAATTGTTTAGTTGTATCTATTCGATCACCAGTTGCTGAAGCGGTTTCTGAATCTTGCAAATGTTGCAACACGACGAACGGGGCATAAAAATCATTTGAGTTAACAATGTTGTTTAATGTCTCTTGAGAAATACGCCCACTGTCCATCTGCATACGCAGCATTGCCGACATAAATTCCTGGTATTGTTCAACAGCGCTCTCAAGCTGCTTCATTTGCTCTGGCGTAATATCAGCTTCGAGTTCTTTAAGAAGTCTGTTTGCGTCATCGAGCGTGTAGTCCGCAACACGTTTGCGAGTTGGATCGTCTTCAAGACGCTGCTTTGTTCGACGCAAAAACATTAACCGATTAAATTGTTTTTCAAGTCCCTTAATTGGTTTCACCACTGCGTCGTGGAAATCCAGCATTAACTTTTCTGCACGGGCTGGCGATCCGGCTAACTGTTCAAACTTGCGTGCTAGATCAAAGCGTGGCGCTTTTTTGCCCATGACTTTAAACACTTTAGACTCTAAATGTTTTAGTGGTTTAAATCGGCTCAAGAAATTCGTAGAAAAACCTTCAATGACCGAACGTAATTTTGACCCAAACGATTCGGGTTCTGTTTCTAGTGGTGAAAAGATTCGGTCAACATCGATCATCGACTTTGGCTTAACCCCAAGCTCAGTGTCTAAATTTTCAGAACGGTTTTTAAATTCAGCTATTTGCTCGTCTGCTTGTTCTTGAGTAAGTTCTTTTTTATTAACTTTTTTACGAAGTTCTTTTTCAAAAGTTTTTAAATCGCTTTCAAACACTTCGGACTCTGGATCTCGTTTAGCAAGCACAGCACGAACAGCGTCTTCGACAGATAAGTTGTGTGTTTTAGCTTGTTCAGTGCCTAGCAGTTCTTTTATTTCGTTTAAAACATTCCGCAGTTCACTTTTAGTTTCAACTGGGTCAGCTTTCTTTTTACGCCCCTTCTTTGATGCTTCCAGTTTTAAGTCGGGTTGTTTATTTAAAGTGTTTCTAGCGCGTGACAATGCAGTATCGACTGCTTGGCGTTTCTTGCCAGTTGTTTCAACAATCTCAGCAGGGGTTAACCCGTCCATTGTTAACTGCATTACTTCGCGTTGTGCTTTTGGCAGCTTATCGATAGCTTTTGCTACTCTCTGTAAGCGTTCACTTTTACGTAATGTTTCTTCCGGTGACGGTGCTAAATCAGCTTCTTGATCGATCACAGTTTGACCAGTTTCTTCGTCCGGAGTAACTGTCGTTTCTTTTTTGTTAATGTTTTGCTGATCTCGTCCAAGATCATTAATTTTATTGGCAGCAATTGTGCGTGCCATTTGTTCAAACTTATTGCGATCCAACGTTCCTTTTTTAAGCATGTCGAGAAGCGCAAGTTTTGTATCTGTCGTAGCGCTTACAGCAGCGTCTGCTTTTTTTGTTTTGCCGAAAAATCTTCTACCCGCATAGTTTTCAGAAACTTGGTCTACAAATTTATTTTCGTCTTCAGTCAGTTCTTGTTCCTGCTGAGTCGGTTGCTGTTGCGTTTTAGTTACCGGTTCAGCAGTCGTTTGCGCTTCTTCAAATGCGCCTTCCGGTGGTTGTAATGGCTCCGGTTGTACCCGTTCAGCTTCACCTCGTTGTTCTTGCTGTTCGGTAAATCGCTTTTGTTCAAGCTCAGCAGACTGTTCTGCTGTGCGTAAAAATCCTTGTTGATCTAACTTACCACCTTCAACTTGTTTGGTGCGGCGCTGGTCAATAACCTCGCTGCTGGGTATCACTTTTGGCGATCCGGTAACAACCAGCGGTTCGTTTAAAATGTCCTCCAACGACTGCCACTGCAATATTACCGGTGGACGAGTCGGCCCAATTGGGTCTTTTGTTTGGCGCACACCAGTAACGTCACGACGTTTGGCGCGTTCCATTTCAATTTGCTCTTGCTGCTCCATTGACTCAGCAGTTGCAATTTGTTCAGCGCGTGCCATCTCAACGTCGCTCATGTCATTTGAGCGATCTTCAATGTCTTGAAGCAACCCGACAAGATTCTCTACTTCAGATTCAATAGTCTTCGGATCAAGCTCGTCGTTCTTAACTTTGCGTCGGATATAATCAAATGCTCTCCGGAAATAATTCCTGGTAGCTGGTGCTGGAGTTAACCCAAGTTCGTTCCACAGCAAGCTTTCAGTAACACTCCCGTGCCGACGTTCTTGCACTAACATGCGGACATATTCTGCGCCCATAGTGCCATCAGAAATGTCTTCCCCATAAACATCTGTTACATGCTTTTTCTGGGCTTCAGTCATTTCAGACGCTATTTTTTCAAAACGTTCTTTAGCGTATTCTCCAAATGATAGTTCTGAATTTGATGCGTCCCATTCACCTAGCAGAGTTTTTAAATGAGCGTCATGTATAGACTCTTCTTGAATGAGTTTTTTAATATACTCATTAGCATCGAGTCCGTTATCTTTTATGTGTTTCTTTAAATTTTTTAAATTAACAGTTAATCGGCCAATTCCCGTTACATGAGCGATATGCGGATCGTCATTGTCAGTAAAAATTACTTCATCAAAATTGCTGTATTTAGATGAGTCTAATTCGTTAACAACTTGATTTGGAACAGAACCTTCTTGAAGAATTTCACCAGCATTAGCATCGATGTTAGTTACATGAACCCCGTCTGTTTCTGTAGCTGGGCCAAGTTCTGGGTCAACTGTTTGTTGTTCTTCAATTGATTCTAAATATTTTTTTAAGACTTCTTGTTCACGATTGTTTTTGACGTTATCAACTTTGTCTTGTGTCGCTTTTAAATCTTTTTGAACTTGTTTGTCTTTCAGCATGTTAATGCCGGATATACCAGATTGCTGTAAAGCACCGGGGCCAACTCCTGCAACACCTTCTATAAACACTTCTGACGGTGACGTGATTTCCCCCTCCGAAGCTAATTGACCAGCAGCTTCACCAACCGAACCCCCCGCACCTTCAATTCCTAGCTTCTTAACTGGACCACTAACAAGTCCACCGAGTTTCATTGTCATTAAATCGACAAGTGCAATCGGGACTCCGTATTTTAAACTCTTGTTTCTTAAATTAGAAACTGTGTCTGGATCGGTAAATGACGAACGAATTGCATCAGCGTTAGTAACGTCAATTCCCTCTTCAACTAACATTTCGTTAAATTTTGCTCCGTAAGAAACTCCAAGAGTTGTTACTGCTTGTCCACTAACAAAACCAACACCAGCACCAGCTATTGTTCCAACACCGGGAACTACCGACCCAGCAGCAGCGCCAGCAGCCACTCCAACTGCGGTTCTACTAGCACCGTAATTAACTTGTGCAGACAATGATTCGATAATGATTTGCCCCCCGATCTCAAACGGGTCTTTTATAAATCTGCTAATTTTGTCTTCTTCTGGTGCTTCTGAAAATTCGATGTACGCTTTGCTTCCGCGTAACGCTTGCGAACGACGATTGGCTAAAGCCATTTCTTCAAAACGGTCTTCGTCAGAAAATGTTCCGAAACTTTCTCCAACTAAAACATCTGCGGTAGTCGCTTGGTTAGCCCCACGAAGCCAAGCGTTTCTGAAAGTGTTAAAGAACTCACTATCTTCGTTGCGATCCCATGTTAATGAACTAAAATCTTCGTTAAAATCTTCAAATTGACCAAGTAACTTGGGGTAATTTTTACCAATTGATATAACAAGTTCTTCATCTGAAAAATCTTTAAACTTTTCTCCGTAATTTCTACGTGCTGACTCGACGACACTGTTCATTGATTACGTTGATTTCTAATATCATCAGCTATTACATCACCAAAGTCCGCAGCGCCGCCCATGCCGCCGCCCATGCCGCCGCCCATGCCGCCTCCGCCCATGCCGCCGCCAGTATTAATCCCCATTGATTGTATTTTTTTATAAAATGCTTCTGCGTCAGTTACCGAAGCGCCATCTAATTTAAAATTATATGCTGTTTGCCCTGTCAACGTACTGGTGTACGGAACAATTGAAACTTGCCCAGTGTGTGGCTGGTTGCTTGAAGCCATGAACGCTTGTTCTAAACCAGATAAAAAATCTTTGTGCGTATTAACCATACTGTCTCGCACTGCCATTAAATCGAGAAGTTCTGGAGTATCTGAACGAGCAAAATTTTCTATCTTGCCCGTATCTGGATTTCTTACTTCTCGCGGAGTTTGCAGTTCATTAATTCTGTTTAAGATCGGGCCAATTTCTGAAGCATGTCTAGCTCCTGCTGCACCAACTGTTTTTTTGTAATGATCTAACAACGCTGCTTTTTCTTTAAAAACACCTATCAACGGATTTGTTGCATTTTCTGCTTTTGCTTGAGCTAATTTTGCTTCTGCATTTGCTTTAGTTATTTCAGACGAACGTAATTCTTTTTTGTGTTTTTTTTCGTCTTTAGCATCCCGCATACCTCTTTTTAAAGACTTAGTTCGCAGATCACTTTCTTTTTTATCGCGTTTTGATTTTCTCTTCGCACGTTTTTCAGCACTTTCTGCACGATCTTCTGCACTATCTGCGCGATCTTCTGCTCTATCAGCACGTTTATCTGCTTTTTTGCGATACTTGCTTCGTTCTTTTCTTTCTGCTGACGCTAGATTTGACGCACGAATATCACGCGCCATGTCCATGCCCATCGAAAGTCCTGTTGAAAATGATCTAGCCATATTATGCGTTTAGTCCAAATATTCCACTAACCCCTTTACCAAATGATTGTCCACCAGCCATTCCAGCCATACCCCCAGTTAATGCAGTTAAACCAAGCCCAGCGCCCATTCCAGCTATTTGACTTAATGGGCCACCTTCTTGCGCCATTCGCATTTGTTGGTTGTATATATTGCCAGTACCTTGTGCAAATTGGCTATTGTTCATCACCCCGACTCCGCTATTCATTATGTTTTGCCCCTGAAACGCAGATGCCCCTTGTTGCGCTCCGCTTAATTGAGAAAATTGAGCCACTGGAGAAACACCAGCGCCAAATGCTGCTTTGTTAGCTATGTCTTGTTGATACATTCTAAAACCAACATCGCCAACTGCCATTGCTTCTTGAATGCTAGGTGCGTTTCCAAATAAATTACCACGCGCTGCTTGCGATCCGCGTGCGCCTCTAACAGCACCTTCTGCTGCTTGTGTAAAATATTTTTCTGGGCCACCTTCAGAAATTTGACGACCCAATTCTTGGCGCATTTTAAAACCTTCTGGATCGGCTGCTGCCATTTCTTTGCGACGTTGTTTAACAACATCAACGCCGTATGTTTCAGCAGTTTCTAATGAACCCGCAGCCAATTTATCTGCTGCTTCTATCCAAAAATCTAAATTTGCACGGGATAAATCAATGTCACCAATGCCCCTAAAATCATATTCTTTCCCCTCGACAGTTCCTTTTTCGCCAAGTCTAGCTAAACGATCAAGCTGCTTGCGCGGCCCGACAGTTGCCATCTCAGCATTTATTTGCTCTCTTGCCGCACCCCCGTAATCTGGTTCATCTCTACATCCCATTTTAAAATACTTTCGCCATCATGTTTGCTTTACCCAAATTGGTGTAACCCAATCTCGACATCACTGGTAAAAAAGGTGATTTATCGGACAATGGAACTAAAGTCCCACCCGAACCACTCAATCTAATTTGATTTTCTAACACGCTAATCACGTTAATACTGTCTTTCGCTTTCATTCTTTCACTATGAAACCATGTGTTTACAGCAGTCAATGCTCCTACACTTGCATATCCGGACAATTTCCCGTCCTTGTCGAACACATGCGTCGGCAAAACTGGTGAGTGATCGTCCCAACCAGCTTCTGTGTTCAGTGCAACTAATTCGTCTCTGTCTCTCAACGGTCTTACAATGACCATTTTGTTGATTAAGTCCATAACTCCAAATCTTACACATCATCTTACACTCCCTCTAGCTACCGTTTTTCAGCGTCTAATCCCATAACAATGGCACTAGCTTTAACACCTCTTAATTGTATCTTATTTTCTTCAGCTTCTATTCTAAACTGTATTTGATTGAATGTGCCTTTACTAATGTTTGAATACGCTTTTTTAACAACTTCAGTTCTACCGAACATAAATGGCAATGCTTTTGGAAGCACTACACCACTGCCAGCAGCAGTGTCTATTTTCGATGTGTTTAAACGTTGTTCAGTTAGAACGTCATCTCGGATTTGGTAAACATCAACGAGAGCGCGACTGTTGTTCCATTCAAATTCAGCGTTCCGACCAATCTTGTCGTTCATCTGCTCACGAAAAACAAAACCGCGAGTAGTAATTGACGATGGGTAGAACACTCCGTCATCTTTAAAAGTGCTATCTGTCTCGTCGTTTTGCGCTACGTATTCTAACCAAGTTAAAACCTTACCGTCTGGTTGGCCAAAATTTAAACGCAACTGACCAGCAAAAGCACTTTCTGCAAAAACAGATGGAGTCCAGTTCGTCCAATAACCAGACCAGGATTGTGTAACTGTATTATAAACTAATGTGTAATTGTTTGTAGTCGCTCCATCTATTGGAACTGACAGCAAATAACGGTTGTTCCAGAATTTAGCACATGCTTTATCTGCAACGTTCCAATTAATTCGTTCTATAAAATTTCCAATCGCAGTGCTTATTGGTTGTGGTTCAACAATAGTCTGTGCGCCGTTTAAAACCTGACCAATAGACATTACTCCGAACCTACTTAAATAAAACACATCACCACCAACTTCAGCTACAGATCGTTTTGCAGCACAACCAAAACGGTCACTTATTTGTTTAACTTCCCAAAAAGAAGAAACTAATAATTGCGGGTTAGTGTTAACTAAAAATACGCTACGTTCTTTAAATACAATAAGATTAAAATTAGCCCAACTTTGCAGCGCAATAATTGGATCGCCACTGTGTCCACCAATTCTTATCTGATCGTTTGTGGTATCCCACGTAGTTCCGTCAATAATTGCAGATGCATATATTGCGTCTTGCGGTTGATTCGGAACACCAAACCCAAATAAACGATTTGTATGTAATGTAATTCCGCTAAACTCTAAACCATGTTCGCTAGGAACAGTGCTAGTAGCGTCGCTTGTAATCATCCGCATTTTGTTTGCGCCATCTGCAACAAACATTTTATCAACCATTTGAACCAAATCTACTTGGTTGGTTGCGTGAACGGTGTTTTTAGCTCCTGTTAATTGCGTCCAACTGCTTTCGTCAGAATCACACCTCCACAATTTGCCGTCAGAAGCGCATATTAAACGCTCTCTAGCACCTACTGGATCGTCATAATACGCTAACCCCTGTATAGCAGTTGAATGTGCAGTGCTGGGAAATTTTGTCGTTCCCTTGCGAGTAACAACAGTTCCGAACGTGTTAACATCTACGTTCTTCCCGTCAGTAAATTGATTCTTGTTTAAAAGATTGGGTCTAACGTCACTAACCTGACCACCTAAAAACGAAATAGTATCGTCAAAAACGAGTGGTTCATCTAACAAGTTTGATGCATACCGTGGCATTATCTAAAATCATTTTGTGTCCAAGCGACTTCAACGTCCGGCACTATCTGAATTTGACGTGCTGATTGATTTTTTTCCATGTCACGCATTAGCTGCATGTGCGCCCCAGCTTCTTGCATTTTCAATTGAGCTTTTGCGTATTGTTGCAAATACTCCAGAGCATCAGCTTCTACATACGTAACCAAAGCGTTATCAATCCCACTCAAAACTGCTTCGTCCGAATCACCAAGCGGACTAATAATTAGCTTGCCCAAAACCAATAAAGTTTTTGTTTCGTTTGGAATGCGTATTAATTTTATTCTAGGACGAGTGCCGCTTGCGCTTACGCTTTTTGGAAGAACAATAAAATCAGTTGGCGTGCCGTTTTCATCAAGCAGTGCTGGATTGATTTGAAATACACGCTGATAATCAACTGGAGTTATTTCTTTTTCATCCCAATACGCAGAAACTGGGAAATCCATTTCAAGCGTAAGATCAACAATTTCTGTTCCACTTGGCACAGTAGTTGAATACGTTCCCAGACTTTCGCGCCACAACTCAGCATTCCAAATCATGTCATAACGACGATCAACAAATGTCTTAAACACGGAGATACTATCATCATCAGTGCTATGCACTTTTTGACCAACGTATGTTGCTATATCAGATTTTGTCATTCCATTATTATCCAGTGTCCGTCACCGGCAGATGTATTATCTAGAACAATGCGTTTAAATATTTTTATCACTACGGCATTTGTGCCGAAATATAAAGTTACAGTATCTCGCAGCCCAACTCCGTTAGTAAGGGACGTGTCGTCTGACGCTGCACCTGCATTTGTTCCATAATAAGCAGCATTAAGCCCATGAGCCTCAACCATTTTTTGAGGTAAATAAATGTAACCCCATCCACCAACTGTAGTTACACTAATCGTTCCCGGACTGCTTGTTGTGGTTGTAGTAAATTCAGTTGATGAGTGAATAGTTTCAACAACATGTATTTTATTAAAATTACTATCGTTTCCGGAAGTTGTGTCAACATTTGCCATAACAATTCTGTCACCAGCTTCCAGCCCGTGATCTAACGAAGTTGTCATTTTTAGCTTACCCCCAGAAACCACAATCCCATTTTCAGCTATTGTTGCCCCAGCTTTAATTCTTATTGCGCTACTGCCTCCAGAAGTTTTGTTTTTGTATAAACTTAAATAAAATTCATTTCCACTTAACATCGGAGATACATCTGCTGTGTTCAATTTCGGATTTGGCAAAAGAATAATATTCTCACCATCAACACTACTGAAAGTGCCTCTAGCTATGCCGTACATATCTTTTATTTGTAAACTAGCATATTGACCGCCTCCACTACCCCAGTCTGAAATACCTACATTAGTAAACGCAGTATGAATTTTATTTTTTTCATTCGGATCGTCTAACCAGAAACGGAAGTTTTGATTTACTGTAGTTCCACCATTAATTTTTATTAACAATGTTTCAACCGTTGGGCTTTTCGGCCAACTTCCATTACCAGAAGCTAATCCAAATACCATTTTGTCGTTCGCATCTTCATCAATGCATAACGGTGATTTTGCTGTGTTTGTAAAATTGTTGTATGTCCAATTATTGCCATTAATTAACAACCCAGCGTTGTGTTTAAACGAATCTCCTTCACCAGCGTCAGTATAAGTATATGTAGCGCCAGTGGCATAAACAACAAACCCATGCCCTAAAGTATAATCGTGTGTCGCATTTCTTCCGGTCGGGTCAGGAACTGTAATGGAATTGCCATTAATATTAACATTAGTCGTTCCGTATAATTCAAATGCTCTTTGATGATGTTCTACACTGTTTCCAGTAATTATGTTGCCCACCGGATAACGCATGTAAACAGCAGTTTCACCAATTCTATGTGGCACTTCACTCTGACTATCAGTGCTAAATCCGTCGAAACGATTAGTTGATACAGTGTGGTGTAACCCGTCTAAACGAACTCCAAAACGATTGTATTTTAAATGGTTTCCACTAAACAAAATACCATCTGAAGTTCCAGCAGTTATCAATCCAGCATAACACGCTTCAAACGTATTTCCGGTAAAACTCAAATCAACACCTTTTACTCTAGCTCGATCTTTGCTCCCGTTGTTTAACATGATCCCAAACATTCCCTTACTAGAATTGTTTGGTGTCCCGCTTATATCTGAGCTTTGAAAAGATTTGTAACCCCGAAACAATAAATCACTGTAACGATTGTTGCGATGGGTGAATCCCGGCAGCCATAATCCAATTGTGTCATCTTCAACATAACCACTAAAATGAATGCCAGTAATGTGAGCATCCATATCTTGAATGCGGTTTTTGTTACCAGCTAAACTCTCATCACCAGCTTGCTCACCTCCAGTGGGGTTGTAACCAGACGAATAAACATCGATCGTTCCAACTTCGTTGTTAGCAATTGATCCCG
>TARA_R100001463_G_scaffold82044_1_pt1 | contig 11516 bp, 6 predicted proteins | sample TARA_R100001463 | Tara Oceans TARA_R100001463 (sample SAMEA2622242) | marine metagenome | biome: marine biome (ENVO:00000447); feature: deep chlorophyll maximum layer (ENVO:xxxxxxxx); material: "saline water (ENVO:00002010), including plankton (ENVO:xxxxxxxx)" | depth 40 m
GTCGCAGCTTGTACTGCTGCTTCTATTTTCTTAGGTGTTGGTTCACATCCAAGAGCATCAGCTACCATGTTTGCAGCCATCGAACCCATTGGTCCACCTAGAGCTGTGCCTATAGTAGGAGCTACAGCACCTATAATATTTTTCACATTTTTAAGTAAGTTTAGTTTCATTTGCTTTCTCTTTTAGTTCCTCGTTGTTGAAGCGTATGCTTTCATTTCCTAGAATTTCTTCTACTGATTGCATCGCAAGTTCTAGTGGCATTTCTGGCACACCTTTTAAGTGCGCATTTAACAGTTCTTCATATACTTTTCTAAACTCTTCTCGTTTAATCCAAGCAAGATCTGTTTTAGAACGCAGTTTACAGTCTATTCGATAAGCTCTGTCGAGATCATCTTCAAGATACATTATCAAAATATCACCCATTGATTATCATTTGTTCTAATCTATCTGCCCTGTTGCCCACTTGTTTTGCCCAACGACTATCAAGCATTTCCTTACCTGCTGTCTCATAGTCACCTTCTTCCATCGCACCTAAAAACTTTTTAAAGTTTAAAAGTTTTGTCAAACCTAAATTAAATATCATATTAATAATAGCTCGTTGTCTAACGTCTGTTAAATCTGCAAACCATTTGAATACTCTAGTTGCTTCTTCTTCACAAATTGTTATATCGTTGGCAAGAAGATAGTCAGACTCATCCATAGTGATACCACGCTCTTCTATGTTTCTACCCACACCCAGAGTTAAAAACCCTGCGGAGCATTTGTAAGGTCGTAGTTCTACACCTTCGTCACGTTTAAGTTCTTCAATTAGTTTTTCTTTATCCATACATATTCCTTTGTTGTAATCTATTTACTAAACCACCTTTGTTAAATAATAAATTTTCTTTGTCAAATAAATTATCTTTTATCCACTCAAGATTTTTTGGATAAACACCTGTTTTATTTATTATGTCATCTATAGGAAGTTCTTCAGGATTTCTTGCTAACACTAAAGCTCCTACTTGAATAACTTCTTCTGCAGATTTTAAAGGATTACCTGTTGCTTTATTATAAAAATAACTAAACTTATCTGGATTAAAACCTACTTGAATCCAGTCAGGATCGTTCATAGCTTTTCTAGCTAAAGACGCTAGTTCTTCTGGAGTGTGATTTTTCCATTTTCCTCTCATTTTTCCATAAGTAGATTTCGGTATTGATTCTTTTACACCTTTTGTTCCTCTATCATGAAGTTGTTTAGTTCTTGTTCTACTAGAAGTAAAATTTACATCTGTAATATACCCTGTGTTTGCATATCCTCTTATCATGTCTTTTTTAAACTTATCGTTTATAAAACGACCGTGTAATGATACAATATACTTATTATAGTCTTCATACGCATTGATATCTAACCTAAGTCCTATTTCTTCTCCATCTTTAATAAGTTCATTTACTCCTATAATTCTAGGGTTGTTATTAAAACCTCTAACAATAGTAGCTATATCAATAGGATCAACTAATTCAGGAACATTTTTTAAAACTCTAGGAGAAAATAATCTTTGACCTAAATCATCTTTTTCATTCATAACAAAATTATGATAATCTGTGTAGGTTGTATTTCCTTGCTCATATTCATTATATTTTTCTTGAATAAGAGGATGCTTTGTTTTTCTTGCAGATTTAATTTGTTTTCTTTCTGTTTCAAAAGCATCTTTTAAAGCATCTTTTCTAACATTAACAACGGTTTCATCTAAGCTTAAAGTTTCTGGTGTTAAATCAACACCTGCTAATTTAGTATCAATATCGTCTGTTCTAGTTTTAAAATAGTTTTTAAAAGCTTTACCAATAGTTGATCTTACTCCTTTAGCTAACAAACCTGTTGCATATCTTTGTCTAACTTCGCCACCTGTTGCAAGTCTTCTTTTTTGCAAAGTAGCAACAACACTTGGTCTTGTTCCTTCACTATAAGATGTTCCAGTATACGGATTAGTTCTTTTTGTAGGATCATCTGCTACGTTTAAAACAGGATTATCTTTATCAACTTGTGTAGTATAAGGATCTATCATATCGTCTCCAAACAACATGTCAGAAACTAATCCACCTTCTTGATAGTTTCTCCTATACGATCTTTTATAATCACGTTCATACCTAGATCTTTCAAGAGGTTTTCCGAACATAGATTCTTTTAAAGACTTGTCAAGTTTTCTTGCTCCTTCTGTTATATTATCGTAAGGAGTCAACCCTGTTAAGTTTTCTAAAACATTCTTAGAAGCATATCCGGGAAGGTTTTTAGCAATAGTTTCAGACAATCCTCTACGATAAAAAACTGATCCTAAAGTGTCATCTAATATAGGACCTCCTAAAGTTAGTAATGAAAGAGCAGGGTTTTTACTGTACTCTAAAGAATCACTAAACCTAACACCGTGTTCTAGAGGACCTAACAAACCCACTCGTTGTATTGCTTTTTGTATAGTCTTTTGAGGATCTTTAAAATATTCTTCTCTTGATTCGTCTGATCCTCTAACATAGTTTAATCCTAAAGCAGTTCCTGTCATTAAAAGTGTAGCACTTAAAATTTTAGGAGCATTAGCTGCAGGATTAAGAATAACTTGTCTTGCATAGTTTTTTAAAACTGTATTAGAAAAAGCAGTAGGATAACCTAAAAACTGAAACAATATGTCTACTTTAGGATTAGATTGAATAATAGGTTTAATAGCTTGTTCCCTAGCAGGGTTAAGTATAACTTCATTAACAAATCTTCCTGCTCCTCTTATTAAATTAACTTGATAAAACTTTTCACTATCTGTTAATTCTGAATAAGCTTTACGAGCATCGGCTTGTTTTGCTCCATCATCAACCCATTTAATTCCTTGTTCAACATCTATACCTAAATCAAAAAGTTCTTCTTTATATCTTCTAAGTTTTCCTGTTGCTTTAAATATATCTGTACCTGCTTTAGAAGCTTTGTGAAGTTCTTTTAAGTTAGAACGTATTAAATCTTTTCCGATATTAAAGCTTGCTAACTGAACCATTTTTGTCCATTGAGTAAGTAAGTTAGCTTTAAAAAATCCTCTTGCTCCTTTTTTAACCCATTCAGTTTGCATACCTTCACCTGCTAGGTTTTCAACACGATCAGCTAAAGCTTCTTCTACTGCTAAAAAAACTTTATTCATTTCATTAAACACTTCAGGCTGATCTAAGTTGTGTTTATCTTTTAAAATTCTAGGTATTTTTTTAGTAAAAAGTTCTCCTGCTTCACCCATAGATTTTAAAAGTTCTTGAGTATACCTTTCAGGCTTCCCTTTTGTTAAGGGAATAAAAACTTCTGACATACTTGAAAGAGTAGCTAAAGGAAGGTGAGCTACTTGTTGAGAAAGTTTTAGAGTATCATAAATACTCTGACCTACGTCAGATTGATAATAGTTTAAATCTCCTGTTAAAGTTTTGAAAAGATTTACAACATTATTTCTTTCTGTTTTTGTTAAACCTCCTTTAACACCTTTTGCTATTAACTCTTGATTTAAAGGATCAACCCATTGTTTTTCAAACTCTTCAAGTGCGCTGGCTCTTGTAAGTATAAGTTCTCCAGTATTTTTATCTCTTGAACCAAATGCTTTTTTTGTTTCAATGTTTCTAGCAGCTTTAGCATAATAAGAATGAGATACTGCGTGTAAATCATTAATTAAAAAATCTTCAAAAACATTTTCATCTTTAATATTTAAACCCCTCATACCTGTAAGTATGTTAGCAGTTTCTCCATAAGCAGCATTTTTTTCGTCTAATACACCTGCTATAATTTTGTCAACATTATCCAAAGAAACACCATCTTCTTTTAACAATAATTCTTTAAACTTTTCAGGATTTTCTTTTATTGCTTTTCTATTCCAACTTATAGGAAAATAATTTTCAACTCTTCTTTCTGGAGATATAAGTTTATTTTTAACAGCATGATTGAATATAGTATCATAAAACTTTTTAAGATTATCAGAAACTTTATTAATAGCAGCATTATCGCTCTTACCGCCTCTTAAAACTTTTATTACTTCTTTTTGTTGCTGATCCGTCATTATACCGTTTTGTTTAGTATATAATGGAGAAATAGCTTGTTCATACATTAACTTATAATTACCAGTTCTCCAATTTATATTTTCACCAAAACTAAATTCAAGAGGTTTATTAGTACGATTAAAAAATTCTTTACCTGCATCGTATCTAATAAGTTTACGGAGAGCATCAGCAACAGGAGAAATTTCTGCCATTGTGTTAAGTATAGCTGTAGGTTTACCTATTGTTCTTGCAATAATTTTATCTTTCCTAGTTCCTAGTCTATAAGCAGCCATGCTTCCAACTTGTTCTAAGTATTCATCATCAGTAAATAAATCAATTTTTTTGGAATGAGCAACCGCTAACTTTTGCGATCCTGCACCTAACAATCCTCCTAAAACAGTTCCTAATGCAGCACTTCCTATTAATTCAGGAGTAGAAAATAACTTTCTAATATCTGTATTAACTTCGGTTTCTTGTCTAAAATAATTATCAAGTCCTGTCCAAGCTCCTGCTTCAGCAGCAGTTACTCCAATAGCTTTTTTAGTTTGAGTTTTAGCAAGTTGTTTTAAACCTGTAGAAGCTCCTTTTGCTAACGCTGCTCTAGCTGCTAAAGTTGCTCCTCCAGTTATAGGAGTAGTCAAAGTAGCAGCAAGTAAAGTAGGATCAGTAACAAAATCTATTCCTATATCTCTTGCAGCACCTAAGTATTGTTTGAGACTTCCTGTATCTGCTCTGTCAAATCTTTGTCTTAGATACTTATAGTCAGCTTTTTGTTGAGGAGTAAAAAGTTTACTTTCAGATGCTCTTTTAAAACCACTATATAAATTATAATCAGAGTCTCTCAAGTACTCAAAAATATCATCAGATTTTTCTCCTACCGAAGTAAGAAATCTTTCTGATCTTTCTTGAAACAATCTATCTTGTTCTAAATCATCCAGAGTTTCATTTTTATTAAAAGCTAAACTACCTCTACCATAGCTTTTACCTACTAAAGATCTTAAGTTAGACATTTGTTATTTCCTATCTATTGAAAGTAGTTTGAGTTGTGTCTTCTTCAAAAGCTTCTATTGTTTTACCACCACCATATCCTACTGCTCCATACCAAAGCCACTTTTTATTTTCAGGAATATATTTACCAAATCTAGCACCTTGAATTTTTATAAAATTAGTCATTACTTGATTAGGAGCAAGATTGCCTGAAGTTTTACTTAAAGAGTTAAATATAGATTTTTCCAAATCTGTTAAAGTATTTAAATATTTTTTAAGAGCTTTCGGATCTTTATATATATTACCTTTTGTTATTTTAAATCTCATGTTTTCTATCATTTTAGCTGTTCGTGGGTTAGATAATAATTTTTTACTAATTTGTGTAGCTAATATAGGAGCAACTTTTTTAACTGCAGCTCCTCCTATTGTCCTAACACCTGAAGCTACCCAACCTATTCCGGGAATAAGAGCTACTGCATAGCCAATATCTTCTGCTCCTAGATCTTCTCCAAATACAAACTCTACTGCTGATCCAACAACAGGAGTATCTAATACTTTTTTATAAAAGTCATCTTCACTTGTAGCTTCTACTGCTTTAGCAGCTTCAAAATCATCTCGAGTAGGAGTTCCTTCATACAATACCTGTACTTCTGTAGAAGCCAAACTGTTTAAAGTATTTAAAATTTCAAGTTTATCATCTGTTAAAACTGATCCATATTTGTTTTCTACAGTTTCTAATGCACTTGCATACGCTGAAGCTTTTTCTAAATCTGTTTCAGTAGCATTATATATTTCTTTAAACTTAGTAAGATATTCGTCTTCAGTTATTTTTCCTGTTAACATTCTAAATTCATAGTAATCGTTTAATGTAGCATCTGTAGAATTTCCATTTTCTAACTGACCTAACACTTTTAAAGCAGTTATAGTAGTTATATCTTCAAACACTTCTTGATTATTCATATTTTGTCCAACGCTAGGATATTTAAAAGCAAAGTTTTTAGCTTTGTTACTTATCTTATCTAACGAGCCACTATAATAATCTGTATTAAGTTCAGCAAGCTCGTCAAAACTTGATTTTAAAATATCAGCTCCTTCAAAATTAATAAGTCCTGATCTAATATTAGATATGTGATTTCTAGTTTTAACTATATCATTGTCAGTCGCTTTTTGTGACATAACGTCTTGTAACTCATTTTCAAAATCTTTTACAAATTTATTATAGTTTTGAGTTAAAGAAACATCTCTAGGATTTACATCTAATCTTCTTAAATATGCGTCTTGTACTTTTTTTATTTCTATTTTTCTCTTATCTTTTCCTATTAAACTTCTAATAGATGAAGAATCTTTTTCATAGTTATTTATTAACTCAATATCTGCATTTTTCTGAAGTGTTCCAGCAGCAAAATGATCTGCGTTATATTTATTTATTAAAATATCTTTTATTTTAATATTACTTAAAGTTGGATTTGCTTCTCTTATTTCTTTAAGATGTGTTATCATTTCAATAGCATCAACTTTACCATTAAGAGTAGGAAAATTACTATACATTTGTTGAACAATAGATGAAAGATCCATTTCAGGAGCTTTAGGCTTATAGTTTGAAGGATCATAAACTTCTCCTTGTTTAACATTTACTGAAAAAGGTCCACTTGTAACTGTTTCAGTCTTAGGAAATTTACCATCATTAGAAGATGCTAAATCTTTTAAATGATTTTCGATAGCGTCAATATTTACAGAAAACTCATTGTCTTTACCTAAAGCTTTATCTATTTTATTTCGCCACCAACTAAGATTTCTTGGTGAAATCATTTTTTCTGCTGTTTTTCTTGTTATTCTATCAAACTCTGCGGTTGCTTGTTCTTTAGTTAATTTTCCTAATTCTTCTGATCCTTCAAGTCTAGTATTATATTGTAAAGCAAGCATGTTGCTTTTATTTTTAACCCACTCATTATATTTATTATATGCTTCTGGATCGTTTTCAAATACAGGAGGTTCGTATCCTGTTGTAGCTTTCCAAGATCTTCTAGCTTTTTCCATAAAATAACCAGTTAAATCTTTTCCCCAGTCTGCTGTAAGATCTTCATGTTTACTTTGAATTGTTGATTGTTTTCCCCACTTAGCTACTAAATTTGATCTTTCAGCTAAACTGGTTTCTTCAAAATCTTTAATATCAGAAGCTACTTCTGTTAATCTTTTGTTATCTAAAAATTTATTAATTAAAGCAATACCTCTAATAGCACCTGCATCATCAAATTTTTTTGATTGTTTTCTTAATAAACTTTTTCCTAGATCAAAAGCACTACCTTTTCTTTTGTTCAAATAATCATCTAAAACACTCATGCTCTCATCTCCTGTCTTCCTAATAAGCTAGTAGGTTCAACAGCTTCTTCTCCAGCTTCTTCAGGTCTAGCTTCAAGTAAACTTGGAGGAGGTTCTACTGTTTCTAAAAGTTCTTCAATTCTTGGATCTATTGTTTGTGCAACTTGCTCTCTGTTAAAAGCACCGACAGCACGTTGTAAAGTTTTTATTTGGGTGTCAGGATCAACATCATTTTTATCGTCTTCTGATTCTCCTGAATACAGTTTATAGTTAAAAATACCTGCTTTTTCAACTAACCCTATTATCATGTACATAACTGATTCCATTAATAACAACATTAAGTCTGGATTCCACTTACCTTGTGTAAAGCCATGATAAAGTATTACAGAAGCAACATCAGCTACAGGTACTCCGTCTGTAATAGACATTACTAAATTTAAATAAGTTTTTTCTTCTATTAAAGATTGTAATATAAATAAGTTTGCTTCGTTTACAGTTGTAAACTCAGGAGGTTGTTCCCATTTATAAGGTTGTTCTGGTGAGTTTGTTAAAGATTGTCCTGCAACTGGTCTTCCTTTTGCATTTTCTGCTGCAAACATCTCTAAACCATCAGTGGGTATTGCCATTTAATTCTCCAATAAATTATTATGCGTAAACATTTGTACCGATAGGTTGTTGCGCCATAATACTGTTGTATGTTTCTGGACCAAAGCTTGTTCCATTAATAAATTGATTCACAAAATCATTTGAATTTGTTGCTTGAAAACCTGCTTGTTGAAACTGAGGTCTAAGATCTTGAACATAGTTAGCAGACGCAGCTACCATTTCTGGAGTTTGTCCAATAGTTCCTCTTCTTAAATAATCTTGATAATCTCTATAGTTTCTACCAGTAATTAAATCTTCTACTGTTTGAACTCCTGTGTCAATAGCAGATTCTTTAAGTTTATCTCCAAAACTAGTAGGAGTTTTAGAAGTTCCGTCAAGGATTTCTTTTGTTGCTTTATTTAAAGATGGTTTATCTGATACTGTAGAAGTGTCAATTATTTCTGAAACAGGTTTAAAATCTTGAACTTTAACACCTGTAGGACCTTCTGGAGTCATAACAGGTTTTTTAACCCATTCCCATTCTCCCTTTCTACCCATTGAATCTATTTTTTGTTCAAAATTATATTTATAACTAGAAGGAAGATTGTTTAAATTATTTTCTGAAAAAGCTGCATAGTCTTCCATTCTTACTTTATTTTGTAAACTTGGAAATGCATCAGAAGAAAAATTATATCCTTTTTCAATTTCTTCAACTGTTCCAAAACCTCGTTCGCTCATTTGTTCAACAAATAATTTACCTCTTCCTGCATCTTCTCCGAACTTAGTAAGTTTACCATCTACAAAAAGATCTGTTCTGCTAAGCTGTAGTTGTTCTAATTCTTTATCACTTAAAGAGTTCCAATATTCAGCAACATCTTCTTTGTCTGCTAAAGGAACATTACCTGCGTCTATACCTATCATCTGTCTTGCTCTATCAATAAACTTATCAAGTCCTTCCATAGCTTGACCAACTCCGGGAATTTTCTTTAGAGTATTTGTTAAAGCTCCAGTTACCGAATTATAAACTCCTTTTACTTTACTTCCAATATTATAAACAGTTTGAAAAACTTTACCAACTGCAGGAGATAGTTTAGATATAGCACTTATTCCTTTACCTAATGTTCCCCAAAATCCTGTAAAGGCAGGAAATATAATAGCTAATCCTAAATGTCCAATAGGACCAAGATCACCAAAAGCTTTAAAAACTTTTTTAAAACCTTTGCCAATAGCTTTGCCAAGTTTTTTAATTCCTTTACCTATCTTACGACCTATCTTTCTTAACCATCCCATGTATGTTACTCCTGTGTATATTAACCAAATAAAGTTTGTAAATCTAAGCCTTCAACTAAAGATTCTAAAGCATCACTATATGTTTCTGCAGATTCTCCTTCATTAGCTAAAGCTGTAGTAATAACAGATACTCTTCTGTTTTCTTCGTTTTCATATTTTCTAAAATCAAAATCTGCTTGATCTCTAAGTTCTTGCCATAAAAACGATAGTGCTTGACTGTTTAAGTTATTTGCGTTCATTGCGTTTTGCATAGCTACTTGATTAGCTGCTGCAGTATTGATAGTATTTGCTTGTCTTCTCCAAGCTATATTAGATTGTTCTACAGCTTGAGCATTTTGTGTATTCCATTGATTTCTATTAAAAGCTAACTGAGCATTATATTTATCTAAATCTGTTTTTAAAGCAACTCTAGTTTTTTCAAAATCTGCTTCTGTTTGAAATCTTAAAGCATTGTTTGCGTTTTCTTGTTGTACATTAAATTGAGACATAGCATTAGCTTGAGCTACATTAGACTGTTCAATTTGTGCAGCTAAACCAGTCATAAATTGTTGAGTTTGATTTTCACTTGTAGCGTTAAACTGTCTTGCTGCGTTAGTAGCAGCTTGATTAGATAACATAGCTTGCTGTTTCATTTGAGCATCTAAAACTCTTGCTTGTTGCTCGTTATTAAGATTAGCCATATCCATACTAAGAAAAGCTTGAGCATTTTGTATTTGTGATTTTTGATAAAAATCTGCTTCAGCTAAATTAGCTTGTGAAGATAATACAGCATTTTGCATAGCTGCCTGTTGCTGTAAACTTGCTTCAGTTAGTGATACAGTCTGTAAAAATTTACTGTTTGCTAAAGCAGTTTGTTGGTCTGCACTAAACTGTGCTAAGTCAAACTTAAATACATTATTTGCATTTTGCAAAGCTGTTTGTTGTCTTGCTTGAGCATTAAATATTTCTTCTCTAGATTCTATTTCTCTTGTTTGTGCTACACTTTGTTGTATTGCTTGTGCGTTAGCTTGTGCAAGAGGAACAGCAGACTGTATTATTGCGTTAAATAAATTATCTCTTCCTACACTTGAAGCAGATAAACCACGTTGAGCTAACATCTGTTCTACTGCTGCAACTGCAGGACTAGCCCATGTAGGTATTTCTCCACTTTCCATTCCTTTAAGAAGGCTATCAAGTTGATTAGAAACAAAAGCTTCTTCTGGAAGACTTCCTATAACTCCTCGTTCTTGCTCTGTAAGATCCATTAAACGATCTTCAAGAGCTTCTGGATCGTTACCTAAATCTGTAATAGCTTGCTCAGATATACCTGCATTACGCAGTTGTTTTTTAGCTCTTGTAACTCTTGATAAAGTTGTACCTGCTGCTTGAGCTGCTATAGCTGTAGCGTTAGGACTCATCACACCAACTACTCGTTCTGTTAATGCTCCTTCTGGAATATCAACAGTTGCTGCTTCTATTGGATCAACTCTATCTACTTGTGCAGCTTTAGCTAAAGATTCATCTGCTATATCACCAGAAGCTGATACAACTGGTTCTTGTGGTGTAACTTGTGCAGCTTGCATTTGAGCTGCAGTTATAGGTTCAGGTACTTGAGCTTGAACAGCTTCTGCTTGTGCTGCAGGATCTAAAGTCGGAGCTGTAAGTTCTTCTGCAGTAACTGGTTGAATTTCATCCATCTGCATAGTTTGAACATCTGGACCAACTTCTACTTGTTGTGGTGCAGGTATTTGTGGTCCTTGTCTTGTTCCTGCAACAATATCTTGAGCTGCTTGTCTAGATGAATTATCTACAACTCTAGTAGGTTCTTCATTATCTGCAACAACAACTTTTTTATTTTCTTTATCTTGATTGCTTTGCTTATTTCTTTTTCCTCTTTGACTTTTTACAACTCCTGTTCCTCCTCCTGTTTTAGCTCTTCCAGTATATCCTGCTGTATTAGCTACAGGATTTCCTTGAGCAACATTAGAAGAAGACGCAGTAGAACCTCCTGTATACGCTCCTGCTGCACCTACTGTTTGCGCACCCATACTTGATCCAGCACCAAAAGGAAAAGTTGTCCTAACATTTTTTCTAGTTTGATCAGAACTTAAAGGAACTCCAGTACCTACTCTAAAAGAATCTCCGGGATCATATCCTCCTTCAGCACTTTGCTCGTCTATTTCTTCGTCTCGCATAGATCTATTTACTTGTGTAGGAGTAGCATAATAACGACCAGAGCCTGCTATACTTAGATTTCCACTACTTCTCCAATCGTCTCCTCTACCGCCTGCATCAAAACGTACTCTACCACCCTTACGGTAATCAGCTCTCTT
>TARA_R100001463_G_scaffold23074_6_pt1 | contig 11501 bp, 13 predicted proteins | sample TARA_R100001463 | Tara Oceans TARA_R100001463 (sample SAMEA2622242) | marine metagenome | biome: marine biome (ENVO:00000447); feature: deep chlorophyll maximum layer (ENVO:xxxxxxxx); material: "saline water (ENVO:00002010), including plankton (ENVO:xxxxxxxx)" | depth 40 m
CCATTAGAGAGTCTTCAGGAAAGTGTGTAGCAAAATACATGATGCTATCAGCATCTATTAGTAATACTCTTTCTGTGTTGTCATATTCAGTGGGGCAGTTCTTAACTTCCTTTACAACTATATCAATATCTTCTTGAATAGTTGTTGCTTTAACTCCCTTTATCATAACTTCCCTCTTGATTTAACGTACTCAATTTCTCTCTGTAAATAATCTAAAGCTTTATGTAAATCCTTTAGCTCGTTCTCTTTCTTTCCTGCTCTAGCTATATATTTTATAACATTACCTCTGTTAAACGAAAGAGAGTAATCGTTACACACGTCTATAATATCATACTCTTTTCCATTTTCATAATGTTCAGGCGTTTTAAAATACTCAATAGCATTATTCATAAAATGTTTCATTTCTTAAATTGTTTTAATTGTTTTTCTAATTTTGTTTTTTGATCATGGCATGTTTTACAGAGAACCTGTAAGTTATCTTGTTCACAAAATAGAGTATCTACAAAGGACGGAAGATCATTTGAGCAATTTAAACTGCCTGCAGGTTCAATATGATCAACATTAACTTGATCACTTTTATACCACTTCTTACATTTATTGCATAGATATTCCCACTTCTGTCTTTTGTTCTTTCCTTTGTAAGCTCTTCTTGCTAACTTCTTACATTCACCGATTGGTTTCCACCATCTACTTTTCTGTCTTAATGCACTTCTAATCATAGACCAGAACATTGATTCTGTCATTGTTCCAGCATTTCTGGTACGAGGCACTCTTGGTTTTCTTGTTGATTTTTTTGCCATAATTTTAAAATTAAAGGGATAACAAATATAACTTAAATAAATGTTATCCCCTAATTTATTAATCTAGTGATACAACTCTGTCTCGTATCTCAGCCTTCATATCTTCTAAACCTCCTACAATATTACGTATGTCAGTACTACTAACATTTGGTAAATTGAATTCATACTTAGAACTTTCAGCTACAAATCCTTCCTGAACCTTAATCTCAAGATCCTCAAGTTCACGGATTGCATACTCTTCATCAAGCTGTAGAGTATCAAACTGATTGTCATGAAGAATCTCTGTAGCCTCATCTCTTGGTACAGTCATGATTGGTAGATATTCATAACATCTACCCTTGTGTGTACCAATACCAACCACCTTCATAGGATTGATAAGAACAAGTACAGACTGATCACCACATCCTACATAATGTATTTGATCAGAAGTAAAGTGTAAACCAGCTGCAGCACAATCTTGTGTTGACCAGTTACATTGTTCTTTAGGCATATTAACCACCTTACCTACACGTATGTCAAATGTTTTAGTCCAATCATCTGTGAAACGATTCTCATGTCTGTTAGGTAAGTCTAGATAGAGATCTGTAAGTTTACCTATTAGTTCTCCATGGTCCACTGGCACAATGTGTGTTACTTCATAAGGTTCTACCTCACCTGTACCATCACATGCATCACATTCTATCCACTCTCCTTCATTCCATTCATCTTCATCTTCATAATAATCACCATCATCATAGTAACCACCTTCTCCATCACATTGTGGACACACTGTAGTTGTATATGTTTCTTCACGGTGTAGCTTATCCTCATGTATAAGCTTGTACTCACCATTTTCTAGAAACACACTATAGTCATCTGGACTCTTCTTCCACACAGCTTTCACCTTGTTATAAGTGTTAGAGATAAAGTGTACAAGCTCTGGGCTTCCATGTAGTGTAACAACATTACGTAGTGCTACAAAGAATCCTTGCTTAGTGATACGAAAACTATTCTCTTTCAAGAATCTGTATAGCTCATGTGCTACCTCAGCTCTTGGATTAAGTGCACACCACATAAAGAAACGTTTAAGAGACTGATATCCATCAGAATCTTTCAATGGGATACCAAGTTCTTTAGCACGACTCACCTCATCAATAAGTTCTTCAACTAATAGCTGTGGTAGAGATCTAGATATACCCTTGAAGTATACACTATCTCCATCCACTGTGAATTCACCACTCTCTTTAAGAACAGATAGTCCCTCACGAAGAGCTTTAAGTCTTGCAAGTTTCTTTTCTTCTTCAATTTTCTCACTAACAACACTAGGGTCACTAACAATAGAATATAAGTCTGCTACATTCTTTGCCACTTGTACAGCTACATAATGATCTTCTGTAGCATCCATTTTGGTAATTACAGAACCATCGTTCATTACAATAGTTAGCACATCGTTAACCAACTTAGCGCTTTGATAAGGCTGTCCAGCAGCTTCATCTTGTTCATTCATTAAGGTATTAAGTTTCTTCTCAATTACCTTCTCAACTGAATGGTCCACTTTGTTTTTGAACCATTCTAAACTTAGAAATTTACTCATGTTTTTAATTATTATTTATTTATTAATATACGAAAAATATGGGAGACTGTCAAACAATCTCCCACATGATTACTCTGTTTCTTCGCTGTCCTTCAGCGCTTTCTTTAGATAGTTATACTCATAGTCTTCGTTCACTTCTAATCCATTACATGTCATTAGTTGTGCCATGCAATCTAGAAGTTCACGAGATGTATGAGAATAATTCATCACCTTTGCAAGTGTATTGAAATAATAGTGAGTCTTTAGTGTTTGATGAACCTTCTCTTGTAGTTCATAAAAGACATCATTAAACAACTTGTTCTCTTCAGCTATTTTTACCAAAGCATCAAGATCTCCAAAATAGCTATACTTGGTAGGGTATAGGTAGAGTTTTCGATAGTCTGAAAGCTCTTTTAGATCATCTGTAAGTTCAGAGTACACGTCTTTAATATAACTTATGTTATCAAAAACCTCACTATACTTAGTAACGAATCTGTGAATACGTACAGCTGTAACTATCTGAACAAACTTCTCATGACCTTTAATAAAATCATCATAAGATACTAGATTATCCACTGTCTCTCCTGAATCTTCAATAATCTTAAGCTCACGTTGAGATAGTGTAATGTATTTAATACCCATCTTCTTGGTATCCTCATACATCTTATCAAGCTTTATAAAGTCATCATGATGTGTATAAACATAAAGAGTGTTACCCTCTTCTATTGTTTGAACATTAAGACGACCAGCAATAAACTTACAGTTTCTACCATCATTATATCTAAGAAGGTCTTCAGCTTTCTTACAATTGAAATCACCTTCAAGCTTTGCACCTTTAGCAGCTTTAGTAGCTTTCATCTTAGCCACCTTATTTTGCTTTCTAGCATCTAACCAGTCTTGAGGCACCTCAATAGCATCAGCATCAATAATATCAACAAGCAGAAGACTTTCAATATGCTTCCACTCTTTAATCACAGTTCTCCATTGATCCTTAGGATAGTTGTTAAGCTTCAGAACCTCTTTATATCCTTGAGATCCTTTTAGTGTCACCTGTTTATGCTTAGCTTTCTCCTTAATAAAATATATACATCTATCTGTATGATCTTCTGCAAGCTCTCTTAGATAAGCTTTCTTATTACCTCGCATGTCACCATTAAGAAGATAATGTCTTCTATTTTTTGCATCCCACTCAACACGTGCTGTCCAAGTGTTATCAGCTTTGATTTCATACATTCTACCATTCTCATACTTGTAAGAACGTCTATAGTTATTAAGTAGTGAACCAAACGCATATGATTGTAGTGTATCTAATTTCAATGTATTTACACCAGGTATCTTAGGTGTAGCAATTTTGGCTGTAGCAAATTTAGCAAGTTGATTGTAGTCAAACTCTTTACCAAACATCTTGATGTATCTGCTACTCTTTGTGTAATACTTCAATACAGAATATATATCACTATTTACAGTGACTGACTGATTATAGCGTTGTGTCATTACATTAGCAAAGCGTTTAATCTTTTCTAGAATAGCTTTCTTTGCCTCAGGTGTATATCTAAGAGCCTCACGGTTTGGTGTAGGAAACACACTATCTGTCAAACTAAGTCTTAGACCTACAGGTATTTCTATCTTATCTATACCAAGCTTGCTGAAGTCTAGTGGATAATAAACATCATCAAGACATACATGTAGATAGCTATCAGAAGATAGTTCAGAGAACTGAAACAAGTTGGACCTGTGAATAACAAAGTTGTTATCCACCTCATCTACATTAAAATACACATGCTCAAAATAAGCTAGCTGTTCTTTAATCTTGTTTGTAAAATCCCAGCGATCTCCCCATTTAATAGGTATAATCACCTTAACACCATTATCTTCCATTGTTGGCTTCTCATATATTAGATCAATAGTGTTAGTGTCTTCGCCTTCATACATCATATACTTACGCTCTACACCATCTTTTCTACATGTGAAGTAAAAGCTACTAGCATAAGCTAGAGGGGCCTTGAAACCAAGACCCATCATACCAAGCTCTGTATCACTATCACGTTTAGTAGACTTACCATACTTGCTGATAATCTTTTCTACATCATCTGCGTCCAAACCAACACCAAAATCCTCAACAGAGAATTCATAATTGTTACTGTCATTTCTAACAAGAGACACCACAATAGGCTTATTCACTCCTGCTCTTCTATGACTGTCCAGTGCATTACTGGCACACTCTCTAACTGTAGAGCCTATTGCATCTGAATACAGATTCTTACTTAACATCTGCATCAATACTTGTGCAGAATCTAAGTCTAGGGACATTCCTATACTCTTGTTAGCTGGTCCTGTTGCTAGGACGTTTGATTGTTTTTGATTTTCTAATCTCATTTCTGTTCTTATTTATTAATTGTTATTTTCTCGTTTTACTAACCAGATAGACTTATATTCAAAGTCAAATCTTACATTTTGCTTATCATCCATGTTATACTTCTTCCCAAACTTACTGTTCAGTCTATTACATACAGCTGATGTATATCCTGTGTAAGGGTTTCCTTGCCAGTCTTTGTATTGTTTTTGTTTTGGAGGTCTTACAATTTGCATGTAGTTGAGGTCTATACCTCGTACAATCACTTCATCTCCCACTTGGAGATCTTCTTTGTTAATCGGTCTGTTTACTGTGTTATCCATTTTTAAATTTATTAATTATATATATTTGTTTCCAGTTTAAATCCACTTTTACTATTGGATCATTCTCATTAGGTATTCTAAACTCATATGTTTTATAAGTGTTAGTCCAAGGTTGTTTATTCCATTGATTAATACCTGAAGTTGTCTTCATAGTTATAGCAGCTCTGCACTTTACAGCTATGTATCTCGTTCTACCGTTGTGCCACGTTTTCAATTTACTAACTCGTGGTGTTTCTTCTATTACATAACATCTCATCTCTGAGCCTTGGTTAGTAATAATCTCATCTCCTGGTTCTAATACACCAGGATCTTCTGTTAATGTTCCTCTTATCATTGTTTCTGTTTTTAAAATGGATCTTCTGCATCTTTTAACCAATTGATGCTAAATCCGTTGTTTTCATAAATTAATGTATCTACTTTTGTAAACACGCCTTCACTATCCCAATCAACTCCTTTGTAAGAAGCACTTGCTGGGTGACTTACTGTGAATGTGTGTCCAAATATTCCTGCATACCTTTTGTATCGTCCAGCATCTTTACCAAGAAAGACATATGGCACACCTAGTGGATTGAGAACTTCTTCAAACAAATACTTTGTAAAAGGTTCCCAATTAGCTATGTGACTACCAGCTTTGTTCTTCTCAGTGGTGAGCGCTACGTTAAGCATCAGTACTCCCTGTTGTGCTAGATAAGCTACATCAGGGGATGGATCATAACTTAAATTAAGCCCTCTGTGAAACTCAGTTTCTAGAGCTTTATAAAAGTTCTTCAGGGATGGTTGTACATACCCTGTAACAGAACAACCCATAAGCAGACCATCTGCTACAGGTAATCCATTCTTAAATGTGTGATACGGACACATGCCCACAATCACTGCCTTTACTTCATCTAGTGGTGTCTCTTTGAAACATCTATAGACCTGAGATGATAGAGGAGCAATCTGCTTGCCCCTCTTACTCTCTTTCTTCAAGAATGCATATATTTCATCACATTCATTGCTCTCTATAAATGGTTTCATTTTTCCATGCCACGATGGATGAAAGTGTTCTTTAAAATTATCCCATTTCATTCTTTATTGATTTTATCCAATTAATTAAACTTACTTGTGGAGTCCATCCCAAGTCTTCTTTTATCTTACTTATGTCACTAAGAGATCGCTTAGGTTCTTCCCTGACAGGTATAAGCTTTATGTTGTTACTAAATGCTTCAGCTACATCCATAATCTTAACCTCCTCACCAGAGCCTACATTCCAAGTACCATTAAAACCTAATGAAGATATAATAGCATCAACTACATCTTTAACATATATAAAGTCTCTAGTCTGCTGACCGTCTCCTGTAACTGTTAGCTTCTTATGACTCAGGTATTGTTTCAAAAATATAGGTATTGCTGATAGATATCCACCTTCATTTGCTTGTCTTTCTCCAAATACATTAAAGAATCTAAGCACTGAGAAGTTTGCTTCATATTGCATACAAAGCTCTTCTAATGCAAGTTTACATGATGCATAAGGTGATCCAGGAGATAACTTACTATCTTCTGTTGTAGGAAATGTTTTTGTCTCTCCATATACAGCAGCTGTTGAAGCTACTACTATATCTTGACAACCACTATTTATTGCCCACTCAAACAACTCTATACTACCTTTTATAATTTGAGAACGATACTTGTTTGGTTTTAGGAAACTCTCTTCAACTGATACTGGTGCAGCCAGATGAATAAGAGCATCAAATTGTATATTAGGTAATTTACCCCATTGATTACTTCCTAGCTCATATATTATCGTGACTAAACCAGGTTGTAAGTTTTTCATCTTACCAGTGCTAAAGTTATCTAGCACTATAACCTCTTCACCTAACTCAACTAGCTTTTCAACTACGTGGGAGCCTATAAAACCTGCTCCTCCTGTTACTAACGTACGTCCCATCAGTTAATACATAATGCACTTGTTTCTACATCTATCTCATCTGGGTCAATATTCTCCACTCCTGTGACATATGCATTCTCCAATCCCTCTGTCTTCATAATTGATGGAGTGTAGAACACCTTCTGATAAGAGTTACCCTCTGCGTCCTGAGAATAGATTACTTCTAATTCACCTATCTCAGGATCTTTTTTTAACAACTGTACAAGGTTGTTTACATATTCATTAACTGTCATGATTCAAACATATCTAATTGATTACTAAGTACAGCTGCAAACATATCTGCATCTGCTTGCATCTTCTCTGTTGCGAGATTACCATAGTTCTTGAAGAACTCATGTGTCTTAATATGGCTTCTCATCCAGTCTGTTGGGTGAGTTTCTTTCATTGCAAATGTAACATGATTGTAAAGCTCCCATAAACTGTTAGCATGACCATAATCATGCGTTGGTGTGCTCAACTCACGCTTAGCTATATTCAGCTGCTTGGTATTAATAAGATTCTCCTGAATAAATAGTCTACCTAATAGTTCTGCCTGTCCTTGTTCAGATACATCGATAGTCTTCATAACCTCTCTGTCATCTTGTATAGACTTAAATGCGTCTCCACCCTGTTTAATATACTCAGTGATGGCTGCTGGTGTAAATGTTTGTATGTCTCCTCTGTGAATCTTTCTAAAAGATCCCATGTCTCCTGACACCATACCATTACTGCACACCATAATCTTTACTCCCATAGCAAACTTTAGAGAAGCTGTTCTATCATAGCTGTTCTGCCATGCTATTTGTAACTTCATTTCATTGTCTGCAACATTACTAATTGCATATTTAGCTGTAGCAATGTTACCACCTCTAGCTGTTGAGTAGTTTTGGCTCTCAAGGGTAAAACCTGACTGATATATACTCTCTAGTGTTAAATCCATAAGCTGTCTATGGCTTACAGGTTTATAGGTTTTAGTTTGTTGGGGTACTGGTGCACTTAGCATTGTGTTTTTAGCTTGTGCACTGTTATGAATTACTGTATTTTCCATTTTTATTGTATTATGTTTTTATTTATTAAATATTCTTCTATTACTTTGAGTCCATGAACTCTTGCAAGGTCTGCCCAGTCTTTAATTCCATCTTTTAGGAACTTTCTAGGAACATTACAATAGTCAAATCCAAACATCTCAGTAATCTTCTTACTATTAGATACGCCTGTCTCATCGCTATCAAATGATAGTATTTGTCTGTTTGAGTTATCTAATAAGAATTGTACATTCTCATCAGAAAAACATCCCATACCTTCATTCTGAACAGCACAACAACACGGATACAACTTCTTCATAACCATGTAGTCTTTCTTGCTCTTGTTGATAAATGCAACATCACAATCTTTGATGTCATCTTTACCATCCATAGCGGTGATTGGTACATTATTAGGCATCCACTTCCATCTTCTATCAGAGAATGGTCTATATATCTTCCAGTGACCATCATAGAGATACCCAAACCTAAGCTCGTTATCTGGTATAACAATACGCTTCTTATTTAGATACACTTCAGCAACTGAGAATACATTATTAGCTTTGAGATCCTCAATGTCTTGATAGTATTCATTCCAATAAGCTAACTCTTCATGTGTGAAGTTTCTAGTCTTCACCTGAATAAAAGAATAGTCTTTACTCACCATCTCTGGTTGAGAATAAGACTTAATTATCTTCTTATATTCTTTTGAATCAGATCCTGAACTTATTCCTAAGTTAAAATCATTATCAATCTTAATTAGCACTTCATGAAATGTAGGAATATTGTAGAGTTTCTTTACGAACTCAAAACAATCCCCTTTCATACTAGTATCACCAAAGTCAATAAACATTATAGTGTCTCCTCTAACTCCAACTAGAAAGGATGGATTCTTCTCATCTCTAAATGGAGAATATGTTGCCTGTCCCAACTTCCAACCATTATTAGGCATATAAAACCTGAAGATATCATACTCTGATATTTTAGATAGTATTAACTCTGCACTTACACGTACATACTTCTTTCCCTTTATCATAAGTTTTATATTAAAAAAGCCCTCAACATTTCTGAAGAGGGCTCTTATTATACATTGGTTTGGTTAGTAGTCTGACCCATCATCTGATATATAACTATCAGAGGCGACAAGATTATCACCAGGGTTATACTCTTCAATTTCTTTTAGAATGTAATAGTCTTTACAACCATACTCACCACTCACACGAACTACAAATCTTTCATGTGGTTTAAGTTCACGTGGCTTTCTAGATCTAAGGCTATCAAGTGTACGCTTATCTGTATAATCGACCAGTCTAAACTGTTTCATTGTATATCCAGACAAGAATCCTTTGTTGTAGATACCTTGATACTCTTTAGTTTCACCATCACGCTCTTTAACAACAACAGTTGCTAGCGCTACAACAGTGTTACACCATTCACCATCAACCTCACCTTTAAGATCATTGATGTTACCACGCATAAGCTTCTTCCAATCTAGTTGAAGAACTGTATCTGCATGACGATAATCCAACTTACCTAACCAAGTACGAACAAACTCATACAAGTCCTCCTCACCAACATATGCAACACGATAGTCACGTCCATTAGTAAACCAGTCCCATAAGTCATTCTCATCAGCAGCCCAAGCTGTCATACCTACACTGTTTATATATTGTTTCTTAGTCCCATCACGGTTCTCTCTTTCTTTATCTTCCAAGAAGAAACTCACCTTAAATTGATTCTCTGTCTTGATTTGTTTTAGCCAAACATCTACACGAAGATATGTATTACCATCTTTAGTAGTACCTAAATACTCAGTAGCTTTGCTATCTGGATTTAGTTCCATTCCAAGAACTGTACTATACTCTTCTATAGTTGGATTAATTGCAACTATGTCTGCTTCAAATAAGCCCACCTTCTTTGGGTAAGCTGTGTTTTCACTGTTGATTGCGGATTCTCTTTTTACTCCTCCAATTGTACTCATAAATTTTAATTTTAATTATTAATTATAGTATTCTATTACATTATCTTTTACTAGCTGTAGATTGTTAGGTATTTTTGTTTCTTCAAACATACCATCAGGACTTTTAGCAGGCTTCTTTCTAAAACGATTAGTTAAGAAATAATAGTTTGCTCCATCCTTTGTTTCCTCTACATGTGTATACAAACATACAGTTAATAATCCTTCTAACAATACTTGATTGTCAATTAATTTACCTGCAGTTTTAATTTTGTATCCTATTATCTCACCAGCATCTTCTATTGTTTCTGGATGAGAGAAATAAAATATACACATGTCATCACGTAATGCTCTAGCTGTTCTAAACATGTCAACCATGTCTTTAGCCATTACACTAAACTTCATAAAGCCTGTTTCTGTAGCTTTCTCTACCATACGGAAACCCATAAGATAGTTACTATCCTCTATCACCACATTTTTAATGTGTGGTGCTTTCTCAGAGAGAGTCTTTAGAAGTCTTGTGATTTGTGTAGGATCATCTACCTCTTTGTAGTTTTTATTATCTGCGTTGTAAAGCTTGCCTGATCCTTTGAAGGGCAATTCTTTCTTTGCAACATTGATAATGTACGTTTCTTTAGGATCTAAATGTTTAATCGCTGTTGACTTACCTGTCCCAGTTTCACCAACAATTCCAATTAATTTTGAACTCATTTTTATTTATTTATTATGTAATTATTAACTTGACAAATATACGAAATTATGCGTAATTTATCTTCTTTTTGTCAAAGAATTCTAGTGCTTTATTAAGCCACTTTTCTTCTACATTCTCTTGAGAAGAGATGATGTATATATCCGCTTTTTTATCAGGAGTATTGTACTCCATGGCCATACATCTATTAATCTTCTGTGCAAGATTCTCTGCATTACTATCAAAATAGTTTATAATAACCTTGTTTAATGGTTTGTATGTGATTCCTGTATTACCAATCTTCACAACAGCCATATGTTTACCCTCACCTTCAGCAAATCTCTTAAAAGCATCTTTATCTTTAGATTTACTATGATGTGATGGTACACCTAGACTATCTGCTATCTTTGTAGTACCACAAAATACAAGAACACGCTCATCCTTATACTGATTTAACAGTTGTTTGGTTTTGTTTAGCTTAGCTAAGCTACTCTGGATGAGGCGCATCCTTGCTAGTCTCATAAACATAGTGTTACCACCACTGTACATCATTCTGTTTATAGTACCTGTTAGATACTTAAACTGTTGCAACTCTGTCTTCTTGATTTTCTTCTTTCCATACTCATTGCGAACAATGTTATCTAGTGGTACCTTCACTACGGTTATCTGGTAGTCAACTATAACACCTTCTTCAATTGCTTTTTCAATAGGATATTCTGCAACTACAGATAGTGATAAGTCATCTCTAAGTGTACGTTTTGTCCATCTAGATAGTGTACCAGTGAGGCCAAGTATGTTATCATTGATAGAGAACAAGTCTACACATGCACCTATCTGTGCTTCTGATAGTAGATGTATCTCATCAATAACAACTATGTCAAACTCTGTACCTGTATGTTT
>TARA_R100001463_G_scaffold38718_3_pt1 | contig 11501 bp, 7 predicted proteins | sample TARA_R100001463 | Tara Oceans TARA_R100001463 (sample SAMEA2622242) | marine metagenome | biome: marine biome (ENVO:00000447); feature: deep chlorophyll maximum layer (ENVO:xxxxxxxx); material: "saline water (ENVO:00002010), including plankton (ENVO:xxxxxxxx)" | depth 40 m
GACAACAAGAGGTATATAACCAAGATTAGATTTACTTCCTGTTGATAAAAAATTTTGTGTTGTGTTTCCAAGGCTACTTAAACTTCCCCCAGCATACACTTCACCTGCTCGAGATTGTGAAGCATCAAATAAAAGATCTTTTCTCGCACAGTTTAGAACATTACTTCCAGATTTTGAAACATATAGTCCATATCCTCCAGTTGATCTATTGCCCATTAATACTCTATTTGCCATTAGTCTGCTATGATTATCCTTGCTCCACTTGAGCTATTTGCTTCTATTAATATTGCATTGCTTGATATTGTAGAACTTGTATCTAAGGAAAAAGTACTTGAAGTAAGTTTTATCTTTCCTGCACTTAGAGTAGTTCCACTAATATTTCCTAAAGTTGTACCTGCCCTTATACTTGCGGTTGAGTCTTGGTTTGCTGTTGCTCCAGATGCTGCACCACTTTTAACAGTACTTGCTGCTGTTCCAGCTACTGAACCTGTTAGGTTTCCACTTAATATAGTAGCAGTTGAGTCTGTGTTTGCTCCAAGCGCTGATGCGCTTACTGTTCCACCGCCTGCTCCACTTAATACACCACTTGAACTTATTGAAATTTGACTATTTGTTAAAGATGCAATACTTGTTAAACCTGTACCACCCGAACCTGCAGGAAGTGTTCCTGCTATTAAATTTGATGTAAGTGATATTTCTCCTGCAGCTATTTGGTTTGCAGTAATAGTATTTGCTGTTATTTTTCCACCATCAATAGTTGTAACGCCTGCATTTACTACAGTTGCTGGATTATAAGTAGTTGACCCATCTGTTAGATTACTACTTGAAAAAGTTACAAGTCCACTAAATCCAATACCTTGTTGAGACGCTTGGAAACTCAAATTACTTCCCGATGCTGTATCTCCACCTGCTGTATTTTCGGTTGCTGTAAAGTATGAATACCAATATTTATTTGCATTTCCTGCTGCAAAGGTTGGTGGAGTTGTTGCCCACCCACTCGTAAGTCCTGAAAAACTATTTGTACTAAAAGTATAACTTGAGGCAGAAGGAGTCGCAGGTGCATTTGCTGAGCTTGCTTGATGATATACAAAATGTGTAAGAGTCTTTGGACCATCTGCTCCATCTGCTCCTACTACTCCTGCTGTAAGTGAGTATATTATTTCAAAAGTATAGACAGTTCCTGAACTTGTTATAACTTTTGCAATAATAGTATCTCTTACAACATCAGGTTTAAAACTCTGTTTAAATATAGAAGTTCCAGAATATGCTCTCGGTACAACTGTATCAAGTTCTAAAGAAGTATCAGATGTTATTCTATTAATTCTTGCCATGAAACGAGTAGAACCCGCAGCTCCAACAATAAATAAATCTCCTACATTATAATCACTCAAGAAAGAAGTACTTGAACCTGTTACAGTTCCTTCTTCGTTTTCGATAGTTACAGTACCTGAAGCACTTGATATGCCTGCATTTGCTGCTCCGACTTCTGCAAAGTATTCAAAATTAAAAGCATTTCCATCAGCATCTTGTGCTGCTGTATCAGTTTTTAGCTCTACTGCTTTTAGATGATCCGAAGTTGCATCTGCATCAAATAATAAGTATGCTTCTGCACTTGCTCCCATTCCTGAAAACGCTTGCTGTGTATTTCCTGTACCTGTTCCAGAGAGTATAAATTCTTCTTCGTTTCTGGAAAAGAAGGTATAAGTAGACGAACTAATTGTTGCGACTCCACTACTTGAATCAATACTAAGTCCTGCATTGAGTGAGCCACCTGGAAATAATCTTCCGATTTGTGTTGGACTTGGTAATGCTTGTTGATTACCTACCTCAATAGATTTTTGAACAACTGCTGATTTCATTTGCTCTGTGTTTATTGTTCTGATTCTAAAAGTAAAGACTCCATATGAAGTTAAAGGAATATCTATAAAACTTGTATCTTTTGTCGCAAATATTTTTTCATAAACAGGTCTACCACTTGCATTATGTTCTATCTCGTAGTAGTTTAAGTGTTCATAAATGGAGTTAACAGCATTTCCTGAACTATCTGTTCGTATACTTGTTGGATGTTGCCATTGTAGTCTTATAATTTTTGCAGTTCCCGTTACGGATGTAGCATCTTCTACACTAGGATTTATGTCTTGTTTTAGTGATAAAGTTACGGATTTTGGAACGGGTACTTCATCTGTATAAGAAGGAAGCGCTCTAATTGTTTGGTCTTGTTGTAATTTATATCCTCTATCAACTAAATCAAATTTACTTGGTTCATATTTTATGCCTATTATTTCATATCTTCCTTTTGAAGATTCATTTACTCCAGTAATTAAATATTGTTTTGCAGAGCCATCATCAAGTGCCCCGTCTGCTTTTATTTCTTTAATTGCCCAAGGCATATCTTGAGCAGGAGCACTACTAAATGCGCTTGATACTTGTATTGCAGTTACAGAACTTCCTGTGCTTGAAATAGTTTTAGTTTCAACTCTGCTATTTGGATTCCAATTTAATACTAATACATTTCCACTATCATCAACAGCATTTGCTACCTCTGCGCTTGTATCAAGAGTTACTAGACTTCCTCCAACTGTTGCTTGGGGAATATAGTCTCCTCTTATGTATGAAACACTATTAATTGTTGCACTTTCTTGTCCAAGAAACGCACCGCCACTTGGATATACAATTGAAAGTTGAAAAGTATTACCACTTGATAAATTTATAGCACTATCTACATTTATAACTGTAGTACTATTACTAGAGGAAGTTCTTCCACTAAATCGTATATGGTCTCTATCTGCGTCTTGTACATTTACGACATCCCCAGGTTTTAAAAAGCCACCATTGAAACTAGTTTCAAAACTAATTCCTTCTGTCTCCATAATTTCTGAAAGAAGTGTCCACTTACCAAATCTATGTGCTTGTCCTTTTGATGTACACCCAAATGCTACAACATCTTTTGAAACTATTTTTCCAGTTTCTAATATATTGTTTGTATCTTCTACAATTTCTACTGCTTTTTTATACATAGAATCTGGGTCATTCCATGTTACTCTCACTTGATTGCTTCTATATTGAGACTTTGTAGATGTATATGCAAATTTTCCTGCAATTACATTTGCTTTCGAAAAAGTATATACAGGACTTTGAAATCTATTTTGAGAGAATTGTATTTCACCATTTAACCAAAACATCATTCCTCGGAATATGCTTGTAACATCTTTTAATACTTTTAAAGCTTCTGCTGCTTGAGATAGATATAGATTACAAGTAAATCTTGGTTCTGTTCCTCCTTCTCCATCACTTACAAGCTCATCACAATATCTTGCAATTCTAAATAATTCGTATTTATCAATTTGTGAAGCATCAAGATATTTTCCAACTCCATATCTATCATTTGTTACTAAGTCATAAAATACCCATGCTGGATTATCTGTATAAACTGGCTGATGATTTACATGTGCTCCATTAAAAGTTGATTTATCTCCTCTAAAATTTCCATCCCATTGTTGATAAGAATTTTCGTCTACTCCAGTGCTTACATTTCTATCATATCCTGCAACACTTCTATTTCCTTCTGTTCGAGGAAAATAGTTTGTAGGAACTTGTAATAATCTTCCTCTTACTTCATAACCACGAACGGGTAATTTTCCAAAAGACTGTGCATCAAAAATAAGGGCACCATAAGCAGATAAAGGATATGAAAGTTTATCATCTACTATTGCTTCAATTGTTTGTAAGGTGCAAGGATTAGTATGATCGTAGTCTCCATGTCGTGCATTTGTAGGATTAACTCTTTCAACTTTTACTTGAAAATCTGAAAATGGTTGAAATTCTTCCATATTAATTGTAAAAGTTTCAATAAAGGGTGCTTTTGTCTCTGCTTCAACAAATCCAGTATTCATGCCTAAACGACCTCTAAAATTTGAAGTTCTTCTTCCTGTTGGTCTCCCGGAAATCTGTGAATTTGTTGGTCCAAAGATTTGTACTTCTGTAAAAGAAGAATCTCCTGCTCGTTTAAAACCTAGAAATATTCGTAGCTCAACATGTGCGGGAGCTTCATCTCCAGAGCTTTTTTTACTTGCAAGCATCATTGGAAATTTAAAAGTTAATTTAAGTTTGTCTATTTCGGGCTGATTACTTATACCCATTGTACTAGCAGATATTGTAGTTGCGGAAGCAGTTGCATTACCAGAAGCTGTTGTGTATCCACCACTTGTTACATTACTTTGACTTCCTGTTATAGATGATAAATCTGTTTGCTGAATTTCTGTATTTGCAGAATGAACTATAGAAGCACTACCAACTCCTGGGAAACTTTGAAGTAATGGTTGACTTCGATATCCATTCATAAAAGCATATTGAAATGCTCCATGATTATATATAGGAGCATCTGTAATATTTAATTTTGGAGTAGTTGTAAAAGCAGTAACATTTGATACATTTCTTGCATCTGTTCCTTGCGCTGATATATTTGATATGACTGCTGTTGTTGTATTTGTAATTGAAGCTATTTTTCCAACTTTATCCACTGTTCCGTCTGCACTTGATACTGTAGTTGAGGCAGGCAAGGCTAATTGTACAGAAGTTGCTGAAGTAAAAGCAATAACTTCTGAGCGAAGAACTCCTCCATTTACTCCTGCTCCTTTTACAGTTACAAACTGTTTCATTCCATCAACAGTTCCAGGAATATAAAGATCATTTGCATTAAAAAAACTTGAACTTGCAGTTACAGTATTACTTCCCTTTGTCATGCTTAGTCCGCCAGTAATAGCTTTCTTTGCCCCTGCTATATTTATAAATCTGTCTCCATCATTTACTGAAAGTCCACTGAACATAGAGCCTACATTATCTACAACAGTTAAAGAACTTGCTGTAAATGAAACATCTAAACTTTCTGCAATATTATGTTTTGTTCCAATTGATCCAATTGTTGCTGCAGTTTGATCTAAATATATGGAATCAGTACCATTTACAAGTCCTTGAATAGGACCCTCTGATATAAGGTCATACACAACAGCTGTTTGATACTCATTCGGATTATTTACTATGGATGAACTTGATCCTGCTCCTTGTGCTTGCCCACCATTTGTTAAATCGTAAAATCTACCTAAATTTTTCATTTAAATTGTCCTGATGCTCCGTTTCCACCGCCACCTGCTTTATTATGTCCATTTTCGTCTTGTCCTTGATCTCCGTACGAGCCATTAGGTGAACTTGTGTCAGGTGATATAATTGTATATCCTGTTTGTTGATAATTTATTTTAGTATCTATAAATCCAATATTCGTAAGTGCTCCTCCTACTATGAGTTCCCCATAAAGTAAAGGCACTGGTATTCCTTGTTTTGTATTGTTCTGTGGTCCATCAAAGAGATAACTGTCTCCTGCTTCTGAAGGACTTTCTGGTGTCATATATCCAACAACACCTGACATTGCGAGTCCTACACCGAGTGTTGTTACACCCCAGCTTGCTATTTCTCCATATTTTACTATAGCTGCGGCTGTTTCGAATTCTCCTACTCCTGCAGCTGCACTTGCTGCTTCTCTAGTTAATCCCTCTATCCAAGAAGGACCATACCATATTAACAATGCTCCTACAATTATTTTTAATGCGTCGCTAAGCTTTGCTCCAGCCGCTTTTGGAGTTATAACTACAATATCTTTCGGTTTTTCTAATAGAACCGAATAACCATCTTCTAGTAAATCTTCTCCATTCAATATATCAAAATCAACTCCTTCCTCTGCTTTTTGTTGAATATAGTTTTTAAATCCTTCGGTTTGACAGTCTATCAGTTTAAATATATCACGAAAGCTAGACGTAGCCATATGCCAGTCTGTTCCAAACTTTTCTCCGAGTTCTCCCATTAACTTAACGTGGGTCATATATTTCTACTCCTTTATCTGGGTATGATACAATTAAATATGGTATCTGTAATGCTTTTGCCGAGTCTTTATCAAGCTTGCTTGGATGACAATCTTGCATATAGTGACTATGGACTATATATTTTATTTTAGAAATTAACTGATACTTGCCTAAAACTTTTGCGTCAATTTCAAATTGATTTTCTTCTGTGGATATATTCTCACAAGGAATATATTTTTCTTCGTTATTTTGCTCAACAATAAGTCCACACATTTCACGAGGTGCCTCGGCAGCTGCCTGAGCAAATATTTCATCGAGAAATTTCACTTAAAGTTCTTTGAGCCTGGAAAAGCTCCAAAAGGTAATGTTACGGTAGTATTTATTTCCGCTTTTGCTCTTGAAGTTGCTGAAGTAGCATCTACAGGAGAAAAGCCGAATCGTTTTCCACAAGATGATAATTTTTTACCGCACTCATCTGCTCTCTTCCAAAAATTATTAAATCCTGGAGCATTTCCAGAATGAGTGACTTTTGTTTTCCAAGCATGAGTTTTTCCACCACTTGTAAAAGTAACAATATCATTTAATTTATCGTCTGTAAAAGCATTATAAGTTGTACTATTTGAATATGCCCCTTGATGTACTCTTACTCTATCAAATTTTGCGTTTGAGTCAGAAGGAGTTCCAAGTGCAGTTTTTGTTCCTGCTGTATTTACTATCCAAAACTCAGTTATACTAGCACTTGTAAAAGAACCTGTAGTAGTTACCTTCACTGCTGTTCCTGTTGTTTTTATATAATCACTTACTGAAAAACTTGTTGCTCCTGAAGCTGTTGTATAATTTGTAAAACTTCCACTTGCAGGAACAATATACTCATCATCTAAAGTTACGTATACTGTGTGTTCGGTTCCATTTACTGCTGTTCCTGATGTAGTATAGTTTTGACGAGTAAATTTACTTTCTTGATGCCAACTACATCCACCGCATTTTGCATGCTCAGCTAAGTCTGGACTTGCTCCTGTGTATTCCCAAGGACATGCATTTGATACTATTTCTCTTGCTGGTATTTGAACTCCTTGTAAATCAAATGGAGCTGTTAGTTCGTACGATAAGCTTAATGCATCTCTTGCATTTATTTTTGATATTGTCCAAACTTGTCGTGTAAATTCTATGGGAGTATTTCCTGATCCAGGGTCTGAACTTTCTCCTTGTAAATATCGTTTTAATGTTAATCTTCTTATAACTTTTTTACCTAGTAAAGTATCATAATCGGTTGTTCCGATTGCAGTTGAAAAAGTATTGTCTATAATTGAAATATTAAAAACAGGTCTTGCCATTGCTCCTGTAGCCTTAATATCAAAACCATCCATTGTAATCGGAATTGGAGCATAGGTTCTTAAAGTACTCGGAGAACTATAATCATACATTTGTAAAGATGAACCATCAGAATCCTCTCCTCTTGTAAAATATGCAAAAGATCCGTTTGCTTTTTCTATTTCAAAAAGTTCAACAAGTTCGGAACCTGGTGATTGTTTTTGAAAATCACTTACTAGTGTCATGACTCGTAAACTCTCCTAAATGTTGCTGTTAATGTATAAAAATTCTCAAAAGCCCAAGTTTGATTCCAGCTAGAGCAAATGCAAAATATTGTTTCTGTGCTTGAGCCTTCATTGCTGTCCTCTAAACTAAACTTAAATCTATCTACTCCTTTCAGACTTTCAAAAAATGCAACAAGATCATCTATCTCTGCTTTTGGTCTTGTTGAAAAAGATATACTCATACTTTGATCAAGAATATTAATTCCATCAGCTAATCGTTGCTCATATCCATCTCCAAAATTTGCGAGGAGCACTCTTGGAGTATTTGATCGAGAGAGTCCTTTATCGGGTTGTACAGGCGCAGAGAATCCTGTTATATTTCCACCATCTGCTTTAAATATTCCAAATGCCATGATCTATTAATAAGGGCTTAATGTGCCGCCTGGTCGTTGTTGTTTTTCGAGTTCTGTTTGTACTGCTGCTGATATTGCTCTTCCTAGTGCGTATGCTTCTTCTCCCGATCCTTCTGAACTAGTTTCTCCTGTTGTCATATTTACATTTACACTGATATTGTTTCCACCCGCTCCACCAGACATTTCTACTGGTATACTTCTTCCGTTTGGAAGTGGTACGACTGCCTCTGTTCCGTGAAGTGTTGCAGGGTATCCTGAGTCTGGTCCAGTTGATACTCCACCTGTTCCGAATGAACGATAGCCTGGGGAACTTAAGATACCGCCATCTCTACTTTTTGGTCCAAGTCCTGGAAAGAAAGGTATAGAGCCCATAATTGCGATTGCTGCTTGTTGAGCAAGTACTTGAGCCATTGCTGATAGTATTGATTTTGTCATGCTTAAAAAAGCGTCTTTCATGTTTGAAGTACCCTCGATGATACTTTGAAAAGCTGTTGCCATACTTGATTCAAAAGAATCTCGAAAAGTTTGCTGTACTTGATGTAAAGCACTTGCTTCCATCTTTGCTTTTTGTATCTTCGATTTTATATTATCTAATTTTTCGTTTTCCAGTGCTATTTGTGCATCGTCTTTATCTAACTCTTTAGATTCGAGTTCTCTAATTAAAGTTAAAGTATCTTTTTGTTGTCTTTGTAGTTCAAGTAGTGCTCCTTCTTTTTGTAATTGTTTTGCTCTCATTTTTGATTGACCCATTGTACGATCAAGTAGTGCAGTTTCAAGAGCAACTTTTCCTGTAATCATACCCATTTCTATATCATGTAATCGTTTTGCCTCTGCTTCAACCATACCACCATATTTAGCAATAAAAGCTCCTCCAGCTTTTGCAAAATCTTCGTCAGACATATCTGCTTTTCCAGCTAATAATCCTTCTTGTTCTGCTTTCATTGCCTCCATAACACTACCAGGTAAGAAAGTGCTCATCATTGAAGTTGTTGCTGCATCAAAGAAAGTTCCTTTTCCGTCCGCCCCCATTTTCATTTTAAACTCACCACTTGCAAAAGCCTGTCCAACTCCTCCTAAAGCTTGACCAACAGCTTTTATGTTAGTTGTTAAACGAGTTAATTGCGTTTGAGGTGCTCTAAAAGAATTAAGTGCTTTAGCGAAATCTTGTGCGGAACTTGCCATAATTTGAGTTGTCATTCCAAGATTATTTAATCCTGTTTGTGCTCCTGTTCCTTCTTCTAATTTATCTAGAATTCCTAAAAAGTCATCAAAGTCACCTTGAGTGCCTTTTCCCTCAGCAAAAACATCTATGACGGATTGAATATCTCTCGCTAAATCAGCTAATTCAGTATGATAAGTACCCCCTTCAACAAGTAGTTTCATTTGTGAATTCAAAGTTGAAACCATTCCTGTCATACCTTTTACTTGTTCTGGACTGAGTGTAGCTTGAAGTTGATTACCTACTGAATTTGGATTATCTGCGCTGCCTGGCATAATACCCGCAAGAAAAGTATTTATTCTAGTTCCAAAGCTATTATCCGATTTTCCCCCTACTGTCATTCCGCCCAAACCGCCTGCAAAAGCTGCTCTAGCTTGTGTATAATCAATATTTGATAAAGCTCTTGCTGTTTGTAAGGCATTTGTTAATAAAGCATTATGAGTTTTTAAACCTTCAATTGTATTCTCAAGATCTGTTGCATTTTGAGAAAATAAAGTACTGAATTCTTTCTGTGCTACTTTAAATGCTTTTTCGGCTTTCTCTGATTTATCAAATAGTTGTCCTAAAACACCGATAATACTAATTGCTATACCAATATAACTAGCCAACATAAGGGCTTTATTCATTACTTGCCCTGCGATTACTGCACTTGTTTTAATAAACGACATGGTGACTCCATGCTCAATACGATATGTAGCATATGTTGCTTTAACACCAATAATCATTTTTGAAAAGAAATTTGCATTCATTGCTTCTTCTTCAAGTTTTAACACTTTTAGAGTTTGCAATGTTCGTCGTGCTTCAGCTCGTGTAAATCTTTCAACATTAAATACAGATTTTATTTTACCTTTTTCGGCTTTTTTGTATGCTTTTTCCATATCACGTTCAATAGCTTTTAGTGCGCCTTTTTGGTGTATAGACCGTTTACCACTGTATAATTGACCAAACTGCTCTTGTGCTCGTATGCCTGTAGCTTCGTCTGATCCTAATCTTCTTGCTTCTGGCGTTATTGCTCGAAGCACTCCACCACCTAGTAATAAACCTGCACCTGCTGTTGCAGCAGTATTTTGAGAAAGGGCTATTGCCATAAATTCTGCTATAGGTCCAATTGCACTCTTTATAGAGTTTACTAAGTCATCAAATGATTTTGCTAATTTTGTTAATGAGTTTGTTTGAGTTTCTACTCCACCAAACTTTTCTAAACCTTGTTCTAAAACTTCATTTACAACTGCTTGTGATTTTTCAAATATATTCAATTGATCTTTAGTCTTTCCAATAGAAATAGCATACTTTTCAGATGCAGTTTCTAGTCGTAGAATAATACCTAATTCATCTAATAGTTCGGGTTCCGCTTTCACAGCACCTCTTACCAATCTATTAAATGAATCTGTAAGATCTCGACCTAACATAAGTGATGCGTTTTTTGCAACAACACCTAGTTCATTGATTTGTTTGATTGAAAGTCCTGCAGCTGTTCCGATCGCTACTGATTGAGCAGCATCTGCAAACGCTAACTGACCGTCAGTAGCTGCTTGTAGTTGACGAGTCATAATTGATAAAGACTGTCCTGTTCTTGTAGCATATTCTGCTTGTCCTTGTGTTAATATTCTAAAATCTGCGGCACTTTGTAAGAATCTAAAAGCTGCTCCAATAGCAAATATGTTAGCGGCTAAGGTAGCATATGCAGGCACAAGACCACCAGTAATGCCCTGAGCCATTTTTGAAAAGTTTTTGGTTTGATTTGAGGACTGCTGAGATGCGCCCTTAAAGTTACGATTTAGAGTTGCTTCAGATCGACCTAAGTCATCAACTGCCTTTTTTGTTTTTTTCGTTTTTCCTTCTAATAGTTTTAAACTGCCATCATCAGATACTTCGAATGTTAACTTTCCGCCTTTTATTTTTGCCATTTATCTTGGTATATTTGCAGAGTTTATTCCGCCTTTGCCTGCCTTAGCTTTATTTTCTTGCGCTTTTCTTTTTCTTTCTTGCGACTTGTTTATTTTTCCTGTATTTCGGGCTTCAATGTGTTTTATAAAGTACAAGCAAGTTTTTTTATCTTTTACTTCCCATATATCAAGTAGTGTTCCTATAGAAGAAAAGTCTTTTCCCATATATGAACCACTCATACCTTCCCAGCGATCTGGTAAAAGGTCATGCAATAAAAAAGCCACCTGAACTTCATAAGGATAATCCTCTGTAGTTGGTGGCATTTCGTCAAAGTCAGGATCTTCTCCTCTCTGTTCACATAGATCTAAGTATGTGTCGAGTTCGAGTTGTCCGTCTTTATATTGTTTGTCTAAGAGACCAAGTATTTGTTTTACTTGGCTCTGGTAAAATTTTCTAGATCACCTGTTACTTCTGTAACCCAAGTGTCGAAATCAGCTGCATTTTTCATCAGCGTTTCAGCATTTTCTTGAGAAAATAAAAGTTCATCGTCGGGATCAAGACTACTAATGTCCACCAATAGAAGCTCTTCGAGGTA
>TARA_R100001463_G_scaffold108308_1_pt1 | contig 11494 bp, 4 predicted proteins | sample TARA_R100001463 | Tara Oceans TARA_R100001463 (sample SAMEA2622242) | marine metagenome | biome: marine biome (ENVO:00000447); feature: deep chlorophyll maximum layer (ENVO:xxxxxxxx); material: "saline water (ENVO:00002010), including plankton (ENVO:xxxxxxxx)" | depth 40 m
TACCCATAGAAAGAACTTTTTTAGTTTTTTCAGGGTCTAACGCGTCAAAATTTCCGTTAACAAAGTTTTTTCTATCCTCGTCAGAAAAAATCTGTATCATATCTCTCTGCTCCAAAGTGTTTAACACTTGACGCCTGTGCCACTCCCCCATCTCAGTTCTATCCTCTTTGCTTCCTGTTTGAAATATGTTGTCATCGTATAGTTGCCCTGCTCTCTCTTCATTCCACATACCATCTTCAAAACCAATATCTTTAAACACCCCTGCAGATTTAGCCCAGTCTCTAATAGCGCCAGCTTCTATAGGTCTGGTTTGCATGTCATACATAGACGAATCTAAAGTAGCAGGTATATCTCCTAGCTCTTTAAGCTGCCCATCAGCAGGGTCTATAGCCATCATACGTCCGTTAATAACAGCTATACCTTGCTCGTATGGATTGTCCCATGCTTGTTGAGCTAAAGCTATGTCAGAGGCTTCTGGAAGAACATACTCTTCGTCTACCCCTAAGCCTTCATTTAATGCGTTTGATTGTGCGCCTGTTGCTGTTGCTAAAGCTTCAAATGTTGCTTTTTTGTTGGCTATAGAGGCTTGTCTAGATTTAGCTATGTTGTACTGCTCTCTAAACCCCGCTATAATCTCTTGTGCTTCTACAGGATCTTTTGCATCCCTTATCTTTTGTCTAGATTCTTCGGCTATTTGACTTAAAGCAGTAGAAAACTGCCCCATGCCTCCTACGGTAGTATCAAACCCGTGCATTGTCTTGAGGTCTTCACGCATCATGGTCTGTGCGTTCTCGTACTGCCTCATAGCCTCTCTCTTTTTATTTTCTATAAGAGTAGAAGCTTTAAATATTGTGTCAGAAACATCTCCTACACCAGAACCTCCTTGAGAAGCCTGTTGTGGAGAAGAGATCCCTTGAGTAAAAGTAAATCCTCCGTTAGCCATTATTCTTGAAATTGTTTCTTAGAGAGAAGATTTTTCATAAACTTAACAAGCTTACCTCCTTTTCCAGAGTTTACTAATTCTTCAATAGTGCTAGATTGTTTATTGTTAAAAACAAGCTCACCTCCTGTAACTTCACCTTCTTTCATGCCTGTCTCTTCGTCTATAATTGCTTTAGGGTTATTTTCATGGCTAAACTCCCCATTAGTCATACCTCCTCCGTCTTCAAAATTTATAGCCCCTCCGTCTTCTCCATAGAATGTTGCATTTGGATTTAGGTCTCTACCCTCTTCGTCTTGCTCATACTCTGGCTCTCCTTCCCCTGAAGCTTCTTGAGTTTTCATGTTGTTAAAAAACTCTAAAAGATCAGATATACTAGTGTTTTGTTTAGTGGACTTGTCTTCGCCTACTTCAGGGTCTTGTAATGACGCGTATGTAGCTAACCCAGTATTCAAAGCATCTCTCAAAGCATTAGGGCCAGCTTGCATCTGCCTAAGCATAGCGTTTAACTCCATTTGTCTTCCTGATTCAGCTCCTTGCGCCCCTCTACCAAGTTCCATTTCATCCAATCGAGTTTTTCTGTCTAGATTTGCGTCTTGGTACTTTTGTTCTAAATCAGATATAGCTGCATCTGCTGCAACCTTTTTGTCTAAACCTAAAAGTTCCGCTTGTTGAAGATTCTGTGCTAGGGCTTGCGCTTGTCGTGGTACTAAAGCAGACATCCTAGGATCTCCACTTTGAATAGCTGAAACAAGGTCTCCTCGGCTTTCTTGTCCTCTTCGTCTTGTAGCTTCTACAAACTCCTCAGCCGCAATTTTAGCGTCCTCAGCGGTGTCTCTTTGCCCTTGAGCTACATCATACTTACCTTCTCTAAGCTCTTTGAGCATAGCTTCATATAGCTTCTGACCTGACTCTTGTTGTTTTTTACCTTCTTCTTGAAGAAGCTCTTGACCCGCTTCAGCACCCCTTTTTGATGCTCGTCTTGAAAGACCAGCTGCAAGAAGCGACTTGCCAAGATCTGACTGAGCAAAGGCTCCTGCTCTATTTAAAATATCTTCTAATGCCATGTTACAAAAGTAGTGAAATATTAATTACTATGGTCAAGATTTGTAGGGGAATATTCAAGGTTAACTGCATGTACCTCAAAATCACTACTACCTAAAGTTAAAGTTACGTCTGCCACTTGACCTTTTGGCGACTCACCGTTAATAGAACTAGGGTATGCAAAGAACAGATTATCTCCTACATTAAACTCAGTTGCATTGTTAAGAAGAAGCATTCCGTTATATAAAACAAGATTACTATCTAAAGGTGCAGGGGTTTCAGTTCCATTTTTAACACCTTGAGGATTGTTAGTTACCCCTACAGCACCTCCGCTTAAAGCGTTCATTTCTGTGTAATAAAACTCTATATAAGAACTGCTAGAAACACCCTCAAAGCTAAGGCCCGATGCGTCTTCTGCCTCTTGTTGGCTACCATGTATATCTTTTATTTGACCTATAAACTCAAAGTTAGACAAAGTATACCCATCTTCAACACCTATATGCCCGTACAGAATACCTCCTTTTTGTCTCATCTCTCCAACAGACCCAGACTCACCATTTACAACAAACGTATTTATCCCTGAGATATTGTTAGGTTCAAGACTTTCTACTGAAAGAGATTTAAACTGCTTGTTTGAAGAAGGTTTGTCGTTAAAAGACACTCCTACAGCAGAAGGTGATGTAACATTATAAAAAGTGTTGTTGCTTTCTGATAATCCGTCATGTTTCCATGCAACAGATGTGCCGCTAGTGCCTACTGGTGTTGTTACCATAAGGTCTTTAACCCAAGCTATACACGAGCTGAAAAAACTATATCTGGTTTTCCAAACTCCTTTTTTATTGTCAAAAGCTATAGTTCTATTCATAATTTAATTTTCCATCAGAGGGGTATATATATGTTCAGGGTCTAGCCATGTAAGGCTGCCTCCTCCTAACTCATCTAAAGTAGATCCATACGCAACTAAGAACTGAAGCAAATCGGCAGAACCTATTGCTTCATCTGCAACAGCATTCATCCCCAGCTGTGCAAATGCTATTCCGTCTTCCGACAAGTTTTGCATAGATACCATTAAGCTCTGATACTCATCTCTTGTTATACCATTACTTTGGATATAACTTTTTAGCGACGTGTGCGTATTGCCTCCGTTTCCTCCAGAAGCTGTTCCATCATTATATCCGTCAGTATATCCATCATCATAAGAACCTCCAGCGCTTGAGCTGCTATTTATAGCCTCTAAAAGGTTTGAAGGAATATAAGGGTTCCAGTTATTATTTGCTTCATAGATAGTAGATAAAGCAGAACTAAGAGAAAAATTTCCCTCAGCAGACCCTGATATTATATCCCCCCAAGATACAGGGGTTCCTGCGGTAATAAAGTTCGTAGATGTTCCTACTTGTGTCCCCCCTTCTGTTGAGGTGTTGTAAACGTAATAATTTTCTCCACCTCCTTCTTCATCAAAAACCCCGCGAAAAGCACTTGTCCAAGATTTTAACTCTGTAAGAGCCGCATTAACGGCTGGGGCTAGCGACGCTGCTTGATTAACAGTAATTTCTGCTTCTCCAAAAGTTGCACCCTCTGGGTCTAAGTCATAAAGATTATCAATAGGAGACCAGCCATGAGCTCCTAGGCTCAAACCTACTGAAACAAGATGTGAACGCAGTTCAAGCATCTCTGCCGCAATAGCAGCTTCTGGATCAATTAAAACACCCCCCGAAGAAGTGCCAACTTCTGAACCAAATTGTCCAAGGAATCCAAGAAGGTCGGCAGTCGTAATCACACCATCTCCGTCAAAATCAAAAGTTGCAACTGGTCCGTTTGATTCAATGAACTCAAACCCCATTGTTACAGCTTCTAGGTCTTCTAACCCTTGCGCGATACTCTGATACTCTGCTGAAGCTATACCTAGATTTTGAGCCCAGCTATTTAAAGCCGCTAAGTTCTGCGCAGCAAGACTGGTCAAAGCATCAATCTCATCTTGATTGCCAGTAGTAGAAAGGGCATTGCTGTATGCACTAGAAGGGTTTCCTAAACTGCCTGCAAACATTCCGTTTGAAACTGAAAACCCAAGACTTTCAAACAAACCATAGTCTGCTAATATTGCACTAAGGTCTGCCGAGCTATAACCGCCTACCGCACTTGCATATGTTTCGTTAAAATTATAGGCGTTTTGAATTGCTTCTTGCGCTTGTGTAAAACTATTCCACCCTCCTACATCTATTAAGCTTTGAAGGTTAGATAAACTTTCTTGTACATCTGAAAAATCTCCTAATTGAGAAAAACTTTCAAACTGATCTACAGAACCTATAACGTCGTAAGCGGTAAAAATATCTATTATTTCAGATATGGTTTCTGGAGTTAATGCACTCCCCACACCATACCCTTCCTCAAGGGTTGTGAGTGTAGAATTAAAAAGTTCAGGAACTTGTATGTTTAGGTAGCTTTCAAAGGTTTCTACAGAACCTAAATTCTTATACTGATAATAGTGAGATAGTATTTGTTTTATATCGTCTGCTGTAAGTGGGTTGAAGTTGTCATCTACAATAGACTGAAAAGAGTCTAGCTCTGCAAGCTGCTCAGTGACATAATCGAATGCTGTTTGGTTGTTATCAGCTGTGTTTGCGCCAATAGATTGACCTCCTAAACTTATCCAGCCTTGAAGATCAGAAAGCATGTCTCCAAGTCCACTAGCATTTTGACTATACCCCGCAGAGCCTAATATATTAAGCACTTGGTTTGACTGAGCTGTTGGTAATTGCGAATATAAAACCCCATCGGTTATATACCCTTCTATTGTTGCTGTGTCAAGAAGTTGCACCCCATAAAGCAGATTGTTAAAGTCACCTATCGCATTATCTCCAATTCCAACGTTTATTAACGCTTGCATTGTATTTAATCCATTTTGAAGAGCTTGTGAGTTTCCCCCTAAAGCTTCAAACTGTTCATAACCACTTATAATAGAATTTAAGTTGCTTAAACCTGCATCAAGGCCAGCACCATTTATAGCATTTTCAAACGCTTGAAGTTTATTAAGTCTTGCTTGGATCTGCTCAGGGCCTAAGTTGTTGTTGTTTGCTGATAATGTAAGCCAAGGGGCAAGCTCTGCTGCTAAACCGCCAGACACCCCCTCTTCAGTCTGAAGATCCTGTACAGCAGTTTCAAAATCAGCTTGAAGAGAACTAATCTGTTGCAAAAGAGTCCCACCTGCAGGTTCATTTCTCGTTCCTGTTCCATCAGGACCTGCATAAATTTCTGCTTGTAAGTCGGATATTTTAACTTTTTGATCAGCTATAGTTTGGTGTCTGCCGTTTATGTAACTGGCTATTTCTGTAGGGGTGTCTAAATCGCTTGTATCTACGTCTGGATCGTTAGCCATAGCCGCAATAATAGGTACTAAAGTGTTTTGCTGTATACTTTGCATTGCGTTGGTGGCGGCGACTTGAAGTCCTGCTCTTATAACATTTGAGCTTTGTATATCCCCGATTGAAAACGCCCCATCTCCAGTAACATCTAACAGATAAGAATCATCTAAATTAAGGTTACCAGAATAGTTATTATAAAAGTTTTGTATGTTTTGTGGGTAGTTCTCTATGTTAAAAAGAGTAACTTGACTTCCTACACCTGACGGATCTGACTGATTAACATTAATTGTAGCGTCTATAAATTCCCATAACTGAGCTTCTAAAGCGTTAGACAAAGGTGTTCCTGTGTTTACTCCTTCTCCCGAAGTTTCAAAACTTGCTAAATTTTGATTGAATATACTTATTATATACTCATCTTTAGCGGGGTCATATCCCCCAACAATTTTTGCTACCCCTAATTCAGCTTGATTGAAAATAACATCCCTAAAAGTCCTTCTAAAAAAAGACTTCATGCCTTTATCTGAAATAACTTCAATTCCATTAGAAGAATTAAATCTATATACTTGAGAATTGCTTTTACTAGCAAAATAAACGTTGTTACCCACAGCGCAGACAGACTCTGGGTTGTTGTCACACCCATACTTACCTGCATAATATCTTTGAGTGCCTAAAACGTTTGAAGCAGCAACTAAAGACTGATCGTTAGAAGCTGTGGTGATAATATTTCTGTCTACAGGGACCGAAGCACATCTGTTAGCCTGTATAACAAACAGAGAGTCTTGTTGAGCCAATAGGTAATTTATATTACCGTGTTCTATAGGCAAGTCTTTAAACTGTAGTTTAGCAGGGTTAAAAGACGTTAGCTGAAATACAGAAGACGCAGGATTGTTTTTTTCTGAATACGTTATAGATGTAGACCTTCTAGACTCCTGAGCATCAGGTAAAACTATTTTTAACTTACCTTCCCCTGTAACGTCGGCGTTACGAACTGTATCGTTAAAAGCTTTTGTTTCTAAATAATACGGGGCAAACCTAGGCTGAGAGCCTTCTTCTAAAATAAGGTTTTTAAATGTTCCGTCAAACTCAGGCATATTTACAGGTACTCTCCTCCACCACACATCTCCGTTAGCCATAGTTATAGTGCTGTTATGTTGACCTATCTGAAAAACTTTTGATGTTTCATAAAAAACAATATTGTCCTCTGCCTGAGAGTCCGATGGTGATATAATTTCTACTACGCATCTTTTATTCCAGTTGTGAGCTGGCGAGTCAGGATCGTTGCCACCTTGCTGAACATCGTAATACGCAAAACCGTCTGCATCAGGCTTGTTTTTAAGGATAATAAAGTTTCCTTGCTTGCTTGGATGAACAATGTCAGCGTCCTCAGCTTCATTAAACAGAGGGTTGTCTTCGCCAGAAGATAACGTCCTCTGGCCAGCCACCTCAAATAAAAAGCGATTGTCTACAAAAACTCTATTGTCGTCGCTAGTATAGTAAGAAATAACCCTTAAAAGATCCCCTTCTTTAAACGTGTACATATCAGCTGCACCTTCAGGAGACCTAGCACCAAAAGCTTCAGTATAAGAGACATCGTTATTTTCTTGCAAGTAGTTTAAAGACACATATATATTTCCGTCTTCCGCTTCATCCTCCCCTTCTACATAAAACGCCCCTCCCGTTGTGTACTGAGTAAAGTCAGAAACGGAAGTGTTTCCAGAGTATACTATTTGAAAATCCTTAGCCCAAGGCGGAGCTCCATGCAATAAAGCTATCTGCATCTCTATCCTCCCGTAGTTATTATCGGGCCTGTTATAATATGCTGGAGCATAAGCTGTTCCTATAGGATATACGCTCGAAGCTCTACCCCTGTAGTCGTAGTATACTACCCCAAAAGCGTGGTTTGCACCACTTTTAAAAGATCTTTCTCCGTCCCCTTGAGAAGAGGTTATAAAGAAGCTGTCCCCTAGTATTAGTGCGGCGCTGTGCTGAAGAGATATATCTACAGTAATTGGATTTCCGTCAGTATCTATTAAAGGTGTAGCAATTCCATTACTGTTATGCAAGGGCATAAAACCTCTAGCATTGTTATCTATAATAGGGCCAGAAAGCAAAGAAGCTTGAGATGAGCCTGACACTTGCATAGGAGCACTACCTAAATTTGATATTCCAAAAATATGCTCAAGAGGAGGTGCTACTAATACATTTTCGCTGTCATAAGGGAGGTCACCGCTTAAACTTGCAGGACCACCAGCTATACCACCTTTACCATCTAAAACTGTAAAACATGATAGGGAGGTTGCAGCCTCAGCAATTGTTCCTTTAAAAAATGGTTTGTTTTCAGTTAAATTGTCTGTAAAGTTTAACTTTCCTACATGTGTTTCAAACTCACCTCCTGACCCAAAAGGATCTGTTAAACTTGGCCAAAAATCCTCAGCAAATGGCCCTTCGCTTAAGTCTTCAGAAGGGGTTACGCCATAAATATGATTACTGTCATATACATGCCAAGGACTGTTGGGTTTTCCCTTTCTCAAACAAGTTAAAACCTCGACGTTATATATTTGTTTTATGTATATGCCTACACGCCTGTTATCTGTGTTTGTTTCTCCTGTGTCTGGATCTTCATAAATCCCCTCTCCAAAATAATAATTGTCAGTTGTTTGATCATTACCTGTGTCGTAAGTATAAGCCTTGTCTTCAAAAAACCCCAGCTCCACAGTAGCTTTGTTTAAAATAAAATTGCCATGAAGCGTTCCACTTTCAAACTCATTATCCCCTGTCATAACTATAAGTTTAGCAAAAGAATCAGTCATTGAAAAACTGCTGCCATTATTTAAACCTAAGCTATAAGAATATGTTGTTCCAAAATTAGCGCTTACAACTTGGAACTTAGCGTTATGAACGTAGTCTCCTGACTGAGACTCTTCTGAAAGCGCTTCAGCAATAGCTGTAGAAACGTCTTCTCTAGTAATATTTGGTTGATCAGCTCTAAGCGTTAAAGAAATAGAAACAGGTTTAGCCTGAACAATTAAAGGGTTAGCTGCAGAAGTTCCAAACCGTGTAGGTGTTGGTGCGCTACTTTGTCCATCAGGAAAAATATAGTTCCACGTAAAGTTGTTTTCCGTTGTGCCTGATTGTGTATTATTAGTAGAAGAGTTAACAACACCGCTTTCTACTTGAGCTGGAATAAAGTTTCCTCCGCCTCCATCTAAAGGGTCAGGTCCGTTAGCAACATTATTTTGTCCAGAATCAACTGAGTTTTGCCAATAATAGTTTTGTAAAAACTCTGGCGAACCTTCAACACCAAAATTAGGGTCGTTTTCCCAAAAATCCCCTAACTGATTGTGCTGATGATAAGCATCTTTTGCGTCATATATGTGCCAGTTGTTATCAGGTAGTATCGAAAAAGTTAAAGTAAACTGATCGTTTTCTTCTATTGCTGTGTTGTCAGGGAGTTCTGATGTATCTATAACGAAAGCTGAGTTTTTATTTTTTACTTGGTTGACTTCTGAACCAAGCACAAAAAAATCTTCGTAATACTGGGAAAATACTGACTCAGAATGACAGGTGGCTGGTTTAAGCTTTACGTCGTATGAAATAAAGTCTTGAGGACGAACCTTACTTATCGGAGTTACTGTAGCTTCTGTTGGCACATTGTCAAATCCTTCTACATAGTTCCCATAAAAAACTCTGTTACCTTCTATAGCCTGCGTTTCGGCTATTTTAGGTAAATTATCAAATTGTTTAATCTGATCGTCTTTAGAAACAGCTATGTTTACAGAAGTGTTGTTAAAAGAATATGTTAAAGGAGCGTTGAAATCAAAATTTTCAAGCTCTGTTATTTCAAACCAACTTCCCGTATTTCCTCTTCGAGCTAAAACTTTAACCTTTTCTACCTCTAATGTAAGGTCTATGGAAGGTATTGTTAATTCACAAACGTTGTGAGCTAACAGATTTGCGCTTGAGTTTGCTCCTTGGTTTATGTATGACGGAGGTACAGCTACTTCAGAATAAGTAGATATAGCAGAAACATTACCGTCTTTAAATACAGATTGGTATGCAAACTGAAAACCATTTACCCCTCTAAACTCACTAACAGGCAAATCTTGGTCAGAAGACCAAGAAAACGTCACTGGGTGTACAGGAGCTTTAGGACAAGCTGTAATAAAATCGTCTAAACTAAGAACGTTGTAATTATTAGATAGGTCTGCTTCATAATAAGCTCTTAAAACATTTAATTTTCTTGGTTCGTTTCTATTGTCTGTAAAAAACAAAAAAGGAACGTCTTCATAAGTGCGACCAGCTTCTTTATATTTTTTTTGAGAATACGTTATCTCTGCATTGACAAAACTGTCTACTTCAAAATTAAATCTTCCGCTTGTATATATCTTTATAATGGTGTCTGCGTCGTGACCTGAAAAATACAAATCAGGGTCATACGCGTAAACACCACAGTAAGCTGCGTCAAAATCCCAGACAAAAAAGTATATCACATTGTATTTATCGTCTGTAACCTTACCTAAAACGGTTTTCTGATTTGATGAAAAGATGTCACCAAATAAAGCTGTATTACTTTTAACGGGCTTTATCACATTTTCATTACCCCCATCTTCACCCCTGTCATCTCCTTCTACAGAAATGTTTACGGCGTCGGACATATCGTCCTTTCCTCTCAGCTTAGAATCGGCTGAGTGATTAAGCTTTCTTGGAAATAACTTACTTAACATTAATACTTAGGCGCTAATTTGAAATTTTTACGTATAACTCTTAAAGCTTCATCTTTCGTGAAGTTTCCTAACCTAGCTTTTGCTTTTCTCCTTTCATTGTAATACTCAGATCTAGCTCTTCCTTTTTCATTTGCAGGAACGTTAGACTTCCTTTCGCAAAGCTTGTAATATATATAACATCTAAGAGCTTCTTCTGCGTAAACGTGTATAACGGGGTTGGTAGATCTGGCTTCGTCAGCTATATACTCTAAAACAACGTCGCTACGTCCAGAGTTAGTCTCTATTTCTAGTCTGTTTTGATCTAAGTTGACCCTATAATCTCCTACCCTCATTCCTCCCCCTACACCGTACATGCGGCCTATACCTCCCTGATACAAATAGTTTTCAAACATATAGTAATCAAGATCACCGCTATCTGGTGTGCTTCCTCCGCTAGTAGCGGTCTTGTCGTCAACTCTGTTTAGTATAAGGTTGTCAGGTATGTCTAAAGGTCCCCCATCACTGTCTGTAGTAGAGTCAGTGGTTGCATCACCAGCTTCATTTAATGCATACTTCTGGCTGTAGTTAATATTTTTGTTCTGAGCCATTGGGCGAAGAATACCGTCAGAATCTACTATCCCAACCTTAATCACATCAACATAGTCGTCAGGCAAAGTAACCGTGTCATTAGATTCTATAGAAAGCTTTATAGACCTTACTCTGCTCGTTACGTCAAACCCAAAGTCTCTTATGCCTCTTAAAGCAATGTTTCTTATAGCGGAGTCTGAAGCATTAGCAGCATAGTCATCACCATCCATAGTAACTTTAAAATCACCTATAAGCTCAGTTAAAGTGACATAGTTCATTCCTTTTGTTGATACGTCTGTAAATGCCATCAGTTAGCTGCTGTTTCGTTATTACCATAGCCAGAGAGAACTGTATCTCTTAACCTTATTCCTATCATCTTTGCTATCTCAGATATAACTTCAGATTTGTACTGCTCTGGCAGCTCAAAATTTCTGCATTGTGAAATCTCAGTAACAAAAAACCCATCCGCCTCTACGCCTGAAGTAGCAAATCGAGGACCAGACGTTACGTCAACACCTCCAATATTAACCCCCTGTGCATATTTAGACGCTGGGTTTCTATAGTAAGTCATTACTAAAGCCCCTGTGTACGTCTCGTCATTAGGAAAAACCTGTATAACGCTTGAAATTAAAGCTACAGGATACGCTGCGGTAGGAGCAGACAGATTGCTGTTAAGTATATGAGGTATTTTTTCGCTGTCGTAAACAAGCTCTACTTCAGCCCAGCTAGCTGCGTTTTCATCTCCATCTACATCATACCTTAAAGATATTAGCTTATGCATATCGTTAGGGCGGTTAAATGTATTTGAATTAACAAAAAGAGGGCTTGATTCGCTAGTAACCTGAGCTTGCGTTACAAAA
>TARA_R100001463_G_scaffold28575_1_pt1 | contig 11456 bp, 11 predicted proteins | sample TARA_R100001463 | Tara Oceans TARA_R100001463 (sample SAMEA2622242) | marine metagenome | biome: marine biome (ENVO:00000447); feature: deep chlorophyll maximum layer (ENVO:xxxxxxxx); material: "saline water (ENVO:00002010), including plankton (ENVO:xxxxxxxx)" | depth 40 m
GGCTGGATGATGTGTTAGGTGTAGAGCATCAGAACTTCTTTGAAGGCCGTGCAACTACCTACATGAAGGCTGGACTACGTGGCGATGTCGGTTCAATTACTTTTAACAAAGTTGCATAGGAGCATACTATGCCAAAAGAAGGAAATATTATAAGCTTTAAAGTTTTTGTAGATTCTAAAGGTTTATTAATGACTGAGTATTCTAAAGTTCCTAATGATAAAATAAATAAAATATTTACATCAGAAGATGCTTCTTATATAGAAAAAATATTAGCCAAGGTAGATCCTCAGTTTAGAAATATGCACAAAGAATTGGAGCAAGAACTAGAGAGTTTAAATTGATTGATTATATATTTAATATATGTGTAAGCATATTAATTATAATAGGAGAAATTACAGGTTGGGGATATCAACTTTCTAATATACTTATTTTTGTTGTCCTTCAACCCCTTTTAATTTTTCTTTTTGCTTCTCTTTGGATTAGAGCTAAACTAAAAGGTTGATGATCTGGGATGATGAAGATACATTGCGTACACTTATTGTTCCATGATCGTACTGGTAGTACACAGTCCTAAAAACAGTACTGTCAATTCTACCAGTATCCCCGCCGCTATTAACAACAGAAGTGCGCGTCTCTGTGTTGACATAACTACTCAGTAGCATGTTTGATACAGGTAATACAGGCCCTACCATTTGGATCTATTAGCCCAATATGCCGCACTCATTTTACCCTTCTTAATGTTCTTAGCGTGACGAGCTTTAAAGCTTGCACGTTTCTTTTTCATCTTGTCAGACTCTCCTGCCTTTGGCTTACCTGCCGTCTTAGCACCTTGCTCACCAAATCGAATAGTCTTGATCTTGTCACCTTCTTTAGCCACTACAACATGTGACTTCTTAGGATGCTTCGGAGTTCTCTTAGGCTTGTTATAGCCGCTAACGCCTGCACGAACTAAACGTGGATCTTTCTTCTTAGCCTTACCACCTTTTTTATATTCTTCTCTATCTATCATTTGCGGTGCCTCGCTGTTTTCTTTGCTATCTTTTTGGGTTGCTTAGAGTGCTGTTTTCCTTTCTTTGTGTCTTCACGTTTCTTTTTGGAAGTGGCAGCGTACTCCTTGTCTGATAGAGCCTCTCTAGCCTTCTTCGGGAGATACCTTTCACCTGTTGCTTTTTTTCCTTGTGTTGAGGGCTTACCTGACTTGGTTCCCCATTTCTCTTTAGTCCACTTCTTTAGGGACTTCTGTGATTTCTTTAACGCCATTACTTGTACCCACCACCTGCTGCTTTGTATTCCTTAGCAAGCATCTGAGCTTTACGGGCTGACCACTGTCCCGGCTTACCGCCTTTACTACCCGCCTTGATCTTGTTAAATAAACGCTTACGCATGGTAGGCTTGGTATAGTTACCTGCCTCATTAACTCTGGACTTCTTCTTTGCTGGCTTCTTAGCTGCTGGCATAGTGCCTCCGCTTATTTAGTTAAGTATGAAATTAAAATGGCTAAACACACAGGCACCAATAGCACCAATACGGCTACGACAGCACCTATTTCTCTAACGTCCTTCCAAAACTTTTTCTTAGCTGCTGCTGCTCTAGCTAATTCTAGCTGTTTAGCCTTCCTAGCTTCAGCCATAGCAGCCATAGCTTCTTGATATAGCTGACCGTTACCACTAACTGTAAAGAGATCTTTGATCTCCTTCATGGTTTCCTGTATTTGTTTCTTAGCTAGTGCAGCTTTTACAGCATCTGCTTCAGATAGTTTACCCTCATTTTGCGCCCTTGCAAGCTCTACTTCAGCGCCACCAAGCGTAGATAAGAAACCTGATATAGATTGTATATCATTAGTAGTTTCAGCTACACGTTTGATAGCGCCTGTGGCGGCGTTAACACCTGCTATGATCGCAGATATTTCAGCAATCATTTTCTGGTCTTCTCATATGACCTCATAGCACCCAATCCCAACATCCCCATAAGTACAGGCATCATAGTTTCTAGTGGTACTAGAGGTATAACAATGTCTATGCCTACTAAGGCCAGTACAAAGTTAGAAAATGGAATTGTAATAAAGTTTCCGAACATCCCCAGCCCACATGTCCAACCAATAAAGGGCCTCCAGCCGCTTACAAAGATGCTAGAATGTGCTGCTTCAGTTTTGTTAACCTCAAGCTGACCCTTCATAAGTTCTTGATGATGTTCTTCTGACATCGTTGCGATCTTATGGGCCAACATAGCTTTCTGGTCTTTGTCTTCAATAAACTTATCTAGTAAGCCAGTGACAGGGCCTACTAAGCTTGCTACAATACTCATATTAATAACTCCAGATGTGTGGCCTTGGACGGCCTTCAGAGCATTCAAGGTCATCAAGATGTATGAATCTAGTAGGGCCTTTCTGACTTACACCAATACCAGTGAAACCTGCTTCTAGAGCGCCCTGTACGAGCTTGTAAGCGGCTTCACCACGTACCCCTATATCTAGGGCCTTACCTGATGCGTGTGCCCCCGGAGAGGCTTTACGGGCCTCTATGGGATGATCAGCACAACGGTATGCAGAGTTAACAGGAAAGCTAAATCCCATCTTCTCACGTAAGTCATCTACTTTTTGCATGAACTCAGAGTCCATGCCATTAGCTTGACAATGCTTACACTCTAGTTCTTCTTCTGTAAAATATTTATACATTAAATAAGACCTTCTATTTTCTTAACATCCGTAGAGGCAAGTTTACCTAAATTAATTCTTACTTCGCTTCCCTCACCTTCTCCGCTTCCTAGCTCTCTAGCTATGTTTCTTAGCTGTGCATAAGGGCTGAAGCCTGCTCTTTTAATACCGGACATTAAACCTGTAAAACTAAACTTATCATCAGAGTCATTAAAGTTATAACGATCTACAATAATAGTATTGCCTTCATTATCTTTTTCTATACGCGCTTGACCCACGGTAGTCTTCATAGAATACTCAGGATCAAATACTTTAGTAACAAAATCTAAAGCTCCACCACCGCCGCCTACATCTGCATACTGGCTTTGTCCCTGAACTTGAGTACCATAGTCAGCGTATTCAATAGCTGCCTTACCCTGACTTTGTGCGCGTAGTGCTGCCTTTCTTAAAGCTTCTTTTTCTTCTTCTTTTAAATCTTGTTCTGTTAAAGTTTCTGAGCCGCCAAATAAATCATACACAAACTGGCGAACATTTGTAGGTAGTAAAGGATCTTCATTACGAACAGGTTTTTCAGGCTTGCTCATTAAAGAAGGGGCCTCTTGTTTAACAGGCTCTTTACGTACAGGAGCTTCCTGTTTAACAGGCTCTTGACGTACAGGAGCCTCTTGTTTAACAGGCTTTTCACGTACAGGTTGTTGAGCAGCTTGGACTTGTGCAGCCATATCAGGTTCTTTAGAAGGCACTACAATTTTTTGGCCTACATAAATTTTATCGGGATTACTGATTTTATTATTACGAGCAAGCTCTTTGTAATCCATATTATACTTCTTAGCAATTTGACTGAGGGTGTCTCCTCTTTTTATTTCATACGAACTCATGCTGCTCTCCCTTTACGCAAAGCCTTTAATACTTTTCCACCCGATTCAAAATTATGTCTTGCATCATTTGGATCAAACTCAATAGCACTTTCAGTTTTAAACTGTCCGGGCTTAAACAATATGTAAGAAAACGCCTCATCAGTAGGTACATCTGCTGGAGTATCTGAAGTGTTTAAATACCTGATAGAATCAAAGCCTTGATCTTCTAGCATTTTTCTAAATGATAAATTAATATCTGCTTTTTTCATACGCTCTACAAGCAAGTCTTTTTCTGACATTCTATTTTTATTAAGCGTACCACCTGTTACTTCATCCTGCCAAGCTTCAAAGTCCAGTACTTTTTGATACAAGTTGTCTTTGGCAGCCCTAAACTTAGAAGCATTTAAATTTGGAGCCTGAGTGAATACAGCCTCAACAATATTAGGTATTGTATCTGGAGTATCGAACAACACTGAAGCGTCTGAGTACAGAGCAAAGTTAGGATCGTTTAGTTCTAAAGGATTTTTAACTTGTATAAACCCACGCATCATAGATATTGGAGGAGGAGCTTCTCCTTTTTTCAAAGGCTTTTTAAGCCTATTAGATATTTGCCGTGAAGTTAAACCTGAGTCTTCATCAAAAGCATCCTCGTCTCCTTGTCTCCTAAACAATGCCATACGTTCTGCTTGAGTCTGAGTTCCTACGTGCAGTCCCGTTTCGTTAGGCATACCCACAGCCTCTTCAAACTCATTAGAGAAACCACTAGCCACTGCTCTGTATTGCATTTGTTTTTCTTTAGATGCGGCTATAAAAGCTTTTTTATTTGCTTCACGAATTTCAGGAGAAACCGTGTAGTCTATAGGCATTACCTTACCTGAAGGATCTGTAGGCAGTGCTTGCCTTGGCATTCTGCTAAAAATTTTACGAGCCAATGTCCGTTCTTCTGGCGTAAACTCTGCTATAAGTTTTGTTACTTCTTCAGTAGAAATAGTTCTACCGACAGTTTGAGCAACACCTTTGTAGTAATTATCAAACTTATATTCCCAATTAGTATTAATGTTTCTAGCACCAATAGTATCTAGCTCGTAAGCTACATGATAATCTATGTCTTGAGTATTGGCTCCTTCCATGTCGAACTGCTCGGATAGTTTCATGTCTCTATTGTAGTTTTTTATTTGCTCTTTACTATAACCACGCGCCCTGCTAAAGTCATCTCCCATGCGTAAAGCACCTTGCTCGTCTATAAACTCAGGCATTTCTTTTCGCATATCGGGCATACTTAGGTCATGCTTTTCACCAATCGAAGATTTAACTTTTGCAAACAACATTTCCTTAAAGTCAGGATCGTCTAGCTCTGCTGGTAAATCAGGATCTGGACTAGCGTAAGTTTCTTCAATATTTTTAGCTACTTTAATTGCACCCTCAGTAGAAACTTTTACATTGTTTTTCTTGGTTTCCCCTAGAATAGTTTGAGCCAACTCATTTACAAAGGGTGATAAAGCTTTGGTAGCTGCTCTAGTCAGTCCGCCTATTACGTATCGACTTCTTTCTTCACGATCTTCTTGATCAATAAAGGCATCCCCAGCTTGTGAGTCGTAGGGACGGCCTGTTACTTTATCTATGCGCTCATCAGGTTCACTAGATGCACTTTCTACTTCTACAAGGCCACCTTTGTCGTATGGCGCTCTACGCTTTTTCTTTTCAAAGTCTGACCAAAACTGATCATAATCTTCTTTAACATCTTCGCCCATAACCGGATCTATAGCGCCATAAAAAGGAGTACGACCACCTATAATTGGCATCACTTTACCATAGCTAAATCCTCTAGCTATATCGCTTCCTACAGGGCCAGCTAAGGAAGCTGTGGCAGTAAAGGGATTGCCTGTTACATCATAAGTTTTTTGAGTTCGTTGAACCATATCTAAAAGAATACCCGCGCCTCCCCACCGCGCTACGCCTTCAGCAGCAATTTCAGCTCCGCTTTTATCTGAAAAAGAATCTGGATTTCTTAAATAATTCAAACCTGTAGCCACCGCTGTCATACTTATAGCAGCAGCCAAAGTATTAGCAAACCCTACAGGATTGTCAAAGGGATCTCGAACACCACGTACAAACTCTTTTAAAACTTTATTTGTAAAAGCTGTGGGGTAACCTAGTAGCTCTGCAAAGATTGCTTTTTTAGGATCTGACATCCAAATAGGTTTTATGGCTGCTCTAGGGCTTGTATCCAAAACAACTTCATTTACATACCTACCAGCACCTCTTTTAATATTTTTATAAAAAGGATCTTTAGAATTTATTTCACCATTATTTCTATTTAAATAAGCAATACCTTGATCTACATCTACGTTGAGTTCAGCCAGTTGATTTCGTAAATTTTTAATTCTTTTAGAATCAGGCAAGGCCCCATGATTTTTAATAGCTGTTAAATTTTTATGTATTAAAGATTTGCCTGTATTATACCCAGCAAGCTGCACTGTTTTTGTCCAACCGTCTAACAAAGTTATTTGAAAAAATCCCCTATTTGCTTTTTTAAAACCGTGCCCCGCTACACTAGAGTCTCCTAAGCGATCAGCTGCGCTAACACTGGCATTTTCTAACATTAAAAATGACTCTCGCATTTCATGGAATATTTCAGGATCTGAAAGACCTTGATCTCCTAGCTTTCTTCGTAGTCCATTAGTCATTAATTCTGTGCCTTGAGCAATTGCCTGCCCAAGACCCCTAGTCATTTCGCCTGCCCCGGCCTTTTGCATATTAATAAGTATTTCAGTCAAACTGGATATTGTGGCAAAAGGTAAAGTAGACATTCTTACCAGAGTTGCATAGCCATCTCGGGCAAACTGTCCCGCAGGCCCAAAGTCTTCTAAGCCTTCGCCTGTCATACTCTTGTAAAGATTTTGAATGTCTGTTGCATCCTTGCCAGTAAATGTATTACCTGCTTCTTCTACTTCTCTTTTAATAGGCTCAATAAATTTATTAGTAAACTCATTTACATTCTCTACACCAAACACTTTTCTTTTTGAATAAGAATTCGCACTTTGCGTAATGTATTGAAATAAAACATTTTCAATATCATTATCAAGAAAGGCTTCATACTTATTATCGTCTTTAATATTACTAAACTTACGGGCAGTGAAAAAAGAATTTCCCGATACATGAGAAGCTCCCATAGGGCCATCTACATCATCTTTCTTTTTTAGCATACCTGCTACAATAGCATTGGCTTCGTCCATATTTTTAGCTTCGCCATCTTCTATAAGAAGTTTAGCAAATCTATTTTGACCTTTACCCGCCAGTTGATTTCTTTTAGCATCAGTTACAACTACACTTTGACCATAAAAGTCTTTCATCAAAGCCTTTCTATTCCAAAGACGCGGGAAGTAATCTTCAGGAATAACATCTGTTTGAAATCCCAATTCTTCATTTTTAGCAATTACTTGATTTAATACATCGCGTCTAATTAAACTTGCCGCTTTGTTTACATCCTCTGATTGAGAACGTGATCCACGCAAAGCTCTTATAAGTTCTTTGTTTATAACATCCTTTAAACCGCCTTGAGAAGCGTCTCGTAGGCTGTGCGTGGCTCTTATTAAAGGGGCATACAAAGATCCAGCATAGTCTTTCCAAGTCTCGTTGTAGTCCATGCCGACCTGTCGTGCTTCGCTTGTAAAAGTTTGATTAGCGTCATAACGCATTATTTCAGCTAAACGAAGAGCGGAAGGAGACTCAGAAAACTTAGTAAGTACTTTTGTAGGTCTTCCAAATAAAGCCTTACCATGTAGCGTTTGTGTTTTCTTTAGCAACATTGCTCTAGCATTATCTGGAGATATGACACCTCTTTCTACTTGCAACAGAGTGTCGGCTACTTCTGCCTGCGTTTGCTCACTGCCTCCAATTTTAGAAGTAAACGCTTGCGCTTTAGCTGTAATAGCTGCGGGAATCTCTACACTGCCCGCTTCTTGAGCCACGATAGTCAATTCATCAAGAGCTTTAGTTACCTTTTCAGAAGGAGCATCAGGGCCTTTCTTTCTAGTTTTCATGTAGTTGCTAAACGCAGCAATAGCAAACTCTCGGCGCTGTTTAGCTTTGTTCATACCATAGAATACTTCACCTATTTCTTCCATGAGTTCGTCATCTAGATCATCAATGTTAGGAAGATCTCTAGTAGCTTCATAGTCAAATATAACTTCTTCTAGCTCTAACCTGTCTATATCATATTGCTCTGCAATTTTTTCTATGTCTGCATCAGATACAAAGCCACCATACTTAGTATCTTCTTGCTGGCGCTGTTGAGCTTCTTTAGAAGCCTGTCGAGACTGCTTAGCATTAAATCGTGCCTGCTTCTGAGCCTGTTCTGGGCTAGGAGCTACGCTCATTAAAAGCTCTTCTACGTCATCTTTAAATTCTAGATCTACATCTTTAACTTCTTCTGCTGAAATTTCATTTTGCGTAGGAGTGCCAGTTTCATTTACTAAGTTTAATTCAACTTCTTCTTCATCTACAGAGCGTCTAATGTTGGCATCACCCAACCTACTACGAAATATATTATTATAACCACGACCAGCAAAAGACAAACCTTTGGCTAACCCCTCTCCAATTTCAGGAGAATATCGCCCTAAAGCACCACCTAAAGTTGCTCCGACACCCGCCGAAGTTATGCTTTGCGCCATGTCAAATTCTTTTTGAATATCTGCTGCCATATTAACAGATTGTTCAGAAGCGTTACCAAGACCTCCCCAGCCTGCCCCAGCCACTGCTGTTTTTGTCATCATAGCATTCCGACTATTGCTGGCTGCAAATTGCAAAGCTCTTTTAGCTGCCTCGTTACCAACAGCAGCTTTCATGCTTGTTGCTAATGCGGGGCCACTTACCATAAAAGTAGCTATGTTTACAGGGTCTTGAATAAGATGTTTAGCATTACCAAAAAAAGCACTTACATTTTCAAGACCTTCGGGATCTGTATTTTCCCAATCCTGTAGTATTCTACCGTAAGCATCTTTAACTTCTTGCGGTGCTTTTTCAAGCATAGCGGCAGTACCAAAGCCAGAAAAAGTCATAGCGTCTTGGCGTAGCCTATCTATAATTTCATCCGAAGCATAGTCTTCTACATTTCCTGCTACAGCTTTCATGTAATCGCTGTCGCCAAACCTATGCTCAAATACAGTTTCTAAATCCTCTGCTCTTGCAGCTTTAAAATCTGACACAGACATAGTAGTGTCTTGAGCGGCCTCTGGTATATCTTTAGATACAGGCGCAGACTGCATGTGATCTGTAAAGTCATTAAGATTTGTAAAGTCTATTTTAGGCTTTGAAATTTCAGTCATTTAAATTAGTCCTGAATAGATTGAAGAAGCTGATATACAGAATACGAGTTGCCTGACTTATCGCTAATTAAAGGTTTAAATAAATGATTATATGCTGGGTCATCTTGGTATGCGTTAAAGCTTTGTAAATACGCAGTTAAAGTTTTTTTGTCGCTTTGTAAATTATTTAACTCTTTCATTAAAGCTTCGCTTTTAACAACACCTGCTATATAAGCTGAGTCTACGCGGGCAGCATTAGATTTTTTAATACTACCAAGAGCTTCTAAAATTTCTAGAGTTGTAGGCTCTGCCTTTTTAACACTAAGGCTAAAATCAAAATCATCTTTGTTAGCAAAATCAGGAAGAAAACTTTTATCTACCATTCTAGCCATATCATTAAGAACAATATGCTGACTAATTGTCTGAGGCAAAGTAGCAGCGTTGTTCTTGTACCTGTCTGTGTTCGTATTAAATTTAATAACTGAAGAGTCTGCAACCATATCAGCGTAAGCTGCAGTGAATGTTTTAGCTGCTAAATCTTCGTTATCTACATTTATATCTCGTAGAACATATTCAGCATAGGCATCACTAAACCCGTTAAAATCAGAGTCATGTCCGCTTTGAAAAATACCTAGCTGGTGTCTAAAATCTTGAGCAGTCGCTTCCGCCTCTGCTGGAGAAACTGATGCGGCCCTTAATGGGTCTAAACGTACAGGAGTATCTGTTACGATAGGATCGCTTACAGGATTGTCAAACGTATCTACTTGTACTTCAGTTTTTCTATTGTAAACAATACCACCTACTGTTACTTGAGTAGTTGTAATTTTTGGTGTTGTTTGAGTTTTTACATCTGAAGTTGTTTCATCGGGTACAAAAGTTTCTTTTTCTCGACCCCACCCATCTTTTTTAACAACACGCCTACCTGTCACAGTATTTTGTTTGCCATTAATGTAAACAGTTTGTGTATCTGCTTTTTCACTGACAACTTCGTAATCATTATCAGAAGCTTTAAAAGACTCCATAGACTTAGCAATCTTCTGGGCATCCCGCACAGGCACCCCTCTTGCCAAAGCGGATTGTGCGGCTGCTAAGGCATCTACGTCTCTTATATAACGACTGTTAATAATGCTATTAGCTGCGTCTGCTCTCAACGCCCCTCCTGACTTACCTCTAAAGAATCCTGCAACGCCTTGCGCCACAGATCCTAAAGGAGTATCGGCAATCCCGTCATTAATTTTAATAAACTTTTCAAAAGCTGTAGAGTCATTACCTACAGACATAGCAGCTTGCGTAGCTTCATTAAATAAACTTTTATTCTTTTTAGCTAGTTCTGTAGCCTGCGTGTACACATATTGATCAAAACCATCTTTTGTATATGACTGCTCATCAACATTCATTTTTAATTGTTTTTCAAGCAAAGGAATGTATTGATCTCGCAAATAACCTTCTACGCCTTGAGCATGGGCTTGAGCTTTTTTATTATTATCCAAGTGCGTAATACTTTGCTGTACTCCCGCATTGTATTTAGCTCTTGCTGCCATGATGGGTTCTTGTTGCATAAACTCAAGGGCTTTTCTTTCACTATTAGTCTGAGCAATAGAGCCTAAAAGCTTGCCGCCCATCTGCAAGTAACCTTCTATCTTTTGATCTTTTCTACGTCTTCTTGCAGCCTTATCACGCTCTTCTCGGTTAGTGCGTTGTGTCGCAAGGAGGGATTCTCCTAAATCTTCAATAGCCATTTACTGCTCCATACTTAATAGACTTGGTGTCTCGGGTTGCGCTTCAGGCGGCCCTTCAGGGGGCGGTTTCATTTCTTGTATACGCTCTTCTATTTCTTGAGGCAAAGGTATGTTACTTGTCTGCTGTGCTTCTTGTAGTCTTTGAAGGACTTCGTAGTCTGCACTATGCCCATCTAGTTCTTCTTCTTCACCGTCTATACCATCAATACTAAAATCAATATCTGCTCTTTCGCAAAGGGCCATAAAAATATATACAGTAGGTTCAATCAACAGCACCATAAGATCAGGATTTATTTTACCATTGTTATACATTTGAAACAAAAGAACTTTGGTTATTTCCATAAGCGAAGTACCATTAGCAATCACTTCCATGAACTGCATGTAGTTTTCTTCTTCTGTTATTTTTTCAAATATAAAGTTTGTGGCCGCATTAATTGTTGTAAACTCAGGCGGCTTTTCAAATGGTAAGGGAGTATCTGGATCGTTAGCAAAAGATTCTCCGGGTACTGACCTAGACATCCTAGCTTTTATAAGATCTGTATTAATTTCTGGCATACTCATAATTTATCTCCCATATCCTACTGCGCCGGGAAAGGCCATCGTAGGGCTTTGATACATCATTCCTTGATTTAAAAAGTCCATAGAAATTGCACCTGCGCCATAGTTTCCTGCGTTCAAAACTGGAGTCATGTCTACAGCAGCAAAGTCAAATTGAGGCAAAACATCTGCTATGTAACCTCTTCCTCCACCAGACATTTCTATTTCTTCAGGTGTGGCAAATGCTCCTGCTGCCTTTTGCAACATCGGAATCCCCACAGAAATAGGATCATCAATAGCTGCATTTATGCTTCTGTTAACGCCTGCCATACCACGCTCAAACAACGAAGGCTTTGCTGCTTCT
>TARA_R100001463_G_scaffold2919_2_pt1 | contig 11430 bp, 6 predicted proteins | sample TARA_R100001463 | Tara Oceans TARA_R100001463 (sample SAMEA2622242) | marine metagenome | biome: marine biome (ENVO:00000447); feature: deep chlorophyll maximum layer (ENVO:xxxxxxxx); material: "saline water (ENVO:00002010), including plankton (ENVO:xxxxxxxx)" | depth 40 m
GATGGACATTGGAGATGGAGAGCAGTTTTCTTTCATACGTCGTATGATACCAGATCTCACGTTCCGCGGATCAACGGCGGGTAGTCCGTCTGCAAACATTACAGTTAAGACACGTAACTTTCCGGGCGGCAACTACTTACAATCTACGTCAAGTGCGATAACAAAGACGGCTTCAGTGCCTGTTGAGCAGTTTACGGATCAAGTACATTTAAGATTACGGGGACGTAGCTTTGCGGTCAGGGTTGAGTCCACAGCAACGGGTGTTGGTTGGCGTCTTGGTTCTCCACGGTTGGATATACGGCCTGATGGGAGAAGATAGTGTCCAGAAATTTAATTCTCCCCTTTTTTGCTGTACCTCCGACAGAGTACGATCAACAATACTTCGCGAACCTCACGCGGAGTTTTGCCATATATATGGAGCAACAACAAAATCCAGGGGAAGAAAGGGCAACAAGACTGACCCTTACGGACTTACAAACGGACGATTCGGGTTTAGAAAATGGAGCATTGTTTCAACAGGATGGTTTTGTTAAGATAGCATTAATTAATAAACCGCATGTGCGAGGATTAGGTGCAACGGGTGCGGTAGGAACAGTAACGGTGACAACGACATGAGTGATGACACAATTTTAATAATGTCGAACGGTTCTAAGTGGAAACCTGCGACAAGTTCTGATATAGTGCATTGTGTGCACTGTGATAATGCAGTTGATACACCCGCAGAGGTCGCGAGTTACCCGGAGGGTAGTTGCCCAGATTGTGGCAAATCGTGGACAGGCGCAGAGCGACGCAGTACCTCTATAACCGTAACTGCCCCCGAAGCAATCTCAGGAGAAGCCTAATGCAGGAGTATGAAATAATTACAATGCCGGACAAAGGTATCGGCTCGTTTCTTACTTCTAATGTGGATGAATTTGAGGACAACGAGGTACTGTTTGGTAATACAGGCGGTATTAACTCTATAAAGGAAGTTGCAGACCGAATGGCTGCAATGGGCAACGGCACAGATACTTATATTATTCATGCATCTGATCGTGAGGTTATTTTGCCTCGTGAGGTGGGTGACAAAAATCCAGAGTTGGTAGCACGTATAAAATCTGCCATTGACCGCGAAGGCGGAGATGGAGAAGCATATGTTGTTGGCTCTAATCGTAATAACATAAATTCAGAAACAGGTTTGATAGAGATGAAGTTTTCTCTATCAAAATTTGTTAGAAAAGTAAAAAACGTAGTTAAGAAAGCTGCAAAGATTATATTGCCTGTTGCTATAAACTTTATTGCTCCTGGGTTAGGCACTGTTGCCTCTGCCGCAATAGGCGCAGGTATTGGTGGACTTATACAGGGCGAGAGTATTGGAGATGCATTAAAAAGCGCGGCGCTTGGGGGCATTACTGCGGGCGTGGCTTCTGGTATTTCTGGAGCAATTAGCGGCGAGGGATTTATTGCGGGTGTAAAAGGTGGATTACCTGCTTCTTATAGTGGTTCAGGATTAAAAGGTGCCTTTCCTAGTTATGCAAAGGGTGATTTTGCACTTAGAAAAGCAGGCGACCCTATGTTTATGGGTACAGGTTTCAGAGGAACGGAAGATTTCACAAAAATGTTTCCTGTTGCAGAAGCGGCAACGCCACTAACTACTTCAGAAATTGCTTCGAAAGTGAATGAGATTACAACAAATAATCCAAATATAAGTTCCGAAGTGGCTTATCAAATGGTAAAGGACGGTAACGCATTAGCGGCGGCGGGAGGTAAATCCTCCTTATTAGGAACGGCTGTTAAAGTTGGAATACCCTCTTTACTTGCGGCAAGTGCGGCAGGGGCTTTCGATCCTATTGAGGCTGACCAAATAACTGAAATTGCGGGAACAGATATAACGGATATGAGCGATCCCGCTAATCCAATTGCGTCAACGACAGCCGTAGTTGATGCAAATGAAGACGCCTATAGAGTTGGAGTTCCTGGACCTATTAAATATTTTACTCCTAGTGAAATAGTTGTTCCGCCTGCTACGTTATATGGACCCGACCAAGGCAGTATTGCTAGTATATATTCCAATCTTGTTCCTACGGGCGCAGGAACTAATGTTATTCTTCCAAGTGCGGCAACGAGCGGAGGCGCTTCAACTCCGTCCGCAGCGCCCACTGAAATGGCAGAGGTTGTGATTCCGGGATATGATCCCAGAATAACGGGTATGCGGCCTGCTCCGATTTATGGTGTAGATGAGTTTGGCAATCCTATTATGTCCCCCTACGCACCAACGGCAGGACCTGCTAGATTTGTTGGATCGGACGAAGTACGAACCGCTGCATCAGGTGGCGCGATGAATTTTCCGCGGCGCACGGGTCAGATAGAAGGTCCGGGCACAGGGACTTCTGATGATATTCCTGCAATGTTATCTGATGGTGAATTTGTTATGACTGCAAAAGCTGTTAAAAACGCGGGCGGCGGAAGCCGTGAGCAAGGCTTTAGGAAGATGTACGATATCATGCGGTCCTTTGAAGGAGGAGCCGTAGCATGACGCAGACATTTGCACCAAGTTTAGCAGAAAACACATCTTATCAAATAAGCAAACAAGATCCTGCAATTGAAGGTTACCGTTTAGGTTTACTAAGAGATGTTCAGGAGTTCGTTTCAAACCAAGTTGCTGCGGGAATGCCTCCCTCAACAGCTTATCAAGTTGCAGGTTTAACTCCTGCCGAAATTGCAGGTATCGGCGCAGCGCAGTCTGGTATTGGAGCGTATCAACCGTTTTTATCGGCAGGGGAAGCGGCAATACAAGGTGGGCAGAACATTGTAACAGGTGCTGCAATGCCTTCCCTTCGTCAAGCTGAAACGACAACGGCGTCTACTCAAGATATAATTAATCAAGCCGCGCAACTTTCTGCCGCGCAACGGGCTGTACCTTATACTTATCAACAGGCGGCTGCTCAAACAGGTAGGGGAATTGGAGCTTATAACCCTTTTGAGGAACAAGTAGTTCAAAAAAGTCTTGAAGATATTGCGAGACAAGCGGGTTTACAACAACAGGGGGTCAGAGCGCAAGCGGTAGGCTCTGGCGCTTTTGGCGGATCTCGTCAAGCGGTTGCAGAGCAAGAAGTATTTAGAAACGCCCTTGATCAAATGGGCAGAACCTCTGGTCAATTAAGGCAAGCAGGCTTTGATTCATCTATGAACAGGAAACTTCAAGAGGCTCAACTTATGGGTAATCTTGGTCTCCAGTTTGGACAACTGGGTCAAGGTGATGTTACACAGCTTGGAGATCTGGCAGGAAAACAACTTGCGTTGGGTCAGGGCCTTGGATCGTTAGCCGCGCAATACGGTACTTTTGGCACGAACCTTGGTCAATTAGGCGTACAGCAAGCGGGTATTGGTGAGATTGGTCAGAACATGCGTCAAAACCAGATTAATACTGCATTACAAGCGGGTAATATTCAACGCGGCGTGGGTCAGGCGGGTCTAGACGCAACTAGACTAACTAACGTACAAGCACAACAGTATCCATATCAACAGTATGGATTCTTGTCTGACATTTATGCAGGCATACCTACTTCACAATCCACAATTACGGCGTCATCTGCGCCACAAGTTTCACCTTTCCAAACCGCATTAGGGTTGGGTATTTCAGGACTTAGCGCCGCGGCAGGCGTTTCAAGAGCGGGGTTATTTTAATGAATAAAGGTTTTCAGGCACTACCAGAGTACGTGCAAAGAAAGATCGACCCAGAGATGGCAAAACAATATTACGGGGGCGGCTCAGTAATGCAACGTCCTTTGTTTCGTCAAATGGGTGGTCCTGCTGCTCCGCAAATGATGGGTATGGAACAACCACAAGTAAATCCTCAAGATGTAGCTCAAGTACAAGGCATGGAAGAGCTTGCAATGGGTCAGGGCCAAGAAATGGGTCAGGCGTATGCCTCTGAAATGATGACTAATATAGACGCGGCGGATGATGCAAAAGGCTTGATCGACGCATTTAGAGGCAATGAGAAACCCCTTGAATCGCGGTACGCGGAACTTGCAGGGTTTGTCGGGGAGGCTGATGCGCAGCAAACACCCGAAAGTGTGTTGGCGATGGTACAGCCTACTATAATGATGACGGAAGAGGGTGCGATAGACAGCGGCATTGGTGAGTTGATGCAGTCGCTTGTCCAAGACGTTGGCATGGCTGAAGGTGAGCAAATGTCCCAAGGGGTTGGCGAACTCATGGCAATGGGGGCGGGCAACACTCCACCCGTAAATTTTAACCAAGGTGGCGCAGTGCGCCATTATGCAGAGGCCGGGGCTGTAACAGACCGTGCTACTACAATGCTTCCTGAGTTTCAAAACTTGTATGCCTCTGTTTTAGGGGACCCTACGCAGAGGCAAGCGGAACTTGATGAACAGAAGCGGATGACTCAAGCTCAGATGCTATTTGACATAGCGCAAGCGGGTTTGCAGTTTGCGGGCACAACTCAAGGTAATACAATAGCAGAGCGGTTAGCTAATGCAGCGGCAGAATCACAGGTATTTCCACGCATTGGTGAACGGGCCGCGGGCCAACTTCAAGCAAAACAAGCTTTAGAGGCTGAAAAGCGTCAGATGGATTTAGCTGCGTTGCAAAGTTCTTTAGCAGAAGCAACGGCACAGCGACGGGCAAAAGAAGATATTGATTTAGCTGTTGCAAGACAATCAGCTTCTGACCCCTCATACAAACGTGTGATTAGTGCAGATGGCACCGATTTAGGCACTTTTAATGTAAATGATGCGCTTAAACGGTCAGAGTTTGAAACAGCTATAGCAAAAAATCCGGGAGCCTCCGCTTACAATTTAGGAACTAAGCCTAATAGCAATGCCATTGATTTTAAATCTGTAAAACTTTATCCAAAAGACGGTGTAGGTGACTCACTTACCGTTAATGTTAGAACTGAAGAAGATTATACAAGATTGTTAAAATTAACTGGTGAAGAAGGAGAATACACTGCATCTCCTGAAGCGTATACGACTCGACTTGCCGAAGAAAAAGACATTAGAGCCGAAGGGCGGGCAGAAAATATTGACATTAGAGCCGAAGGGCGAGCGGAAAAAATTACAATACGTGCTGAAAATCGTGCGTTGAATACTACGCTATCGGCGGAGGCGCGGGCACTTAGTACTCAGATTGGTAAGGAAGGTCGTGCTGAACAAAAAGCAATTGCTGCTGAAGCTCGTGCTTTGAATACCACGTTGTCTGAGGAAGAAAGGGCTGAAGCAAGAAGGGTTGCTGCTGAAGCTCGTGCCGAAGCAGAAAAAATACGTGGAGAAATCCGTAACAACGGTTATGATCTAGACGCGGAGAAGCGCAAAATTGAGTACGATATTGCTGCTGAAGGACGGGCCGTTGACCGCGAACAAACGGTTTATGAAAGAAATCGTGCAGATGATTTGTCAGACATTGCTGCTGCGATTAAGGCGGACATTGCTGCCGAAGAGCGTCGTTTACAGCGTACACTAAATACGGAAGAACGCGCTAACATAGAGTTTAACCGCCGTTTCGGCATGGAAACCGAGTCACAAATCGCACGAGAAGAACGTGCATTGGGTCGCACACTTACTGAGGAGGAACGAGCTAACGCCGAGTTTAGAGCGCGTCAAGCTGTGGAAACACAACAGCGTATTCAACTTGAGGCTTCTTTAATTGATATGCGAGGCAACTACACCTTTCGTGAACAGGATGGTGAAATCGTTGCTATTGACAACAAGACTGCGGAGGTTACGCCTATTTTTGGTACACCCGATGTTTCGGATCCAGAGTATGCTGAGATCACATTACCTAACGCAGAGGGCGTTCTTACAAAAAGCATTGTGGACATTACTTCTCCGCAAGGTCTGGCGGCTATTGCTAAAGTTAATGAAGTCACCGCTGATGGAGGTCAAGCGGGTATGCAAAAAATCTCGACTGCAAGTGTTACTCCACGCGGCTTTCTTATTCCTCAAAAAGGCGTCTTCACAAGTTTTGATGGCGGCAGAACCTATGTTGACGAAAACGGCGTTACACAAAGTATACCGGGTGATGCATATGAAGTATCTAGTACAATTGCATACGAGGTTGCTAAAAGTGAAAAAGTTAGTGCGAATGCGAGAGAACAGCTTGCAGAAATGGACCGCTCTATTATTAGCGGCATGACCGACGCACAGGGTAATCCTCTAACAGCTAAAGAAATGATGGAAGTCAAAGACGCTTACGAGCAAGCGCGTAAAGGAACTGGTTTTTGGTCTAAGATTTTTGCAGGGATTGACGCTACCATTGGTGGTGTTGTTGCGTCTGATTATTTTGCAGAAACATTTAAGGATACTCAAGAAGCACGTAAATTCACCAAGATGGTGCGAGTACTTGGACGATCTGCCTTAGCAGTATCACCGCGATTTGCGGTTGCTGATTTACAAACAGTGGAACAGTTATTTCCAAGTGAAGAAACGTTGTTTGCAAACCCTGCAACTGAAGCTAAAAAACTTCAAACTATATCTATGTATTTAGGTCAACAGAAACGAATAATCTTAGAAAACTTAGGTGGAGGGGTGCCTCTTGATTCAACTATGAAGTCTCAATTAAATCAAAAACTTTTTGAAATTAATCGTTTACAAGAAATACTTGGTCCTATTGACTTTATTGGTAGTCAATCAAGTGATGAGGCTTTTGATGAGGCAAAAAAATTGATTGATGCGGGGGTAAAAAAGTAATGGCAGAAGAAAACACAGAAACCTTACCTTACGCGGAGTATGACAAAGAAACCTTTGATAAAATTATGTCAGTATATGGTGACGACACGGGACGCTTTGCACAAAATTTATCTGAAAGTTTAGGACAACAGTTTGATCAACCCGACATGCTGACTTATGAGGGCTTAAGACAGGGAACAGCGCCTGTTTTTAATTTATTAGGGGAAAAGTATAAAAATTTGCCTCCTGCGCAGAGAATGTTGAGCAATGATCAAATTATTGAATTGTTTGCAAGAGATATGGAAGGAAATCCAATAGATGCCGGAACTTTTCTTGAAGGAGTAAAAAGAGAAGCTCTACCTACAGCGGGTTCAATACCCAGTTTTATGGCAGGCTATAAATTAGGTAACGTTTTAGTTTCTGGAGTGCCGCCGCTTACCCCTTGGACGGCAGGTATCCGTTTTGGTGTGCCGCTGATTACGGGAACTTTAGCCTCTATTGGCGGTTACGACATGGGTAAAAGAATTACTGAAAAAATAATGGGAGAAGAGCCTCCTATGTTGCCGGGTCAAACTGCATCTTATGAAGCAGGAAAAACTGCTATGTCAGCGGCGGGTTGGTTAACATTACCGTTTGCAGTTCCTAAACAATTAAATTTTGGCGTTGAGGCGGCTCAAAATGCTTTAATTAAAGCTCGTGGACAAAATATAGGTCCGTTTGCACCAAATAAAAGCCTTAAAACAGCACAATTTCTAGAACGGACTGTTGGTAGACTAGGGGATACTGCAACTAAAGCTCCTATTCCATTTTTAGCTTATGAAACACTTTCTGGATTAGGACAAACAGGTGGGGCATATATGGCTGAAAGTGGGGCACCTGGAAAAGCTATACCAAGACTTACGTTGGAATTTGGATTTGGGTTAGGCGTTCCTGTAGCCGCCGATTTAATTGTTAACAAATTAAGACTTGCAGTTAGCGGAGGTAGATCAGCTTTTAAAGCTGTAAGGGAAGGACGCGCAACAGATGCCTTAAATTTTTTAAGCGATGCTAGACAGCAGCAAGTTATAAATTACGTTTTAGATACGATTGATGAGGCCGGAGAAGATCCAAATGAAATAATTAAAAGATTAGGGTCTAACGAATTTTCAGATATTCTTATCGATGAATCTGGAAATCCTATTGAATTGACTGCTGCACTTAAATCAGGATCTCCGGCACTTTTAGCCCTTGAAAAGTCTCTTGAAAACTTAACAACTGGAGTTGGAAAAGAAAGAGCTTCTGCAAATCTATCTGCTACAAGAGCTTTGCGAAATACTATTAAAGCCTTGTATGCTATGGGCGGTTCTGACTCAATTCAAGCTGCCTCTGAACTTTCGCAGGCTACCTTCAGCGCAAATCTTGAAAAAGAATTAGCAGGTGCTTGGGGTCAAGTATTTGAAGCTTATGAAGCGATTGGTGCTCCGGCGGCAAGACAAGCTCAACTGAGCACGAATTTATTTAAAATTCTAGAAACAAGACTTTCTGGTGCTAGGGGAAATGAAAAACGTCTTTGGAAGTCAGTGCCTAAAGGTTTTACAGTAAATTCCTTTATTGATGAGGACGGAAACGTAACGGATACGCCACAATTTATTTCTTGGATGGAAAATAATCTTTATGAAACTGAGGAAGCCGTCGAGGAAATATATCCAAATCTTAGGCCTCTTTTAAAATTTATTGACCGTAAGAAAAAAGAATTAGGTCTTGCTCCCTCGGACGGGGGTGACGGCACACGGCCCTCAATGAGCAAAGAACTTGAAAAGGCTTATAAAATTTATCAAAAATCAGAAGATCAATTTATTGGAACTGATAATGAGCGTGTTCTTAGAAACATAAATGAAAAGGTAGAACTTTTAGATGACGTTGATGATAAGATAAAATTTTTAAGAAATCAGGCGGCTTCTTTAAGAGATAGAGCAAAAAATAAAGAATTTGACGATAATGTTGAAATTCGTAAATTAGCCACATCTTATGACAGGCTTGCAAATTTAGAACTTTTAAAATCTAGAGAGCCAAAAATAGATTTAGACGTTGATGTTGAATTGAAAGATTTAACTGCAACTGAAATTTATGACATGTACAGTATTGCTTTGTCAAAAGGTAAAGAACTAAACGCACAGGGCAAAACTAATTCGGCGCGTTTAGCGTATGGTTTTGCACAAGCTCTTATGCGTGATTTAGATAACTTTGATACAGCAAATGTAGAATATAACATGGCTCGTTCTTACACTCGTGCTTTGAATGATGCCTTTACTCGTTCCTTTGTTGGAGATGTTTTACAGGAAACAAAAACAGGTGCTTTAAAAGTAGCTCCTGAAATGATTGGGAATGATATTTTTACCGCCGACGCCGGATATTTGAGACTAAAGCAATTGGACCAAGTAGGACAATTTGAGCTTACTCAAGCTTTGACCACTTTATCTGCTTCTGCGGGTACACCTGATTTAAGACGTACTCTTGATCGTGCAATTAATTATGCTGTAAGCGAGGACACGGGATTAGTAGATACTGCTCGTTTAAATAAATGGTTAAAAAATAATCGAAAAAGTTTATCAAAATATCCAGGAGTTTTAAAAAATGTTGAAAAAGCTGTCGAAACAACGACAACCATTCGCGGCACCACAGAAAATATTTTAAGAAACATACGTGCGACAGCGTTTGATCCCAAGACAGGCGAAGTAAACGTAAAAGCTTTAAATAAATGGATGAATAAACCTGAAAACCAAGACATTTTAAGTGCTATGCCTGCTTTAAAAGCGGACTTGGAAGATGTTGATCGCGCACGAATTATTTTAGATCAAGGACTTGCGAACCAAAGAGCAGATTTAGCAGAACTTAAATCCCAAGTTTCTTTCATGGATCTTTTGCCCGGAACAACGGAAAATCCGGCAACAGCCGCGGCTAAAGCTTTATCCAACGCACAGAAAAAGCCTGTTCAGTCTTGGGATAATCTACTTGAAGTGGTAAAAAAGGCACCCGATACGTGGACTACTCCTGACGGAGTCAATCACACAAAAGAAGATGCTTTGAAGGGTTTGCAATCAGCATTTATTGAAGCAGCAATGGTAAGATCAGGAGGCACAAGTCAAACTTTTAGCGCACGAGAATTTTTTGATACTATTTTTGCACCGCATAGAAATTCTGAAAACAAAATTAGTTTATCAGATTGGATGCTAAAAAACGAAGTAATGAGTAAAAAGGAAATGAACCGTTTAAAATCTTTTGCAACAGAGCTTGTTAAAATGGAAAGTTTTGCAGCCTCTGGAGATTTAGGGTTTGAAGAATTAGCCGAAACTGTCGGCCCAATGATGGATTTTTATTTAAGAATATCTGGTTCACAAGCGGGTGCGGTGGCTTCACAAACAATTGGTGGGGGTGGCGGAGATTTGATTGCTCGTGGTGCGGGTTCAAAAGCTTTTAGGCAGGCTTATGCTAAAATATTTTCAGGCATCCCAGAGGCTTTGAAAATGGACGTTATGACAGCAATGTTTAAAGACCCAGACTTATTAGCGGAAATGTTGAAGAAAGGTAGAAAAGAAGCCGATGTAAGAGGAAATGCGACCAGAATTTTAAAACTTTTAACAGACAAAGGTTTAACAAAAACAGTCACTGGATCTGGCAATGTTATAAGACGTATGTTACCTCCTGTGGTAAGAGAATCAGAAGAATTTATGCTAGACCAAACTCCTCCAATTATTGAGGAAGAAGAAGCCTCCCTTATACCCCAGACGGTAACTCCCACCAACCGTCAGGCGGTGGATCCTAGACGGGCCGCGGCCCCTGCGCCAATTGTCCCAAACAATGTTTCGCAGCCCGCGACCCAGTCTAGGTATGCCGCCTTATTTCCAAACGACCCGATTTCGAGTATGATTAAAAACAGAGAAGGAATAGGAAGCCTGATATGATGAGAAGTGATATGCCCAAACAAGTAATGGCCTACCGCAATGGGGGAGGTATTCCTTCATTAGCCACGGCTCCGATGAATGCAAATATTGGTGGAGAGCCTCATCAGCTTTCTTATATTACGCCTTTTGAGGCGGAGTTATTACGTGGAATGGGCGGTTCTGGAACTCCAGGCCCTGGAGGTGTTCCTCAGTACGCGGGTGTTTATGAGACAATATTTGGGAAACCGTTTAGTGATACGGCGGTAGGTCAGGCATTAGGAATGGAACATTCAACGGGACCCTTACCTGCAAGCGCGAGTGCTGTTGACACCTCCAGTGCAGCGGGGGTAGCCGCGGCTTCTGGTCCAACTTCCAAGGCGTATGGTTATAAAGGAATAACTACAAATAATGCGTCTGGAGCGCGAGGCGGAGATGATTCATCAAGTCCTAATACAGCCGCTAATACAGCCGCTACTACAACCAATACTGATTTAGCGGCATCTACCGCAGCCCTAGAAGCTGCAAAGGCAGATTTGGCAGCGTTTCAGGGGTCTGATTTGGCGCAAGATGCTTCTATTATAAATATGGTAAATAACAGGGATGATTTAACCATACTTGAAAAAATAGAATTTGCAGAGCAACTTGCGGGAGACTTTGGATTAACTGATTCTAAAGGTGTTGCCTCCGCAAAAGCACTTGCTACAAACGCTGCATTAGATATCAACTCTAATTTAAGTGCGGCGGAAAAGTTGCAATTATTAACTGCCTCTGGAGTTAATGAACCCGGATTAATAGCTTCTTTTACGGCAGCAGCGGCAGCAGAGGGTTCAGGTCCTGCT
>TARA_R100001463_G_scaffold108305_1_pt1 | contig 11427 bp, 10 predicted proteins | sample TARA_R100001463 | Tara Oceans TARA_R100001463 (sample SAMEA2622242) | marine metagenome | biome: marine biome (ENVO:00000447); feature: deep chlorophyll maximum layer (ENVO:xxxxxxxx); material: "saline water (ENVO:00002010), including plankton (ENVO:xxxxxxxx)" | depth 40 m
TTTTTATGAGTAAGAAAGGTGACCAGCTCACTGAGAAGCAAGTTGAAGGCATAATGAAATTTGTACGATGATGGAAGAAGTAAACATAGAGAAAGCTGTAACTGATAATAAAATCAGAAGGGACGAAGTTTCTAAATTCACACCTTTACAAATATGGCACGAAATAATATCTAACACTCATATGTTTCGAGAGCTAGTTAAAATGGATGAAGAGCAAAGCAATGCTTTATATGTTATTGAGGATATTTGTCAAGATCAAAAAGATAAAATATACTTCCCTAAGAAAAAGAAGAAATGACCTTAAGAGAACAGCTAACAAAAGCTACGGGTAAGGGTCACTTATCTTATTCTTCGATCAAGTACGCTCTTGGAGATATGCGTCTATGGGAGATGTATATGAGAGGGCAATTAAAGAAAGAGTCCGATGCTTTAACATTCGGTACTCTATACGACATGCTCTTATTTGAGCGTGAGAAGGCTCTTAAAACATACAAAGTCTTAGACTCGTCAGAGCTTTGTAAAGACATTAATTCTGCAAAACCATACTTAACTAAGCTTTATAAGGAAAGAATGGCTGAGATGAAGGCTCAGGCGCTTTCAGAAGGGTTAGAAGTAGTGTCTGAAGAAGATTGGAAAAAAGCCAATGAGATGATTGAAAGATTATCTGAGTGCGGTTTACTCAAGAAAAGACTTACAGGTAAGTATCAAGTTGAGTTCAACGAAGAGCTTGACGGTGTACCATTAAGAGGATTTTTAGATTGTTTAGGTGATGGTTTTATCACTGATAGCAAAAGTGCGAGAAGTGTAGATAAGTTTCGTTATGATGTTAATAGTTGGAGCTATGACATTCAAGCGTACATCTATACAAAGGTGTTTGACATCAAGGATTACTATTGGGTAGTCCAAGAGAAGTCATACCCATACTATCCAGCAGAAGTACAATGCTCGGAAGAAACCCTATTCAGAGGTGAGATGAAGTTTCATCAAGCCTTGGAGAATATAAATAAGTATTTAAATGAAGGCTCTCCAAAGCTAAATAATTATGCTTCCTTTGTTGTGTAAGATAACTAACCTTATAGGTCATATACTATTTTATAGTATTGGTCTATGGGTTGGATACACTTGTTTATATTATTTATTTTTTTCTAACCTTTAATTTTTTATTATCATGAGTGATACTAAATATGATTCAGTACTCGTAGGGTACACAGAAGAGCCTCGTTACTACGACGGCAAATTGTCTAGTTGGTCTGTAAAGTTCAAAGTTGCAGAGCTTCAAGAAATGATCGACAAATACGCAACACCAGTCAATGAGCAGGGTGAAGGCGGTAATGTTTATTGTAAGCTTGGAGTTTCTAAAGCTAATAACTATTACACCACAGTCTTTGATTATAACAGCGAGGCTGCTCAAGAAAAGCGGGCTGCAAGGCATGCTGAGACTGTAGCGGATGAAATGCCGTTCTGATAAGGCTTCTATCTACTATATGAACGTTCAGGTCGCCTTCAAGAAAAAGAAGGTTGTATCTGAGCGTTCATTGTGGATAGTTTCCGTTCATGACACCCCTTATGATATAATGAAGTATGACAAACGAGCTACCATTATGTTGATTAATAAGATCTACGGGGTGAAAAGCAAAGACAAAAATAAAGATATTATTATAAGAAAGATACTAAGTAAAAAATTTATTAATTATTCAAACTTAACGATAGATGAGTTCAAAAGATAAAATAAAAAGTAAATGTAAAGAACTTCAGGATCTACTAATTCACAAGAATAGCAAGTATGGAGATTCTGCTTTAAATCCTTTAAAGATTTTTTCAGAATGTAATGCTTCAACGTCAATAAAGGTTCGTTTGGATGATAAGCTTAAACGGATTGCTAATGCTGGTTTAGTAGAAGATACAGAAGACACCCTAATAGATATAGCTGGTTATATAATCCTTTTAATGATTGCAAAAGAAAATGAGAGTAACAATATTCAAAAGTATAAAGCTCCCCAAAGATCCTCATCACATACCGCTGGAGAATGCACTCTCTCGTATTCAGACGGGGAAGAGCAAGGATCTGATACATGACATCAGGAAAGGAAATAAAGAGAAGAAGATTAAGCTCCCCGTTGTTTGTTTCAGTGGGGAGTTTTCGTCTAGAGATGATGAGGCTTTATTCGATCACTCAGGACTTATTGTTCTTGACTTTGATCATGTGGATGTTGACGCGACCAAGACGGCCCTTGCCACGGATAATTATATTCATTCATGTTGGGTATCACCGAGTGGCGACGGCATTAAGGCGCTTGTTGAGGTAACCAACCCAGTACGCCACAGGGACCACTTTAGAGCCCTTGTAACGTACTTTAAACGTCACTATGGACTACAGGTTGATGAGACGGGTATAAATGAATCTCGCGCCTGTTTTGAATCACACGATCCTGATATAATAATAAAGGATCAATACAAAAAGTTTGGTCATTTTACAACTGAGCGTGCTGAAGCTCAAGTACCTGTTAGCGAGGCTTATTCTTATACAGACTATATGAAGCTAAACTTAGCTGCTCGTATGATACGAAACGCTAAGGATGGGGAGAAGTGGTCTACTTTACGTAAGGCTGCTGTCTTATGTGGGGGTTATGTAGCTGCTGGTAGGATGGAGGAGGATGAGGTGATGAGAATATTATTTAGAGAGATATGTAAGAGAGATGTAGATGATGAGGGTCATGCTAAAAATCTTATAATAGATGCTGTTGAGAAGGGTAAAGAACTACCCATTAAAGACATTATAAACAGTGAGAAATCTGTTCAGAGGGATATGCTCATAAATGATGGGGATATGTCTTTTATATCTTGTGACGATGAAGACTTCAGGTGGATAGATGACTTCTCTCAAGGTAAGATAGAGATAGGGTTAGATACTGGAGACCCTAAATTAGATGAATACTTTAGATACAAGAAAGAATTCGTTATTATGAATGGTCATAGTAATGTAGGTAAAACAACCACAGCTTTATATTTAATTGCTAACTCTGTAATACGTCATGATTGGAAATGGCTGGTGTATTCATCGGAGAACAGGACTGCTTCAGTAAAGATGCAACTCATGCAATTCTCTTGTGATAAGAAGGTTGAGAGTATGAACTACTCTGAGAAGAAGAAAGCATACAAATGGGTTCAAGATCATTTCACTATCATTAACAACAATCAGGTCTACAGTTACTTTGATATTATTCTTTTTATGGAGAAGGTTATGAAGCAACAACACATAGATGCTATCTTTGTAGATCCTTATAACTCATTAAGATTAGACATGAGTAATTCAAGTGTAGGTACACATGACTACCACTATGAGGCTGCTAGTGAGTTCCTTACGTTCTCAAAAACAAACAACGTAGCAGTATGGTTAAACATGCATGCTTTCACTGAAGCTCAAAGACGTAAAGGACCTGATGGTCTCCCTGTTGCCCCGTATGCGGAGGATACAGAGGGGGGTGGTAAATTTGTAAATAGAGCAGATTGTTTTGTCACTATTCATCGAAAGGTTCAATCAACCGACCATAACATACGTAAGATGAGTGAGTTCCACGTTAGAAAAGTTAGAGAAGTAGAGACTGGAGGTCAACCAACACCTATTGATGAGCCTTATAAAATTGTAATGAACCTGTCTCACACGGGTTTTCATTCTTGGTTGGAGAAAAAACCTTTATTCCAAAAGCTTGATTTTCAAGTAGATGAACAGAAATCTATTTATTTTGAAGATTTTTTATTAAAATAAGTTTGGAACTTAACATGCATAGAGTGTAACTTCGCCTTCATGAAGAAAGCTAAACGAAAAAAACCTTCCAAAAAAAAATCCTTAGGAAAGTTTAAAAGCTATATAGAAAAGTATTGTTCAGACAAGTTACGTGAATCTGGGATAGCTTTTTCTTATGAGGAAAAACAGTTTACTCTTATGGACTCTTTTAGATTCCCCCATAAGTATTTTAAGATGACTGCTAAGAAAAAAGAAATGTCCGATAGGAGTAACTCTATTCAACAGCCAATTAGATACACACCTGATTTTGTAGGTAAAGATTATAAATGGATTATAGAGACAAAAGGTTACTTACCTTCTCATCATGATTTTCCTATGAGATGGAAACTTTTTTTAAAGTATATTTTAGATAATAAGCTAGGTTATGATGTATATTTGGCAAAAAATAGCAAACAAGTGGATCAAGCTATTTTAGAAATAAAAAAATCTATGGAAAATGAAAAATGATTTCACTGTAAGTAAATCTTATTTTCAAGCATGTGAAAGAATACATGATGCAGCTGATATGTTGTATGAATCTTTACATGATGATGAAGAGGGGGAGCCTATAACAGAATTGTCGGAAATTTTAATAAAAATAAAAAACTTTCGGGATTGGGTTAATATAGAGATAGATCTAGTTCGAGAGGTATGTAAAGAACATGAAAATGGCACACCGTTCTAAATTTATAAGTAAGAAAAGATTTAAGCAATCCTGGAGGGATGGGAATATAGCTGCCACCAGGTATAAAAGAGCTTGTCCTGATGCAAGAAAGTCAAATGAGTATGAGGATATAAACTTACACGTAGACTTTTGGCACGAGCACGTTACTCTTGAGGGTGAGATTAGAGATGATGGTGTTGATGTGAAGGGTAACAACCTTCCTGATGAAATTTGGGTAGAGTTTGCTAATGTTTTAGGTAAGCCAGGTTGGACCAAAGGGGAGGCTAGGTGGATAGCTTTTGAAATGTGTGAGGCAGGTGGTTTTGTTAGGGTAGAGAGAAAAGAATTGCTTGACTGGTGTTATAAAAATGTTTCTTCAGAACAGGTCACACAAAAACAAAAAGCCTATAAAAAAATATACCAACGTGCAGGTAGGAAGGATAAGATAACTAAATTAATACTTGAAGATTTAAAAGAATTAAATAGCTACAGCGTAATACCTTACTGTTTGGAGTACTTCACTCCTGAAGGTGAATTAAATAAAATATAACTGAATAAGAGAGGGGGCAATTTGTACATGATTATATTCCATACCCCAAGTCCTCCTTTCTTATTTTTTAATTAAATAAAATAAATAAAATGCAGAACAATAAGAAAATTTTAAAAAAATTAGAAAAAATTGTAGATAATACTTTTAATGCTGATATTTTAGGTAAAAGTAGAAAAAGAGAAAATGTTGATGCGAGGAGAGCTTTTTGCAACATATTAAAAATAGAAGGCTTTACATGTACATCATTAAGTAAGTATTTAAAAAAGGATCATTCTACAATTCTTCACTATGGGAGAGATATAGAATCTATAATTATTACAGATCCAATATTTTCTAAAAAATACAACAAATGTTTAGAGGTATTTAAAAAATACTTAGAGTGTGAATTATATTCAAATGAAAGAGATTTACTTAAAGAAATAAAATATCTTGAAAAAGATGTAGTTAATCTTAAGAAAAACTTATCTTACGTAACTAAAGAAAAAGATTTCTTAAAACAAGAATCGCGGAGGCTTTATAAAGAATCAAAAAGATATAACACTAAGAATAATAATATATATGATATTATAACCTTACGCACAAAACCAGGTACTGAAGATCATATAGAAAGAAAGATTAATACATTCTTCAACGGGGTGTACAGTGAAAAAATTAAGGTTTTTTAGCCTTCTCTATAGTTCTACCCGCGAAGTAAGCCCCGAAAGCAGTCATCATAAGGATCTGTAGTAGATCTACATAAGAGTCTTTTACATTAAAAGGCCATCCATCCATAGAGTCTGCTACCATTGTTACCATAAACATCCCCATAAGCGCTATAAGCGTCACTGGGCGTATTAACTTGGCTAGTTTAACATCGCTCCCCATATCAGCCTTCCAACGCTCTGTAACGTTCTCTTGGAATCGAACCTCTGCATCGATCATACGCTGAGCTTCCTCGGAGTCAACACTATCATCTTTATCTATAAGGTTTTTAACCACACCTAGTGCGCCTTTATCTGGTAGAAGGTCTCCTACTACACCTAGTATATTTGGTGCTTTATTTGCTAACCAAGTCCCTAGCTTAGTGTCTTTTATTTTCTTTTTATCACTCATCGTTTCCTTGATTTAATATTATCCATCTTTCATCTACAAATCTATTAAATAAATCCATAGCCTCTAAAACATTACCTTTCCTTCTTGCTTTTTCTACAGAATTTTGCCCTTTGGTTTTTTCTATCCCTTGCATAATGTAATCCATTTTACTTTTAGATAAAGATATTACGTTTAAAGGATTGTTAGCCCCTTCTAAAGCGTTAGCTAAAAGTATTGCAGCATTCTTTTCAGATACTTTAGATCTTGTAAGAGACTCTATAATCTGCTTGTCTGACGCCCCTAAGATCTTAGAAAGTTCTGCATAATGATTTATTCTACCGTTAACTTTCATTTGTTTATCCACATAGTCATGTGCTTGCTGCTGTATAAAGTCTATGTCTTTATCTTCCCATAATCGCAAATTTTTAGAGGTAAATTCAAAACCTGAATATTCATTTAGTTCTGACAATTCTTCATACACATTCCCCATCACAGCCATAGTAGGCTCTATCATTTGCGGTCTAGCCCCTAACATAGAAAGCATAAGATCACTAAGGTTCATCTCTTTAGACATAGTTTTGTGTTCACCGAACCATTCTGGGGCTATGTTCATAGCTCTAGCCCATTCTCTAAACACCTGATATCCACCAGGACCTATAGTTTCCATGCTCCACTTTGCAATCTTAGGTGCGTTATCACGTATGTTTTCTACAAAGCTTTTATCTTTATCTTCATAATATATGGGTTGACCTGAATTTTCTTTTTTATTATTGCGAATTTGTTGCGCCCAATTAACAGTTATATCTGTCCCTAAGAATGGGTCTAACATCTCACTTATTGCTGATATACTTCTTTGAGTATACGTAGTGTCTCTAGGGTCACCTTCCCCAGCTATAATCCTTAAAGGTTTCATTAACTCTTCGCTAGGGAATACAGATGATGCGTCAAAAAATCTAGCTATACCATCCTCATCCCCCATGTATATAGGTAGAATATTTTCTTGATAATCTGGCCCTGTTTCTCTTAAAGTCTCTACGTGCTCTTCAGTAAACCCGAACATATCCATACTTTTTTTAGATAAAGCATACACACCACCCATCGCCATTACCATACCTACAGCTCTTTTCATGCCCATTTCTGTTCTCCCTTGAGCAAAATCTTGCATCATGTACCTGTAGTTATTACCAGTAGTTCTATATACCTCGTATGGGAATGAAACGAATGTCCCTGTTAAAGGGAAACCTCTCATCATTTTTACATTTCTAGGTACGTATGAATATGTAGGCATACTACCTCTTGTACGAACCCCCGCCATATCTCTTGCTTGAGCTTCATCCATACCACTCTTTACTAACCCATTGTACTCATCATAAAAATGTAATACTTTATAAAAGTCATCACCAAAAGCATAAGCTTTTTGAGTTAAATCTCCAGCTTTTTTATCTAATCTGTTTTTCTGTTTTTGGTTTTTAGCAATTTTTTGAGCTTGATTATTTGTATCAAAATCTCTCAAAAGGTTTAAAATCTCACCACCTCTAGCTCCATCTTGGATAACCCCTTGTTTAATTAACATATCTCTCTGTTTCCCTAAAACTGTCTTACTGGGAGCGTCTGTACCCCATGCGAGCGTTGAAGCATTACTCCAGTTTTTTGGATTAGTAAAGGAAAATTTACCAGCATTAAGACTTAACATTACACCAGATAAGAAATTCCTTACTGTAGTAATAGGAGATAACACAGTTTTACCCACTTTAACATTAGCTTGAAATCTAAGAATCTGTCTCTGAAGTCCCCCCACAGAAAATCCATCTTTATAAGAAAAAGGTCCTTGAGGTACACCTAAAGGCTTCATACTGTCGAACATATCTTTAAAGATAGGGTCTACAAATAACCCATCTAACCCGCTGTAAGCTTTACCAGCATCTAAAGAAACAAAGTTAGTTTGCTGAGGTGTTGTTTTTTCTGTTGCAAGATTTAAGTCAAGCAATTGCTCTCTTATTATATTGTGAAAAGTAAGATCAGATACATAGTTACTAAGCCTGAACATAGTATTAGTGTAGTTGTAACTAACATCATCTATCTCCCCTAAAAGCTTTCTAAATGGCTCAGGTATATTTTTTCTACCCTTAAGCATCTTAGAATCTAAAGCCCCTAATATCCCGCCACCAGATTGTATATTTGGAGAGTTACCAAACATCCTATCATTTAACTCTCTTATATAATCAGATACTATTTCTTCAGCTGTCTTTCTAGATATAGGCTCAGTGCTGTACACAGGCTCACCCTTTTTTATAACCTTACCGCTAGCGTCTGTTTCTTTTCCAGACACCCCGATTTGCTTCTTCGTACCCGCCGTCATAACATACTCTACGGCATTTTCATATAAATCTTTAAATTTACCTTTTCTTTTAGGGTCTGCTAGTTTTTTAATCCAACTACCATCATCACTAAAAGCTTCGTAAGATCTTCTTAAGTACTGCCCTTTATTAGCCTCTAATGTTTCTATAAGCTTTCTGTTTCTGTCTGTAGGGTTTTTCTTTAATAAATGTATTAGCTTACCCGTTTGCACATCAACCCTATTCCTTAGAAAATCCAGCGCAGCCTTTTGATCTTTATTTAAAAAAGCTATACGTGCTTCTTCTCCAGACAGATATTTATCTATCTCAGCTTGCCTTCTTGTAAATTCTCCTTTAGGTATTTTTTTACCACCTTCAGTAAATTGGACGCTAGATCTCACACCATCTATAGTGTTTAAATCTAATGTCAATTGATTCTGTATAAGGGTACCTTCTCTCTGTTGAGCTCTAATATTCTCACTCAATTGTTCTCTTTTACCACTTCTACTTTTAAAAGGATTCCAACCTCTTTGCCCACCTATACCAGAGTCACTTCTAAATGTATTTCTAAAAAATCTCCAACCTAAAAGGCCCTCACCTACTGGAGCCATCTCTTTATCTTCACCTTTGATACCCTCTTCGTCCACTGCTTTAACTAAAGGTGCATCACTATCATCAGGCTTTTTAAGAGCGTCACCATCAGCTGATGAAACTTCTTCTGCCTCATCGGTTTTAGGTGTGTCTTTAGCTACATCTTTTGCTTTAGGAGCTTCCTGAGGCTTAGGTCTTAAAGTGCTATGTGGATATACAGCTTCAAAACCTTCTTCAAATTGCTTCATAAGAGTCTGCTGATCCGAAACAAGTTTAGATAGCTCTTGTCTCACCATCATTTTTAAATTAACATCCTCTATATTTTCAAACGTCTTCATCAGACGAATCATTTTGTTGTCTAAATTCGCTATATCATCAAGAGCAGATTTATCTTGCCTACCTATATATTCAAAGAAAGCAGTATTTTTTTCTTGCGTTTGCAATTGGTCTGTTCTAAATTGATGCCACATCTTAAGAGCTTCAGCCCTTTCGGTACCGCTTAATTCAGGATCTTTAGATCTATCCCACATCTCATTAATAGCTTTTCTTTGCAAAGCATTTCTCCCGTCTATACCTACCGTCCTCATACCTATAGCCCTACTATAAGCAAGAGAGGTACCTCCAATATGCAAAGTAGGACCCACCCCCATAAACCCTATTGTAACATCCATAGCGTTTTCAAAAGCTTGCTTAGGGTCAAATTCTGCCCCTGTAGATTTTGCTCTTTGAAACTCATCGTTATATGCACTTGCGAACATAGGTATAGAACCGTTAGCTAGAGCATAACCTGTACCCTTAGCCATTTCTTTTATAGCATCTTTAACTGTAACGTTTAATGGATCAAAATTAGCCCCTATTAAAGCCTTACTGAATGTTTTAAATATCGCTACATCAGTAATAAAATCTATACCAGCAGTCCAAGCTAAATACTGACCTCTACTTGAATCATCCCTTTCCATAACAAAATCTTTCTCAAGTAAAGCTTGTATATCCTCCATGGTATCGTCAGGCTTTAAAGATAAAGTGCTTATAGCTGAGTAGTAGTCATATCTTTCTTCTCTAAGCTCACGTATCTCTCCGTTAATGTTTCTGATTTCATTATTAAGAATTTCCATCTTATCCTGATCGAGCTCTACATCTAAATCATCTCTTTTAGATTCAAGTAAACTTCTTTGCTTTTCAAGATCTTTTAATTTCTTGTACTCTTCTTTAGGTATAAATTGATCAAACGTTATATCATTTCTGATATTCATAGACCTTTGAGCAGTTCCATCAGCAGTCATAAGTGCAGCAACAGCGGTAGGACTTTTAGTCATTACACCAGCAGCTACAGCCAAACCTAAGGTAGGAGCTGCCTCTACCGTCATATTAAAACTCTGCTCAAACATATCCCCGAAAGCTTGAGTATCAGAAAATCTACTCTTTATCCATTTCGAAGTAGCTTGAGATATACTACGCTCATACTGGTTCATCTCTTTCCTGATCTCCTTTAACTCCTTCTCTCTTTTTCTTAATCCAGGCTCTATAGCATCTCTCATTAAATCTCCAGTACCTTCAGGTGCTATACCTATTAGCTCTGTAAAATCACCCATCCAACCACCAATTCTAGATCCAATCCAGGCTAATTTGTTGGTAAAACCCATACCCCCAGCTTCTGCAGCAAGAACAGTTTGTCCTAACCAATTTTGCCATCCTATCTCTCCATCCCCAGTAAAGTCAAACATGTCGTCATTACCCATCTTAAAGTAATACTCCATAGCTTTTAAGTCGTCTTCATTTTTCTGTACGCTGTACGGTAAAGACTCTTTAACCATATCTCTATAAAAACCACTCCAGTTCCCCTCAGCTTTCTGTACAAATTTCTTTGAATCCAAAGGATCTTTCATGTACTCTCTCACAATACCTGGGAAACTGAGCTGCCCTCTAGACTTTAAAGCATCTATATCCCCCATCATATTAAAGATATAATCTCTATACTCAAATTTAGATAGATTAGGATCTCCAAGAATTAAGGATAAATCTTTTCCTAAAGGGAGAGATAAGTAATCATTAACATACTGTTTGTTTTCAGAAACATATTTATTGTACCACCCATCAAAACCATCTCTCTCTAAAACATTTACAGCAGCCATAAGACCTCTATCAGCTTGCTGGTTAAGTATTTTATCTGTAGGGAGCTTATATACTTGATTTACCCCAAACTTCTTCATATAATCCTCCTCCCAGTAAGCTGCATCTGGTCTTCTCCTTGTAACAACTTGAGCTGCACCTAAAGAATAATGATCTCTAGGTAAAGGCGCTTCCCCTAGCTGTACGGGAGGAAGATAGTCTAATGTATCAACGGTAGTAGAATCCGAACCTCCATTCTCGATTTGTGCCTCCTGATCCGAAACTGAGGTAGATACCGTAGAAACCGTCTCCGCACTGGATC
>TARA_R100001463_G_scaffold11656_4_pt1 | contig 11387 bp, 25 predicted proteins | sample TARA_R100001463 | Tara Oceans TARA_R100001463 (sample SAMEA2622242) | marine metagenome | biome: marine biome (ENVO:00000447); feature: deep chlorophyll maximum layer (ENVO:xxxxxxxx); material: "saline water (ENVO:00002010), including plankton (ENVO:xxxxxxxx)" | depth 40 m
GTCTCTATTCCACTGTTCTTGAGATATATATGGAAATAATGTTTCAGGTTCTTGTGGATGAAATATAGCACCATTCCAAGGATTAGTATGACCACCACCAGAATGTCCTTCTGATATACTACGAGTGCCTCTAATCCTATTCATAATGTTCTTCACTAGATCTACAGAAATGATTACATCTAAATCACCCATTGGTACTTCAACAGTCTCTCCACCTATATTTATATTAGTATTTACTCCTTCAATATAAACATGAAATGAAACTGCATGATTTGTACTAGATCGAGCTCTATGTACTCTACCGTTTACATGTAAGCCATGATATACAGATATATTCATATGTGGATATAGCTGCATTGCACTTGACATAGTAGACTCTATATTATCTTTATACTCATTAAGTACACGGTTGACTTCATCTGTATTGTCTTGAAATACTATTCCGCCATTCCTCAAGAAGTATAACTTTTGATCTATCTCATCTACCTTAGTTAAGAATTGGTCTATAGCCCATCTGGCATTGCTGATTTGATTCCTATATGTAGATACTTTATTCTTCTGTCTATTAACATTGGATATCTTACCTGCTTCTTCTGTTAACTTCTTATAGAATCCAGGCTGCCATCTAAATGTAGGTGTACATCTAAAGTCAGTATTCCATCTGAAATTTAAATTTTGTATTAAATTCAAGACTTCTTCCTGTGGTCCTAATGCTATTCTTTCTATAATATCATCGATATTATCCATTCCGCTAAGGAAGTTGTTTGTTGCGTTAAGCGTTGCTGAACTCATACTTTGACTCCTCACAATTTGGGCATTCTTTCTTTTCTAATCCATAATGAGGAAAGTCATAATAATAACTATATCCTCCTTTTTTATACATCTCAACTAAAACTGTTGATTTATGCCATACTGCCCTGCATGAATCACAACTCTTTAGTGGGTCTGACTGTCCATTTTTATGCATTTTTATTTGTCTCCCTTAAATAATATGAAAATATCGCTCCACAGTCTGGATCAAAATCTTCAAACTCTTCAAATATATCCTCTAGTCCATTATCCAATAAGAATTTATCATAATACCCTATTCTAAAATATAGCTGATTAGAACCAAGACATTCTTTCCATTCAAAATCAGTAATCCCTTTCTCCTGGAATATCTGTGTCATTAATATCTCTACGTATTTGCGCAGCATATTGCCATGCGTGTGTTTTCTTCCCATACTTACCTTCCCGTAACTCATCTGTTTTAGTTAAGTTACCAGCTTTAGTTAAAGTAGATATCGCTCTACGAATACTAGTTATTGGCCAATCTCTATCACATACTTCACACATATGATGTATTTCATCTGGTGTAAATAATTGATCAGGATTATCTATAAAGAATTGTAGTATTAAATCATTTTGATTTGCCGTTTGAGTCCATGAATCCCTTAAGTCCTGACCTTCTTCATCATTAGTATTATAATACATTTACTTTTTCCCTTTCTTTTTCTTCTTTTGGTTCTTTCGTTTCTTCTTCCATCTATTATCATATTCCTTGACTTTCTTTTCAAGAAATACAATAAATTCTTTATCCTGGAACTGTTTCATCTTTCTCTTTTGTATAGCAAGAGCGATATGATATTTAGTTTTACCTTTACGAGTTCCTGATTTAAATAGTATTTGATTGCTTTCATATATTTTAGATATCACTGCAACTCCTTGTTTTTATTGAATTTAATCCCCTACTCTCTGTCAATTCGTGGTCAACAGATAGCAAAAATCACTTGATATTAACTAGTAGGGGAATAGGAATGCACTCTGGAGCTGAGCTTAAGAAGGGTTACTTAAGGTTGATTCCCAGCTTTATGCCAGAGTGCGGTAAGAATACCATAGCAACAAATTATACAGTATGCCTCATGAACTTTGTTCGTTCGCATCTCACCTGTTATGTTCAAGTCTAAGATCAGGCAGCTATGCTATTCTACACTATCAGTAGATTTGGCTCGCTATATCTTAGAAGCTATGGTTAAATATAAATTTTGAGCCTTTTTATATCATGCTCAGGATGAGGCAACCAATTATACTATTGATTCCTGTAGCCTGTATACACTAAGTATATTTTCAAGCTTAGTACAAAGAGCATCTTCAAATTCTACTCCAGTATGATTTGATCCTATGTTTTCTTTAACATAGCTATTCAATACTGTATATAGAACTGACAACTCTTCTTTGTCAAGGCTGATATCAACAGTTAGTTCTGTTCCACCAGTTTTATCATTGTTTACAAATGCAATGATATCCCCTTCTTGTAATTGATATGAATTATTTACATTCACACCACCAACTGCAGCTGAAGCATTGGATGATATACCCATTTCTTCACGCAGTTCACACATAGTTTCAGATCGTGTTTCTTGTGTTACGAATCCACCACCTGATAGTACTTTGATCGTTCTAGACATTTTCTGTCTCCTTATTTGTTGAGGAATCACCCTCATTATTGTTAACAATGTCACCAGCTACATTTCGAATTGAAAACTGGCCTCTTACTTTAGCTTCATCAGCTTCACTGGTATGGTTGACTATAGCATCCACATATCCAGTAATATAAACTTGCGCCTCTGCTTCATATAAAAATGGTCTTAGTGGAAAATCATCCAACTTACCACTTTTATCCTTAACAGACATATATACTACATGATGATAATCATTTAGCGCCATTTTTACTCACCTTTGCATTATGTATTAATGTATCTCTTTTGCTTTGAAGCTCTTTTAGTCTCCTAAGAGTAGCATCTAATAGTCTATCAGTAACGACTGTATTAAATTCAGTCTTGTTACCAATACCTATTTTATAAAAGCGTGATAGTTGCTGCTTGTAGAAATATATAATATCACTTATAGTAGTTCTACTTCTACTTTGAGTTTCGTCTGCCATCTTATCTCCTTATACTTTAACTATTGTTGGTTGAGCGGTTGCTTCACGATTAATTGCATCACTTACTTCATCATTATAATATCCCACATGATTATTAACTTCAGCATCAGGTAGATCCATTGAAAGTATAAGTTTATTATCATTTAAGATAGATTGAAATAAGCACCATTGTGCTGGAGTCATTCTAATTCCTTGTCTTCCAGCCCTCCATTCAGCTGTTTCTTCATTAAGATACCATTGTCTAATATCTATAAAAGGAATCTCTGATTTAGATCTCACTGTTATCCCTTGTTTGATAACAAATCTATTAGTATGATTCTTTACAAATACTGAAATAAGTTCAACATTACGAGTACCAGAATAACTTCCATCATCTTCAAAGGGTCCCCATTCTTCTCTTGGGATCTCTCTAACATGTTCTATATTGATATTATCATTCACTTTAATTCTCCTTACTATATTATTATTGATTTCATTAAATATACTACACCTAGCCAGAATAATATTGCTGTTGCCAACAATATACTTAACTCTAGATAGTCTTTGAGTGGTCTGAACATCTATTCATCTCCTTGATTAGTGGTATTAATGAGTCGATAAAGTCAGTATGTTTTGACTCATATAGTATTAAATCTTTATCACAACAACGTTTTTCGGTTATGTTACCGCAACTAGGGCATAAAGCAATGTTAGTATATTTCATTCTTCTTCCTTTATCCATGAATGGCTTTTAATAATATTCTCGATATCATCAAGTGATTGAACATAAACATAGTCATACTCACCACTTTCTGCTAATACTTCAGCTACTGCATCTGCCTGATCTTTATTATCATAAGCGCTGTGTAGATCATTCAAACCTCCAGCTGGATAATATTGATAATAAGCAAATAATAGATACTTTTTCATGATATCCCCTTTACATTAAGTTGGTTAAACATACCCATTGTTAACATTAACTCAGCAATATTTCCATGATATTTAGGATAAATACCTGACTCAGGCAGTCTCCATACCAATGGATGATTATCTCTTAATGTATGAGTTAATTCTAACCTAGCTAATAGATGTGATACACCATTACCTAAAGTTCTCCAGTTATTATCATTGATGTCTATATCATCAAAAACAATTTTAGCTAGATCAATAGTGTCATCATATAACTCATAATCACTTTCAAGCATAGCTCTTTGAAACCAGTCCATACATCTCATATAATCCAATACTATTTCATCATTATATTTGATATCTTCGCTGGTATTATTAACTACTATCTTCATGGTTACCCTTTCTTTATATTCCATAAAATTCTTTTGCTAGTTTATCTAATAGCTCTGAAGACATATCATCAACATTTATATCTTGCATTTTGGCAAAGTCTTCAATATGTTTTTGACAAGCTAAAGCTTGATCTTCAGTCGGTCTAAGTTTATTAAGACAATTATCACATTGTGTCTTTATTGTCACTTCATTCTTACAGTTATATTCTGCACATTTTGACATATTGTCTCCTTTAATAATTACTCTTAATTTCTGCAGGGAGGGTTGTCTCCTCCCTGACCACTGCCGTGGATTTTACACACATATCAATTGAGTGCACCAATTAATATATGTATCCTAGAATAGTATAAGAGAGAGATTACAAGTTCTATAGGGTATCATGATAGATTACTGCTATTAACCTTGAACATGTAGTTTTACCCGCTAAAAGTTAATGCCCAAGTCTACTTCTACCGGTCGGTAGTTTCGCTAGCATTAACCTTGTAGGGCCATAACTCTCTCTTAATAATAGATAGCACGTCCTAATCTCCTCCTCTCAGACCATTGGAGTATTAAAGATATTCTAAGGTATAAGGGTGCGACCCCTATTTCGTTTTATAGCTTCATGAGCTAGCCACTTATTCGGTACCTTTGTCAGACGTGCCACGATATCCCTGAAATTGGTCTTGGGATATACTTTTAATACGCTGAAGAGAGTTTATGGCATGACCATGAACTTAGGGCCTCATTCTGACTCTCGCCTTTTAATATTCCCTCGGTTCACTCTCTTCATATCCAATAAGATTTTGCCTTTATGCACGGATTTGCACCGATTATCTTATGGAGTTGTTGCGGGGGACAGAGTTGAACTGCCCAGATCAAGCTTATGAGGCTTAAATTGCAACCGGCATTCCCCGCTATAATTATACCAATAGTGTCCAAGCGTTCAATAGGTGCGACCTATATCGTAGTTCTTGACAAACTTCTTTCAAGCATTTCTCAGGCTCCGAAGACTCTTATGATATACTATTGGTAATTATTATGACTGCGAACAGACTACTCAGGGCCGTCCCTTTCATCTGTTCTACCGCACGTTGGATATCTCTATAGTGGCCAGGTCAAGACACCTGGTGTCATCAGTCATTTCTTTACTTTATATCCATCCCAAATAAGGGATGCGATACCAAAGTTTAATAACCACCAGAATAATATACTCGGGTGATATCCCATTAAATTGTAGTGCATAAAGCACTGTAAGGTAATGGTTGCTACATATACTAACGCAAATACTCTAGACATTATATTTCACCCTCCATTGCTGCAAGTTCTTGTTCACGTAACTCATGCTCTTCATCTTCACAGACACGACACATGTACAACTCACATGTAGGATAATCATGAGGGATAATACAATCATCTAATACATCGATAGTTTCAATAGTGATAACAGCAGTATCATTTACATCATCCATACGATGATTCAATAAGTTGAAGTGTTGATTAGCTTGATCATAATCAGCGTAAGTTGCTTGAACTGAACGACGATTATCTAACTCTGTTACATATACTTGATAGACTTGCATTTGTTTTCCTATTCTTTATGAGTTTGGTATAAGTTTATCTATATCTTATACGTATAGGTGAGTGATGGAGGAACTCCGAAGAGTCCCCCCAAAGGTTTGATTAGACAACCTGATAGGTCTTGATGTCACTCGGAACCATTACTTGGTCTTTGATGTCTTGATTGTCAAAGTAGTAGTAGATAGTTGAACCATCCTCACGAGTCTTGTCAGTACGCTCAAAGACTAAGATGGTTTCATTACCCAGTTGGAATGAATCAACCCAAGTAGTTTGAGCATAGGCTGTGATTTCATCGCCCTCATCTCCAATAAATTTCCATTGAACCACGTAATCAGAGTTAATCTTTAGTGTTGGTACACCAGTAAGTTCGTCTGCCATTTCGTTTCCTTTCTTTTAGTTTGAAATGAATTGTAACGAAAATTCAAAAGGTGAATCTCGCACATACCCGGATATGCTTTCAGTTTTAGCCAAGCACTAAAATGCTTTAATTTTCAAAACCTCTTTCATTTTCAACTAAAAGGTATTAGATTACCGTCAATAAAAGGGGGCCTTTATGACATGGGCGGATTTAATTATAATTTCGGTGGCTGTGAGTCTAATTACGGTCATGAAGCATTTGGACACAATGCCTGGTTACACCTGCCCTCAATATTGCGCGACAGACCACGAACATTTCCCCTTGGATTTACAATCCGATTTAAAAGAAGAAGTAGACAAAAATGTTAAACTCAATAAAATCAATGAGTTAGCATCTAAATAAAACTATTGCATAATAATAAAAAAACTAGTAAACTTGTATATCAAAATAGGAGGTGTTTATGAGTGGAATAAAGAAGTATATACTAACTATTGCGTATGATGAGGACAATGAGGAGGTTGAGTACATGAGTGAAGAGATTGTCTCTGAAGAAGGTGAAGCCTTTTATTATGGTGATATGGATATGGGAGAGCATTGGGATGAGGAAACACTCGAGTGGTTGAAGGATGTTTATATTATAGGGGAATCATAATTTTTTCTTAACGCAAACAAGCGTTTGCTAAAAAAATTGCTTAATAGAGGACTTAAACAATGGACCAAGTAGAAGTAAATAATATAGTAGTATCTTTAAGTAGAGCCGTAGAAGACCTTACGCATAAGGTATATAGCATGGAAGATGCTATAGCTAACCTTAATGCATATTTAATGGAAAAGAAGGAAGCTGTTATAAGTGAGTAAAACTAATCAGCAAAATATTGAAGCAGATCTTATTAATATATGGGGTGAAGACACGTTCATGTGGAATGAGAAAATGCATAACATGCGTGATAATCAGTATGAAGTTGCAGACTTTGTTGAGAATCTATTCAAAAATAAGAATAATACTCCCAAAATAAGTTTTGACAGCTATGAAATCCGTAGAGCTAATCCTAATGCTCGTGCAATATATGACACTAAGGCAAAAGAAATAATACTTGCAGATGATGCTAATATAAACAATCCAGATGTTCGGGAGAGTATAATGCATGAATTATTACATTATCTTGATGACTTAGCCGTAGAAGATAGAACTACTATGGATAAGATTTTAGGAAAAGAGATTGGAGACCCTGCTGATGGTAAAATCGCCCCTAAATTTGCTACAGATGATCAATCAGGTAGATATCCTGAAGATAGATACAATATTCTGAAAACTGGCTGGGGTACTAAAGAGAAGAGGGATAGTACAGGTGAATATACAGGTGAATATGAATTAAACCCAGTGGCTGGAAGGTATGCTAGGGCCAATTTAAACACCAAGGAAAGCTTGACTTATCCTACAGGGAAGGAAACAGGGGGTTGGTATGATGATGCTGCATCAGAAGCTGCATTAAATATTGTCAACAGGAATAAGATGATTGATAACCCGCCATTGAAACCTCTTTATAATGCAACAAAAGATTTAAGCGTTTTAAATATAGTAAGGTTTGTTGAAGATAAAAATGCAGCATTTAACCTACTAGATAGTTTAGCTGGTGAATACCTAACAGATTCTGCAAGAACATATTATAGAAGCAGAATGGCTGTTGTAAAAGGTCAAAATTCTAAATAGATGAAAAAAGGCTATCATACATGACCATATTCAGGTAAACCTCATCGGGCAGATGAGAAGCATACTATTAATAAAGAAACTGCAAAAAATTTAAATATGCCGCAAGGCACACAAGTGCAAGGTGAGGAAACCGATACAGTTCATTATTTTTATCAACCCACTAAATACAAAGAAGGTGAATAGCATGAAAGATATGAGAAGCCAAATAAAGAAGCTTACAAAAAAGGTTAATGAAGATAAAGGCAAAAGCGAATTAGGCTATAGATTAGCCTTAAAGAGGATGGTTGCGAAAGTTAAAGCAGAAAAGGGGAAATAGGTATGCCAAGTTTAGATGGTCACTCTTTAAGTAGAGAGATTGATAAATTAAGAGAAGATGTGTATGGTGAATTAGCTAAATCTAGAGAAGCATTTAGTGAATTATATCAATATATCTTAAGAATTGAGAAAACTTTATCAGAACAAAATAAAAAAGAACCAAAGAAGAAAGGAGCAAAAGATGCCAAAGGATCCAAAAAATAATGCTGAATTAAGTTATGAAAGTCTTTCTGCATGCTTACGGTCTGCTAGTAGTGCAGAAGGTGCAATAGCATGTCAAACTTATTTTAATCAGTCTGCACCTAAAGTGAAAAATGGTAATAATGCGGACCCATACAGTAAATAGATGTAAGCATAGAGTTTATGAGGAGGAGGATACCTTGCCTAATGGCTTGATTGTTCAGTCAGACTGGAGGCTAGGCAAGGTTGGTGAATGGGTGAAGGCTGATGATGGATGTATTATTCAGGTTCTAAGAAGAGGTACAATGCAAAAGCCTAAAGGTAAGAATAGGGCTGTAGAGTATATTGGAACATGCACTGGGACCTTTCTTGTTAAAGAATCCACTAAGATGGATACATCCAGAAGAATTAATATTTATTCATTGGGCGGCAATAAGAAGTCTGATGATATTTTGCTCGATAGAGAGCGTTTGAATAAAAATGAGATTGTATTTGCTACATTGTTGGCTAAAGGATTTCCTCTTGTAGATGCATATATAAAAGCATTTCCGACTAACAATCCTGGCTATGCTAAGGTAAAAGCAGGTCAACTTATTAAAACAGAGAGAATAAGGACAGCTATGAAAGAAGAATTAAAGCCAGTTATGGAAGAGCTTAATCTAGATGAAACTTTTGTACTTAAGAACATCAAGGAGGTGATTCTCTCGTCCGAGAAGGATGATACTAGACTTAAAGCCCTTTTTAAACTGGCTGATATTATGGACCTTGAGGATAAGAATAGTACCAAGGTAACACAAGTAACTGGAGCATTATTTCAAGGATTTACTCCAGGTCAAATAGAGGCGGCAGAACGGCCCGAATTGGAGGACTAATGAGTATTATTGAAAATGCTAAGAAAGAAAGAGCTATATCTCAGAGCATAGAGGATAGCATGATTAATGAGTTTATTGAGAAGGATTTGCCAAATTGGGATCCTGTAGGCAGAACTGATGAGCCTATACCATATCTACGTCTTTCAGGTGAAAGAAAACGGCAGGCTGACTTAGATGCATTTAAATTTTTCCTAGAAAGACAAAAGGTGCAAAGTACTAAGAATGCAAAGATTGGCAGTTTAAGTTATGATGCATTTTTAAAAATAGATAGGCCAGAGACTGATTTAAAAAACGCATTGGTATTATCTTATAAGCCAGATGTTCCAGATGATCCAAATGCAACTATTTGGAATACTTTATTTGCTCAGAATACTGGCGCATTGAAGGATTCTGCAAGAAATGGAAAGATGTTACTTGAAGGTGCAGAGACGCAACGCAAAAGGGAATCATATTTAAAAAGGCCATAATGTCTAATATAAATTTAAATAATGTTTCTGAAATGGAAGATCAGCTTCGCTTGGCTGAAAAAGACTTAATAGCATTTGGTAAGTTATTTCTTCCCGATGATTTTATGAGGAGTGAAACTCCTTTCTTCCATTATGAGGTAGCAGATGCCTTGATGAATAAAGATCATAGGCAGTTAGGAGTAATATTACCACGTGGTCACGGCAAAACAGTTCTTACAAAGTGCAATATCGTGCATGATTTTGTTTTTACACAAGATCCATTATTTTATGGATGGGTTGCTGCGTCTTCTAAGATATCTGTGCCAAATTTAGATTATGTAAAATATCATTTGGAGTATAATGATAAAATACGTTATTATTTCGGTGATTTAAAAGGGAGAAAATGGACAGAAGATGATATTGAACTTAAAAATGGCAGCAAACTTATCTCGAAGTCAAACCTTTCAGGTATACGTGGCGGGGCTAAACTGCATAAAAGATACGATCTTATTATCCTCGACGATTTTGAGGACGAAAATAATACCGTTACGCCTGAGTCTAGGTCTAAAATCGCAAATCTTGTTACAGCGGTGGTCTTCCCTGCTTTGGAACCTCTCGATGGGAGGCTTCGTATTAATGGTACGCCTGTGCACTTCGATGCGTTTACTACAAATATACTTAATGGGCATCTCAAGGCTCAAGCACAAGGCAAGGATTATTCTTGGAAAGTGATAACTTACAAGGCTTTACAGCAAGATGGAACCCCTTTATGGCCAGGATGGTTTGGTCACAAGGAAATGGAGAGAAAGAAAAAGTTTTATTCAGACAGTGGTCAACCTCAAAAGTTCTATCAGGAATATATGATGGAGGTTCAAAATGAGGAAGATTCTATCTTTAATAGAAATCATATTAAATATTGGGATGGATCTTTTTACAAAGATGAAGACACGGGTGTTAGCTATATCAAAACGGCAGAAGGGGACGAAAGGCCTGTTAATTTATTTGTGGGTGTTGATCCTGCTACAGATAGTGCTCGTAGGGATTCTGATTTTAGCGTTTTACTGGCTGTGGCTGTGGATAGCGATAATAATTGCTATGTTGTTGATTATTTACGCAAGCGCTCGTTACCTGTACTTGGTATACCAGGTGAAGATAAAAAAGGGATTGTCGATTATATCTTCGACTATAATAAAATATATGAACCAAGTTTATTCTGTATTGAAGACACTACTATGTCAAAACCGGTTTTCCAAGCTATTAACGCGGAAATGCGGAGACGTAATAACTTTACTGTTAAATATACAGCAGAGAAGCCTGGAAATAGGATGTCTAAAAGGGATAGGATTCAAGAAATACTTGCACAAAGGTTTGCAATTGGTGGAGTCCACCTTAAGAAAGATCAGTACGATTTGCAGCAAGAAATAATTACTTTTGGCCCAAGAATGGGTCATGATGATACTATAGACGCTTTAGCTTATGCATGTAAATATGCTCATCCACCCAAGTCTATGAAGAAGAACAAACGAGGGGATTGGTATAAGCATAAACCTAAAGCACGAAATTGGATTACAGCTTAGGAGAAGATATGCCGAAATTTGGTAAAAGTAGTCGCGAAAGACTTGCGACATGTAATAAAGACCTGCAAGATGTATTTAATGAAGTAATTAAATATGTTGATTGCTCAGTATTGGAAGGACACCGAGGTGAAGAAAGGCAAAACAAATTGGCTGACGAAGGGAAG
>TARA_R100001463_G_scaffold115497_1_pt1 | contig 11374 bp, 4 predicted proteins | sample TARA_R100001463 | Tara Oceans TARA_R100001463 (sample SAMEA2622242) | marine metagenome | biome: marine biome (ENVO:00000447); feature: deep chlorophyll maximum layer (ENVO:xxxxxxxx); material: "saline water (ENVO:00002010), including plankton (ENVO:xxxxxxxx)" | depth 40 m
AATCTTTGCATCTACACGACCATCAATGGCTCCTGTAGTAGCAACTTTTGTATTATTACCAACCCAAGTCTCTGAACTATCAATAGTCTTTGTACCAGTAGTCCAAACATTATTGTTTGTTTCTTGGTTGGTATATAAGTTTTGTAAGAAGTTATCGTTTAAGTCTGATGATTTAATTGATGACCCTGCATAAAAGGTGGCAGGTAAAGCAGAGTCATCAGTTCCACGATAGATTCTTATTGCAGCACTATTTGCTGGCGCAGTATTAAATTGTACGGTTGTTGCATTAGCTAATGTAAATGCAGTTGTATCCGTGCCATTGATGCTAGCTTTAACATCAGTGGTCTTAATATATGGGAATGTAAATGAGTAATTGGTGGTGGAGCCATTACCTGTAAATGTATTTTCAGTTGTGGCCATTGAATGTGTGCGTTATTTGCGTATGTCTAAGAGTCTCTGTATTTCGTTCTGCTTAGATTGATTAGCTGCTCTATCAACTAAACCTCTCTCCATTAGTTTCTTAGTTATCTTTCTACCTCTAATATCAAATCCAATATGCTTATATTCATCACTATTCTGTAATGTGAACTCTGCACGTTGTTGAGCAGATTTAATAATCTTATTTAGATGTTGATGTACTGGTAGTCGTTGAGCATACTGTCTAACTTCATCATAGGTTTTACCTCTACGATATAGCTTAAGTTGTTCAATCTCTTTGTTATACCTGCCAGATTTCATTACTCTTTGGACTTGTCTATATAGCTGTTGTTCACCTATCAGACGACCAATGATTTCTCTTTCTTCAGCAGTATATTCTCTATCACCATTATAGGTTTTAGAAAGAATACTAATTCCATTAAATCCAATATCTAATAACCACTTCCTCCAAAGTTCCTCACCCTGACTAACTTTAATAGGACTTAAAGCATTAAGTGTTCTTAGTAATGGGTTATCAATTTCATTAATCTCTCCACCTGTCCAATAATCAATACGCTCAGGTAAGAAGCTTGAAGCAATAGGTACTCTGTTAGTGACATATCCCATCATATCTTTATAGATATCTTTTTGAGATGAGGTTATGGCATTACTTACAACTCCTAAAGCACCAGACATAGGTATAGCACCTCTGATCATGTTTGCTGTTATACGTTGCCAAGCAGATTCATCACCAGCAAAAGCCTTTTGTAACGGCTCCATACCATAGAGAGGTGTGTTATTGACGTATGTTGCACATATAGTCCAAGCTAATTTATCAACAATACTCTGAGTCATAGATGACCCAAGATCATTATGATAGTAAGCTGCATCACCCATAACAGTAAGGATGGTATCTAACATTGGGATACCTTCATAGCTAACCCAGTTATTACCAATCTTTATTGTCTTAGGCTTCCAACCCATATCTTTTAACTTACGTCTATCTGTACCACTAACAGGACCATTACCTCGGATACCACCATTCATGGCATAGGTAAAACCAAGTGTAGCTGTAGTAGAACTAAGCATTAACCTACCTTGATATTCCTTTTGCAAGTTCTTATAGATAGCCATTGCATTAGGAGTTTTATCAAAGTCTTTAATACCGTGCTCCTTTAAAGCTGCTTTGATCTTCACCATGTCATCCCCTGCATAGAGGATTTTAGAGTATTTATTAAGTCCTGGTATTGCTGCTATAGGTGTATATGACATAGCAAGTTTTGCCATGTTTATACCAGTTCTAGGGAACATAAAGAAGTTCTTTAAAGCTGGTACAGCAGTAGTAGCTGTATTAATCCAAGTTGATGTACTATCTTCTAGGTTCAAAGCAATCTCACCAGATGCAGCCTTAGCAGCTTTATCAGTTAAGACACCATTCTTATCAAACATGGCATCATAATTCTTCTTCTCAGCTATAGCTAAGTACTCTTCAAACTTCTTCGGATCTAAAGTCTTACCATACTTACCAAATACTTCATCGTAGGCAGCTACCCTTGAGTTCATAGTAGCCATAAATGTATCTGTTGCGGAGTCAACTCCAGACATAAATGTTGTGCCTGTACGCATCCACTTCATTTGAGATACTTCTTTATTCTTCTTAGCCCATTTGTATTGCCATAGATAACCAAGATTATCTTCATTTGCCTCAGCTAATTCAGCTGCGTCATCTAAGATATTCCATACTTTATCTTCCTCTACAAGGTAGTCTTTCCTAATGACACTGGCCATAAAGTCAGAATCACTATGGACTTTCTTCATTCTGTTTAAGGCATCACCTAAAGCTCTCTGTCCAGTTTCAAACATGGAACTGTGGTAATACATAGCCCTTTCGATTGGCTCCATATCACCTTTAACAATCGCTTCTAGTCCATGACTTAGCATTGTTGTCATAGGCTTCATTATCAGCATGGAGCCGTTACCTACAGCTGCTCTTAAACCTGATAAACCAGATAGAACATTGTTATAGACAACTGACCAAGCACCTCTTGCAAAGGCATTCATTCGTTTATGGTCAGGACTCTTTATAAGACCACCAATACTTACTTGATCATTTGCAAAGGCATATAGCTTTTGTAAGTCATCTACCTTACCTCCTGAGTAAGCAAACGCATCTAGTAATGGACGCATAGCTTCAGGATTAGTTTCTCTGATAGCAGCTAGGTTCTGTCTAAACTTTTTAAACTCACCATGTTTAGCATTTTGTACTTCAGTGAATTCCTTTAGGGTTAGATCTACTAACTCATCAGGGTCAGATGACTTCTTCCAGACTTCCCACCACTTCTTATTGTTTAACTGCCAACCTGAGATGTACTTATTAACTCCATACTCAGACATGAGTATTTCCATCTTATCTAGGACTTGCTCAATTAGAACATCGTCACTAGCAAGATTCTTAAAGGTTCTAGGTACACCAGACTTATCAGCTATTTCTTTACCTAAAGTAGTCATTAGTCTTGCTGAAGACTCAGTTATTTCTCTACCTAAATAAAGATCAACTAAATCAGCTAGGGCTACTGCAGCTCCTTGAGCTTGTACTTCGTTGATATATGAGACATCTTTAAAGTTTCCCTTCCCATCTAATACTTGTTGAATAGCTCTATTATCTGCAAATACTTTCTTTAGATCATCAGCAGAACCTGGACGTAGTATGTCCTTATATACCTTCCAAGCTGCATCACTCATATCTTGACTTGTGATACGGAACCCATCAATGATGGCATCGTAATCACCAGCCATTTTCTTTAACGCCTCTATACCTCTAACCATATTTCTAGACTTACCAAGTACTAAACCCTTCTGTTCCATTGTCTTGGTGTACATAGGGTTAGGAGTACCAGTAGTCAGCCCTTTTCCATCTATAGCTGCTACATCGGCTGCATTCTTTTGGATGCTTCCAGGTGGTATGGATGTTTTAGAAGCTTGTTTAGCAGTTGCTAATCCAGGTGTTATGTCTGGGTCATAGTTAGTTGAGGTTGGATCTGTTTCAAGCTTTCGTATAGCTTCGTTATTTGTTTGAATCTGACGTGACTTCTGAGCACGTTTAAGGGATGAATCAGCAGCGTTCTGGGTGACGTCTGTTTTATTAAACTTTTGTATTTGTTCGTATAACTTATCTCTTGTCTTCTTAAGTAGACTGAGATCTCTTTTAGGTAAAGTTTTGGATGCAATAGCTTCATCTAACTCAGCTATTTTCATAATGCTTTCAGGATCAGCATTCTTCATAACTTGCTTATTTTTAAAAGCAGTAGCTGTAGCTCCTTTAGGGTTAAACCAACTTAATACTGGTTTACCTGCATTAATCACATAACCAAGAATGTCTCCTACACCACTAAGAACAGTTTCATCCAACATGTTCTTTTGTCTTCTTACCTCTGGGGAATCACCATCTAAAGTCTTCCAGTCTTCAGGTATTGGATATCTACCTTGAGCACCGAAAGTCTCTGGGAAAGTATCAGCTAAAGCTCTAGCTGTGTTATCTGCTGTTTCTGCATAGTCACTAACTCCAGCAATAGTTGTAGCAGCAAGTGCATTACCACCTACATTAGCAACAGCTTTTGTTATACCTGTAAGCTTTGCAGCCTGAGTAGCCTTTAATACACCACCAGCTGCAACCATGTTTGGATAAACAATGTTGACAAAGTTCCTTACTTTTTGACCAGAGGCATTCTCTAGTTTGGTAGCTCTATCCCAAGCATCATCTAAAGCTTCAAAACCTAATGCACCTGCTATATCAAATGGAATATCAAGTATTCCTAAACCAGCAGCTGCAGGGTAATATTCTGGGTTACTCCATCCAGGTTGTTGTTCTCTGAAGCGTGCCGCAAAGCTCTCCATGAAAGGCATCTTGGCATATTCTTCAGCACTTCTTGTATATCTTTGTCCATCAATACTTTTATAAAAGCCATCTTGATCTGGAGTAGAGACTTCTTGAGTTGATGTTGCTTCTGGTACTTCAACTTGTGGACCTTCTTTTGTTGCTGCAATACTCTCAATTAACTGTTGATCTCTATCAACACGTTCTGGCATCTCTTCACCTACTAATGGTGCATAAGAGCTAGATGGATTGTATGTATAACCCTGTTGTAGTGTGTTTAGTTCTCTATCAGCTCTTTCATCTCTAAGCCTTTGTATAAGGTCTTGATGTTCTTGTAAATCTTCAGGGTTCATATTGGTTCATCTCCAGCGTATTCATAGTAAAAGCCTCCAAAGCCGTTATGATCATGTCCGTAATAACGATCTAATCCGTAATCCATGTAGTTATCGTTTAAGAAGGCAAGAGATTCAGCTGTATTAGCAGTTATAACACCATCTTTATAAGACACAGTTTCGACATTTAGTACATCACCTGATGCTTCAATCATCAGATTAAGGTTGTATTCAGCAGTACCAGGCTGTGCTTCTCCATCTTTAGTTGTACCTGCCATCCATGATCTGATTTTTGGGTCCATGAAATTCATATCTCTAGTACCACCAGTCAAGATCTTGTAGCCAAGTATTGCCTCTTGTTTCGTTTGGATCTTTTGTAAGAATTTCTTAGTAGCTGGATCGGTTGTTTTACCAGCCCACTCAACTCGGAAATCTTTACCAACGTCAACATCTATCTTTGCTGCCTTAAACTGACCTTGCAACATATCTAAAGCTGAACCATATCTTTCTGGATTAGCATTAGATAATTCATACAGAAGTGGAGGTATAGTTATAGGCTGTCCACGTCTTATATTCTCTGCTTGTTGCTGTAATACCTCTATATCAAATAGTGGTTTCTTATTAATCAGATCAGGGTTTGTTTGAAGCTGTTCTAACGTCTTATCAAAGTCAAGAGGGTTAGCAACTTGTGGTGCAAATTCATGATCACCTGGAGTAAAGCGAGAGAAGAAAGCTTTATCACCAAACAAGCTATCTATTAGATCAACTTCAGTTACATGAAAGTCTCCTTTATTTTGTTGAATCTGCTCTAATACAAAATTCAATGCGTTTTCATGAGCTTTTGGATCACTATTCTTTGAGTAATGAACAAGCTTTTCGTTGTATAACTGAACAGCTCTTCCTTCAGCTAGTCCTAAACTATAGTGAGCTGTAGACGTTAAACTACCAGCTGCAATTCTCTCTCTTAGTGCAGCATTAAATGTCTTTTTAAGATCTTCATCACTCGTACCTGTAGTCTTTCTATAGTCATCAAACTGTTTAGCAATAGGTAAAAACGTTTTCCTAACATCACGAGGAACATCAGCTCTCATGACATCTGAAGTTCTCAGAATACCTTTTTTCTCTAAGTCTTCAAAATGATCTTCCCAGAATTTATTACGTCTTTCCTCTATGCTGTGATCTTGTAGTGCTTGTAATTTAGAAGTATCAGCTCCAGATAAATTAAGTTGACTTATAGCCTGGTCTAGTTCTTCATCTGAAAAATCATCTTTAGTTAGGAAGTGTTCAACTGTATCATCTACAAGTTTAGCGTTCCCTATTGTGAGTTTGTTTTTCTCTCTTCTGTAATCTTGAGCAGAGTCATCAGTACGTTCCTCACCTATGGCATCCACATGAACCTTATGTCTGTCACCCCATATCATTCCATCTGAGGTTAAGCCACTCATCAACTCTTCATATTTTTCATCACTAATAAGAGAAGAATCTCCTAGATATGTCTTTAAAAATAACTCTGGGTTACGTCCTCTTGGTTTTCCCTTTTCATTTAGTTCCCTTGAAAAGGTATCAAATAAATTATTTAATGATTCAACAGTTTGATGAGTATAAAATTCATGAGCTGATTTCTCTGTCAGTTTCTGTGATTTCTTTTGTAAGTCTAATCCTTCATATTTACTGACAACTGCATTTCTAGATTTAGCCATGGCATTAAGTGTTGGACCTAAAAAATCAGCACTCATAGCCATTTTCTTCTCTGGGTTATAAAGCCCAGTTTGCTTTAAATATTCAATCTGAAGTTCATCTAATTTAGCTCTAATTTCATAGGGATCAGATAAACCAGATTTCACTATTTCTTCTGAAATCCAATCACCATATTGATTACCAGCATTAACAGCCCTCGCTTTCCAAAATCCATAGTCAACAGCACTGTTCTTATGTCTAACCCAATTAACAGTTCTAGGGTCTACTCCATTCTTCTGTAATTCATCAGCTTGTCTATTAATCTCTTGACCTTGTTGGAAACCAGCATCCTCTCTAATATCAGTTGCTTGTAACCTCTCTATAGGTAGACCACCATTATTGATGTAGTAGTTATATGAGTCTTCAGCAGTAGCATCCCAGTTCTTATCTTTAACTGTCATAACGCTCTTATAAAGCGTCTCGCTAAAGTCTAAGAGACTCATCAAGTTCTTTGTTTCTTGACTTCTCTTTGCTTGATCAGCTTGAAAGTTTTGCTCTTCTTGTCGTTTGTTTTTTTCTAGAGAATCTTGTCTTATTTGATAAGTACTATCCTCTACAAAACTATATGCCTCATCACGACTTTTAGCAGTGATGGTATTAGCTCTTTCAATTTCGGTTTCTTGTTTTGAATCCCTAGCTTTGATATCTTGTAAGTTTTCTTTTAGATCAGAAATCTCTTTAGAATCTCTTTCTTGCTGCCGTGACAGCCCTGCATAGCCTGGATCAAAATTCTGATAACCTTTACCTTGGGCGTGCCCACGGAACTTGGCTCTTTGTTTTGACATGTTTATTAGTAGTTATTATTAAAAATAATTAACAGGTTTTTCAGCATCAAAGCTACTCTTACCAGGTGTGTACTGTGCGTATGCCGATATACCTTTACCAGCTGCTGAAGCTAATACACTTCCCCAACTTGGTACTTGAGTTTGAGCTACTCCCATTATTGGAGCAACACCATAATCAAATTCTTGTAGTGGTCTAAGATCTTGGAATAGACCTTGTGGTGCTGCTAGTGGTCTAATTGGACCTGGAGCTTGACGTGGCTTAAGCATTCTTTGAGCATCAGCCTGCATATCTGCAGCTTGCTTTTGGAATTGAATATCTCTTAGGTCAGCATCAGTCTGAAGACCAGCACTCATTAAAGATTGATGATTAATAGCTTGATCAACACCTAATTCCATTGCTCTAACTTGTGAAGCTTTCTGTGCCGTAACACCAGCTTTACCTTGTGCTCTAGCTGCACCATCAGCTAACAAGCTTTCGATCATTCTATTCTCGTCTTCATAGCTATATTCCATTACTGTCTCATCCCACTTTCTTGCTAAGTCATCTTTAGCGGCTTGAGCAGATCGTTCGTTTAAACCTAAAGCACCTTGATATAACTTCTCAGACTTTTCATATTGTTCATTTAACTTGTTTTGTTGGAATTTATGTATTGCTAAGGCATGACCATATTGATTATCAGCATTCTTACTTTTGTATTCACCTAATAACCTTTCATTCTCTCTAGCAATATCTATACCATCTTGCTTATGCTGCCAATCAGCATCAAGTTTCATACCTTGGTATAACCAAGATGGATAATCATATTCTTCGTATTTCTTTTTCAGAAATGCTTGTTCAGCTTTTCTAGCTTTTGATGCTGATTTACGACCAAAGAAGCCACTTACTAATTGTGCAGCCCCACTAGCTATAGCTAAGGTTGTTACTGGTTCTGGCATATCTAAGTCCTCCTATAAAATCGTGGTGAGTATTTTCCTTCCCACATCATCGAGTTCAAAGAGACTGGGAATGGTGAGTCATTAAAGAGTCTCACTTCTATGTTTTCTGTTCGTTGGTGAATAGGTAGAGTAAATATTGAATGTTCTTCTAGTGGTATATCGTTAGCCAAATAGCTATTAGCACTAATAACTGGAGTAAGGTTATACCATTCACTTCTACCTTTACTCTTTAACTTGAATCCCATTATTCCTGATAGACCAACAGCAAAATTCATACGAGCAATAGTTAAGGATGCTGCATAATCTGCTTTACCTCCACTTGGTTCTTGTTGGAAATATATTCTAGGTAAAGTTACATCAAAATTATACTTATATCCAACAATTACATTACTTGCAACGCTGGTTAAATCCCTTCCAGGGACGATGAAAAAAGGTCCAGTACCATCTGATCCTCTTGTGGGTGATATGGTGAATCCAGAGTCAGCAAACGTCCCTGTAGACGTGTCTCCAGCTATGACAATAATAGGTGTTAATGATGATTCATCTGCATAAGGTAAGTAACACTTAGACCTATTGTTAGCTGAATCCCAAACTACTGAACTAGCTGCCTTATAAAGATCAACACATGGGTTAACTCTTTGACCCTGATTATTAACAATAATAGCTTGATCAGGACTTTGACTTAGGTTTGCTAATGAAATTGTATAGTTACTGCCTTGTTTAGTAACAGCATACATATCATCATTATCAATGTTTACATGCTGTACAGTTCCTGGTAATTCCCATTTAACCCAAGCATTCATTATGCTCTTCTCTCCATCATTAAATGTACGGAATACATATAAATTCTTTGAAGACTTATTAGCTAAAACTAACAGCTGAGACTGTGGGCTTGATATTAAAGTATCTATGTTTGGTGGTATCCAATCACTTACTATCTGTGATATGTCTAATGACTTAGGACTTTCATTCATACCTCTAGTAAGCATTGAATAAACTCTTGTTTGTCCAGGTGTCTTACTGAGGAAATTAAAGTATGATCCAGAGTCAACTGGATTAACTGATGTATCTAATTCAAAGTTTGATATAGCTTTGGTTGAAGCATTACTTGGAGTCAATATCCCATCCTCTGAGCCATATACCATGAACTGTTGGTTCTTAGCAAAGAGAAGTAAACCCTGTGCTGTAGGTAATATGTTCTTTAAAGATGTAGGTCGTATGGTTTGACAAGATAAATCAATTGGATCAGCATCAGATTGTGTCCTAGCTGTTATGTGGAAGAAGTTAAATGGTTCTCCAGCTTGACTGAAGATTACATTATCTCCAGATAAAAATCCTAAACGATTACTATGAAAGAAAGCCTTTTCTATCTTCTTATCTACAAAGCTAGGAAATGGATTAGTTAAATCATCACCTGCTAATCGTTTCGTATAGGTAACTGGTCTGAAGGTAAATATATTAGTAGCTGTATTAATTAATTCATGTGGAAGTGTAGTGTTATTTAAACCTGTACTTACATATGGACTAAGAGCTTCTTGCCAATAACCATCACCACTATCTTCATTATCAGCTACATACTTTACCCAGAAGTTATCTTCATCTCTAGTGGAACTATTAGTAACTTCAGCGTATTCATTATGGAAAGAAGATGCTGGTAAGGTAGCTACAGTTGTAGCGTTATTTTGAAACGTAGACCAAAGCTGTGAGTTAGCAGGAAATCCACTTCTTAAAACAGTATGATTAATTCCATTAGCCACATCATTCCAAGTTGCTTGTATATCTTTATTGGAAATTTCTAAAGCGAATGGTTTTCTTTTAGCTGTACCTCCTAATGTTTCAACACAGTCAACCTGTACAGTTCCATTGACAACAGTACAAGTTATAGTTCCATTAGTTGTAGCAGATCCAAAACCATTTTGACCTGCAGATGCTTGTAAGCCGAAAGCAAAGTTATCTAACAACCATTGTGTTGAACCTCGTGTAGCACTGCCAACACTTGCAGTATGAGATACATAAAACTCATCAGTAGCTGTTGTACCATCTGATTTATACCACTTAGCTATATATCTATCTGCATCAGTTCCAGACATAAAATTACCACCAATTGCATTTAATTGATTGGTATGTACAGGAGTAGCATCCAATAATAAAACTAATCTAGTTGTAAAAGGTGGTGCTGTTGGTTTTGCTGTAGATGTAATAGGGACTAAATTATTAGTTATTACAGTCGTATCTTGTACTGTTAAAACATCATAGTTTAATCTTGATGTACCCGTTAGATAAGTAGCTGCAGATTCTGTAGTCGTATAATCCCATCTAGCAGTGTTATCAGCAATATCTGAACCAGTACCAGTTGGACCTCCAGAACCTGCAGATGTACCAGCTGTATCACAGGTGTATATTTTACCGCTATCATTTTTAACTTGATCTCCAACAACATATGCTGTACTAGCAGCCCAGTTTGGAGCATCTAAATGTACAGTACAAGCAGCTCCAGTAATAGCATTCCATATAAGAACACTACCGTTACCACTTGTGGGTTTCTTAGTAATACATCCTATGTAGGTTTCTGTATCTGTATCTCTATTGATATAGAACCATTTAGCATCATCTAATGATGTACCTGTATAAGCTGTACCACTTGAATTCTTCAGTTTCTCAATAAACTTAAACCCAGGTCTTTTTGTTAGTCCAATAGTGACATCAGGATAGCCATTAATACACTCTTTAACTTGACCTAGTAATTTCTTGTCATCAGATTGTTTAGATACACCACCTAAAAAATTACTGATTCGTTGTGTAATAGCTGCCATTATCTGCTAAGTGCTTTGTATGGTTGATAACTGATGTATGGGTTGGCTCCATCAGGTTGTCCAAAGAATGAATAATCACCTTGGTTTGTTTCGTACTCAAGAGCCATAGCTCTCATATATCCTTCTTTCTGTTGGAGCATTTCATACTGAGTTTCATCTCCAACTATTCGACTAGAGGTAATGGCGGATGCTCTAGCTGTTATAAAGTCTTGTATTGGACGTGGTAGATCTACCCAATCAAAGAACCAAACGATATCGCATTCAACAGCTCCATCTGTCCATTCATATGTATGGTTCTGTTTGTCATATAATTTGCCACCTCTCCTTACTGCATTCTTATCACCTATTGAGGCGTTATGCGTAAGGTCTATTTGTAGTATGTTGCTTGGAATAACTATCTCATTATTAGTATCTGGTGTCATCTCATAATGCGCTTCCTTGTTAAAGGTCCATCCTTCACTTTGAACTTCTCTACTAACT
>TARA_R100001463_G_scaffold27082_3_pt1 | contig 11369 bp, 14 predicted proteins | sample TARA_R100001463 | Tara Oceans TARA_R100001463 (sample SAMEA2622242) | marine metagenome | biome: marine biome (ENVO:00000447); feature: deep chlorophyll maximum layer (ENVO:xxxxxxxx); material: "saline water (ENVO:00002010), including plankton (ENVO:xxxxxxxx)" | depth 40 m
AATTGTAACCAAAGATGGATCACATTCTTGTCAAATAGAATAAATATGTGGAAAAAAATATATAATACAATGTTAGACTTTAAACTAAAAGAAGCATACATAGATGTTGATCAGGGAATTGTATATAAATACTACATACCAGGAACTATGCATTATACATTTAATCAAATAAAAACTAAAATGAAAGATGAAAGACTTGGAAAAACTAAATAAAGATGCTTTTCTATTTTTAAATAGTGCTATGTTGATAAGAAAAGATGTAGAAAAATTTAATCTTGAATTATCATGTGCAGCATGGATAGTATTAGTAGATAAGGCAGATTATTATATTGATTTATTTTTTAAACTAACAGATTATGAAAGAGGACAAATTAACTTATTATGATTATAAAATGGAATACTTTGGTATAAAATTTTATATAGATACAGAATATCAACCTGAACAAAAAGGTGATTTAGAAACAGAACATTTATATGAATCATGGGATATTAACAATGTATATGTTACAAACCCTCTTAATTCAGAAATTATTACTAATGATGATAATGAAGAATTAACAGACAATCTAGTTTCTGTATATCATTTATTGCTACCAACAAAAGATACAAATGATTGGAAGCAAAATGAAACTATTAATTTATTTTCTAAAGAAGATCAAGAAGAACTTCTAGACCTAAGTGGTGAGATGCCTAATTTTGATGCAGCACTAGAAAATGATATTAGAGAATATTATGAAGAGCAGAAAGCAGATTTTTATATAGATCAGTATGAGTGGAACAAGTATAATTAATAAAGTAACTAGAAAATCTTTTACTATAAGATATTCAGGAAGGAGTAGTGATTACATTACTCCTTCTTTTGGTTATGGATGTTTGTATAAGTGTGCATATTGTTATATGAGAAGGCATGTCAAAAAAGGATTATCTGTAGCTACAAATACAGAAGAAATATTAGGACATATATATTCTCATGCATTAACACTTGGAGATAAGAATCCTAATCAAACATCAAATAAATTCTGGACTTATGATATTAGCTGTAATGAAGATTTTGCTTTACATGCAAAGTATCATAATTGGAAAACAATATTTGATTTCTTTACTTATTCAGAATTACCTATATTAGGAACAATGGCTACTAAATATGTAAACTATAATTTATTAGATCATAATGTTCAAGATCTAAATGGTAATAGTAGAATAAGAATTAGATTTTCATTAATGCCACAAGAATTATCTACTATATTAGAACCTGGTACTTCTAAGATAGCAGATAGAATACAAGCTATAAATAAATTTTATAATGCAGGATATGATGTACACATAAACTTTAGTCCTGTTATTGTAAATAAAGATACATACCCAATGTATAAAGATTTATTTCATCAAATAAATTCTAAAGTAGATAATGATATTAAAAAGCATGTAAAAGCAGAAGTTATATTTTTAACTCACAATGAAAAAATGCATGAATATAATTTAGAACATTATCCTACTGCAGAAGATTTATTATGGAATCCTGAAAAACAAGAAGGTAAAATATCTACTTATGGTGGTAAGAATATAAGATACAAAAGAAAAATAAAGGCTTCTTATATTAATCAATTTAAGAAGTTACATGATGATATTATATCATGGAATAAGATTAGATATATTTTTTAAATTTTAGAAAGCATGGTTGAAAGAAATGTAGAGAGTTCTAGTAGACCTGCTTTCTTTTTTTAAAACAGTAATCATGAAAAATAACAAAGAAACAAAAGAAGGACACTGTCCTAAATGTGACAGTCAAAACATTGACTATGGCTCTTTAGATATTAGTGATGACATTGTTTATTATCCTATTGAGTGTAATGATTGTGGTCATGAAGATGAAGAATTTTATATATTAACATTTTTTGGACATGGAACAGATTAAAAAACAGTAACAATGGAATCTATTCTACAAAGAGTTGAAGATGCATTAGATACTATAAGACCTCATCTTAAAGCTGATGGTGGTGATATTGAGATACTAAAAATATCTGAAGACATGACTTTAGAGTTTAGGTTATTAGGTAATTGCAATACCTGTTCAATACAGAACAGCACTATAAAAAGTATACAGGATACAGTAACATCATTTGTTCCTGAATTGAAAAATATTAAACAAAACAAAAAACAGTAACAATGAATGATTTATTAAAAGACTTAACAACAACTATTGTAAATAAATACAATGGTAAATTAATATGTAAAAATCAAAAAGAAAATTTATTTGTGTGGAAAAATGGAATTGAAGAAACCATTGTAAAAGTAGATACAGAATACATTTACTTTAAAAATGAAAAAGTAAAATTAATAGATTCCGATATAAATCATTTAGTTTATTTAAAAAAAATAATATAATAAGATATGAATAAGAAAGAAACAATAGATGGATATACATTTGAGTATAGTTCAGAACACAATTTTTATGAGTGCAGAGGTGATGTTTGTTATGATGAAGAACATGATGAAATACCAGAATCTAATTTGTGGAGAGCTGCTCATAAACTTGCAACAAGATTAAAGAATCAAGGCATGGATGCAGATGTAGAGCATTCAGAAAAGGGATGGGTAGAAGTATACATTAATTAAAATAAAAATGAAAAAGAAAGTAATTTTAGTAACAGATAGTAAAAAGCATTTTTCATTAGAACCTAGTAAATTAGGAATATTAATAGAATATACAGATACTTTAAATCATTTTAAAATTAATCTTTCTAAAGAAGAAGCTGTAGATATATTTAGAGAAATAATTAAATATGTAAAAGAAGATATAAAATAAATATTATGAAAAAGGAAAAAAATATTACTTATAACTTTGTTAAACTAATAAATAAAGACAATTCACAATATACTATGTCTTTTCAAAAAAACTTCTCAAATCTTAAAGATGCTATAGAGTATGCTAAAAAGAATAATTATACAATTACTGATGAATTAGATACTGTATTTTATAAAAGTAAAAACTGAAAATTATGAAAATATTACTAATAATTGGATTATTGATTACAACACAATCAATATTTATATATGATAAAATAGATTTTATAATAGAAAAATTACCTGAAATAAAAGAAGAAGTATATGCAGGTAGATATGATAAAGCAATAAGTAAGTATAATAAACTAGGACTTCCTAATGATAGACAATGGCTTACTCAAAAAGAATGGAAAGGTAAACATGTCAAAGGTGATACTATTGCTTTATTTAAGAAATGGAAAAAGAATCACATACAGCAATTCATAGATTGGATATCTATTACTGCTATTCAAGAAGTTGCTGTATATAAAGATATACCACCATCACTAATAGTAGCACAAGCTATTTTAGAATCTAACTATGGTATGTCTAGAATATCATGTGAAGCAAATAATATTTTTGGACACAAATTTTATGGTAAGGATAGTATGTTTATTATTGCTGCTGATGATTCTCCAACAGATAAATTTCAAGTATATAGATCTAAATGGTGGAATATTAGATATCACAGTAAACATCTAATGAGAAAATATCGTAAAAGAATAGTAGGGAAACCTTCTCTAAATAAATGGTTAATAGCTTTATGTGGAGCTAAAACCATAGATAAGTCTAAGAAATTTGTGGAAGATGGTAATTATGTATATGCTACTAGCTGTTATGTAGGTAGTGAATGCTATTCTCAAAAATTAAAAAGAATTATAAATTATTACAACTTAAAAAAATTAGATTAGTATGTTTTTGATTTGCACTTTTATTGTTATGAATATTTTATGTTTTATAACTTTATTGCAAATTAGAAATCAAGATAAAAATGAAAAAAATGAAAAATAATGTAAAAGCATTTATACTAACTATTATATTTATTAGTATATTTATATTGCTATCTTTTAAGAAGATAAATTATAAAAATAATATTAAGACTCCTAATACTGTTGTACTTATGTACACATGGGATGATGGTTCATATGATTGTATTGATTAATTATTAAAAAAAGTGGAGAATTATCTTCACTTTTTTTTAATTTTATTATATGTCAAAATTTTTAATAATGCACAATCAATTAAATTCTATAATTAATAGACATGGCATGCCTGAAAAAATAGTAGCACAAGGTAAAGAATTATTAAATTCTTTAGATACTTCATATGGCAGAAAAACAGCTAAAATATTTATTAAGTTATGGATAAATAAATATATTCAAAAATGATTATAACTGTAAAGAAAGTAATAGATAATATAGAGTTGCCAAAATATGCAACTAAAGGGTCTGCAGGTTTTGATCTTAGAGCAATGAGAGTAATTGCTTTATATTCAGGAACTAAAAAAATAGACCTAACAGAAAAAATGAATAAAACAATAAGTGAAGGGAAACTTACACTTAGACCCAATGAAAGGGCATTACTAGGTACTGGATTGTCTTTTGAAATACCTGAAGGATTCCAAATGGAAATCAGAGATAAGAGTGGTATTTCTTTAAAGAAAGGACTAAAAGTATTTAATGCACCTGGCACTATAGATAGTGATTACAGAGGTGAGGTAGGTGTTATTATATATAATTCTACACCTTATTTATCTACTATCAACTTAGGAGAGTATGTAGCACAAGGCTTAATTACTCCATATTTTAAAGTTGAATTTGTAGAATCTGTAAAGACTTCTTCTACTAAAAGAGGTTTTGGTGGATTTGGAAGTACTGGTCTAAAATAATTTCCGTTTTCATATTTTTATTTAGTTTGTAAGTGAGTAAGCTGTAAAAGGCTTACTTACTTTTTTCTGTTACCTATGTTTTAGGTAATGGATATTTTTTATTCAAATACTTGTTTATTGCTTTCTCTTTTTCTTTACCATGTATTTTTAACAGTCTAAGTTTTTCTCTAGCTTTTAACTGTTTAAGTTTTCTTCTAGTTTCATCTTGGCTTTCTTCATAGATACCTTCTTTTAAATATTTATGGAAGCCTGCTTTATCATATAGTTGCTCATATTGAGCAGAGAAACCTAGAGATAATGGATCTTTTAATATTCCTGGAAGAAAGGCTTTGCTAAATGCTCTGTTTGTTTTACTTTCACCTCTGTAAGTACCTGTAGTATAAATATCATTATCATTATAATACTCTTGTAAAGAACTTATAAACTTAGTAGTATCTTCTATTTGACTAACTAATATAGGTTTACTAGTTCTTGCAAATTCTAACATGTTTACACTATATTGAGTAACACCATTGTATAATTGATTTAATCTATTCATTAATACATTGTATGTTTTTCTTCTAGGGTCATCCTCATCATCATCATCATCATAGAAAAATCCAGCTACTATAAGCATTAATGCTAATTTCTGTAATGCTAGTGCTAATTCAGTTATATTAGCATTCATATTTTTAGCATCTGTTTCACTAAATGTTTCACTTACTAATGACTTATAATCAGGAGTATTTTCTTTTAAAAATTTAAGTTCTTTACCAAATATTCTTTTAATTGGCATTCCCATAGATTTTAAAAGAAGCATCTTAGTAGAAAATGCTAACTCTTTCATATAGTTTAACTCTGTCTTAGGTTGAGTAATACCATATTTCTTCATAGTAGCCATACTCTTAGATCTCCAAATATATGATGCAGCAAATCCACCTAAAGCAAGCATTGGACCACCCATTCCATATCCTAATACAGAACCAAACATAGCAGCACTAGGTCCAGTAAAACTATGATATCTACCTTTGTAGTTTTTAACACCACCAAGTAAGTTGTCTTGTGGTATTGCGAATCTAGAATAAATAGCATTAGGTAGCCATGTTTTAAACATAAGTACTGCTTTACCAGGAGCAGATGATTTAGCTAACATACCTCTAAGATTACTATAGTTACCATGTGCTAAGTTAATAGCTGCAGATACTCTAGATCTAAAATTATTAAACTCTGCATTATTCATATCCTGCCATGTAGCAATATTCTGCTCTGTATTATATGGAGGTCTAAGATTACCATTCTCATCCATAGCATCCCAAACTGATGATGGGTTTTCACCATTACTATCTGTAATAGTTTGTTCTAATAACATAGAAACAAATATAGGAGATTGAATTAAATATTCAGTTCTTCTATTTAATTCTAATGGATGTAACTTACTTACATTTTTACCAAAACTAGATACATCAGATGATCTTTGAAGTTCATTAGCTGAATCTTGCAAGATGTCTGTTTTATCCATTAAGTTTCTTAACTTAATAGCATCAGGTATTTTAAGTTTACCTGCTGTAATATTTTTACCAAAACTTTTTCTAGTAATTGCTCTTGCTCTCCAATAACTATCTTGTGAAAAGTAATCTCCTTGTGCTGCTATAATTAAATTAGCAGCTTCACCCTCCATTAAGTTGGTAATAGAAGATGATAAGTTCCAACCTAAACCTTTTATTCTTATAGCATTTAGTACACCATTCATTAAACTAAATGCAGTATAACTTTTACCTAACTCATTTATTTTTTTAGTGTATTCTTCTTTCTTTTTAGGATCAGTTTCTTTTGCTATAAGTTTCTGTAAACTCTTAGCAAATCTTTTTTCTTCTTCTGATAATACTCTTTTTACAGATGTTGGATTTATAAAATCTAAAAATTTCTTAAAGAAAGATCTTTCATCACCTGTAAAATCTCTAGATGCATTTTCTACAGTAGTTAAATCTACACCTTTAGCTTCTGAAAAGTTAAGTAATACTACCCTTTTATACCAATCTTCAAATTGTCTTTGTGCATTTTTTCTAAGTTGATCTAAATTTTCATCTTCACTTACACCACCTTTTAAAAGTTTCTTAGCTTTACCAGTATCAGTTGTAGCTTTTAACTTAATCCTTTCATAATGAGTCTTTAATAAATCAATATAAGGTTTAGCATTACTACTTGCTCTGTATCTAGCTGCTAATTGAGAGTACATTTTTAATACTCTAGGTAAATCAAATGACTTATCTTGTGCTAATCTGTGTGTAGCTACAGATTTAAAAAATACTTTTGGAGAAAATGAATCTCCAATTCTCATTCTTATAGCATTTACATCTACAGCATCCATGTCTAATGCATCAGCAATTACTCTAAGAGAAGAAGCATTTAAACTACTTAATGATATTTTACCATCTTTTAGTTTAGCACCATTAATCTCATATTCTGTTTTAAATAACTGATACTCAACATTAGTCATGTCTTGTATCTTACCTTGATTTTGATCTAGGAATGAAGCATTTACTTCATAGTTAGTTTTACCAGTAATGTAGTTTATACTAGCAAATGATATTTCATTTTCTATACCACTAGTAAAGTTATCTGCTACTTTTTGAGTAAGACTAGCTTTTGCTTTACTAAATTTATCTGTTGTATTTGTAGAATCAATTACAACTTCATTGTATGTTTTTTTAAATGCAGGTATAGAGTTTACATTTAATTTGTCTTGTAATTCAACAGGGAAACCTTCTTTGATACTTTTTAAAATATCCATCATGTTTCTATAAAACTCATATAATTCTGCTTTTTCATCTATCTTTTTAAAGTTTGAATCATAGTAACCTGTATCTTTACCATTAATTTCTTTTCTAGGAATAGTTATATTATACTCCATTGTAGGTAATACATTATAAGGATTACCTACTGCTTGTGCATATTTAATACCTGTAAATGGAGAGTTTGCTAATACATAATTATTATAATCTTCTTCAGTAAGCATATCTTTAAAAGACTCACTTGCTAAAACAAATCTTTTAAATAACTTTTTTTGTTTAGCTACTTCTTCTTTATATCCATTTTCACCAAGATTATCTTTTAATTCTTTAACATGAGCAGCAATCTTAGCTTGATCAGTTTCAGTTTCAAATAGAGGATTGTCTTTATATTCTTCTATAATTTCAGGTATCATACCTGGATTTATTTGAATAGTATTTTTCTTATACCACTGTTTTCTAAACTCGTTTGCTTTTATTATTAACTGATCTTTAATACCTATGTTATCAATACCTCTAATCTCATCTATTTTTCTTTGATACTCATCTTCCATGATAGATCTATCATTAAAAAACTTAGTAGAGTATCTATATATAAGATTGCCAGTGTTGTTTCCAAATTCATCTTTCTGCTTAAATATAGACCAATCTGTAGCTTGTCTTTTAGAAAATGAAATACCACTTGAATTTACAGTACCTAATAAAGACTTTGCTCTATCTGCTAGTTTTTCAATTAAAGCTACTTCTTCTCTAGATTGTACATTTTCTTTACTAATAAAGTTTTCAATGTAATCTAGTGCTACTTGTGGTATAATACCATTTTCAGAAAAAATACCCATAGTAATATCCATAACCATCATATCTACCCATGAGGTATCTACTAATGGTTTAGTTAATTGCTCATAAGTAAATTTTTCATTATAAACATTTTGTACTTTAGTATTTTCATTGACTATTTTTTCTACCCTTTTTCTTTCAATTAAATCTACCTGATTTCTATACTGATTAGCTTTATTATATAACTCATTGTATAGATCTATTTCATCTTTAGGTAGTTGATCATATATACCACTAGCCATTAGATCTCTACCATAGATAGAATGATTTTTAATATTATCTTTTTCCATTTTCATGTTAAAATAGAAATCAATAATCTGATTAATTTCATTCAACTCTAAAGGAGTTCTAATACCAGGTTTGTTTAATAGATATTCTATTCTATTAAAATCAGCATTTGCTATACTATATAATGATTTAAGAGTAGTATTTTTCTTTAGCTTAAATATTTCTTCTGATATCTGCTCAATTGCTTTTAATACTTCAGCTTCTAGCTTAAATAATGATTGCAACTTAGCTTTATATACATCTTTTTCTTTTTGATTTTTAGGCTCTAATTTTTCTATTGATTTTCTTTGCTCTTTAATTTTAGCAAGTCTATTTCTAAGAATATTTTTTTGAGTATTTTTATAATCTTTTAATCTAGAATGTGCATCTTTTGTTTTAAAAGCAATCTTTTCATATATCTCATTGCCTTCTATTATATTATAGTTAATCTCCTTTAATTCAGGAGCAACATTTAATAAAGGCTTGATATCTTGATTGTTTATTATTTCAAACTTATTGTTTACTATACTAGAAGGTATTGCATTTATAAATACAGGCTGGTTATTTTTTTCTTCAGTAAATCTAAATACATTATTGTCTGTATTAGTTTTATCTAAATATAATAATAATGGTTCACCATTACTATCTACTGCTTTAGAATCTCCAAACCAGTTTTTAAAATCTTCTGTATATGTTTTTGCCCAAGCTAATAAAGCCATTTCTTCATTACCTAATAAATTTTTTAATTTATTATATAACTTAGACTCTTTACCATTAGCAGCACTAACTCTTTCTATTTTGCCTGTTCTCTTATTTTTTAATACACATGCTTTAGCCATTACCTACAAGTATTTTCAAAGTCATTAATAATATCTTCTATTTGCTTTTTATTAGCACCTGAAATTACAGAATTTTCTATTTGTTTTGTAACTATTTTCTTAGGAGATAAATCTGATCTCATACTAACAGAGATAGCATCATACACTCTATATTGATCTCCTTTTTCTCCTTTAACTGTTATAATTCTAAACTTATATTTAGGATTAGCTTTGTTTAAAGAAATAGTTCTTTTTAAAGTAGATTTATATGATTTCTTAGTAAACTTCTTTCTAGTACCATCTTCATTTCTAAGACCTGATTGTTGTTCTATACTTAATAGTTCTTCATCATATACAGTTCTAACTCCAAATTCTTTTTCTAATTTTTTAAGAGCATTTATAGTAGCTCTAGTTTCAATATTAATTTTATCAGGAGTTAAAAGATCTCTACCCATTGTCCAATATACATCTCTATCATTATGTAAAATATGATCTTGCTCATGTAATATTAAGAATAAATTTGCTTTTTGAGGTGTATCTATAATTAATTTTAATCTTTCTAAGCTATAACCTTTACTTTCTAATTTATCTAAAACAAGTTGTTTTTGCATGCTAGTTATACCACCTTCTTTACCCTGCATATAATCAAATAATTCATTTGTGTTTACAACAGGATTTATTCTAATGTTATTACCATTAGTACTAGCAAATCTTTTACTACCATCTTTATTTTTAAGATCTGCAGTAGTGTATTCAGGTACTCTTATAGTATTAGTTACAGGAGTAATTCTTCTAGGAGAAAAATCAATTGTATTGTGGTATTGCAAATCTGGAATAATTTGTGGTTGTAAAACTTTATCAACTGCTTGGCTTTTTTCAGCATTGTGTCTAAGAGTAATACTAAATCTTTTAGTTTTATTACCTTCAGCATTTATACCATGCTTATAATTAATTTGACCATCTTTACCCATTATTAAACCTAAACCAGATTCCATTGGTATTTTATATTCTTTCTTACCTTTTAAAACCATAGTTCTTTTATCTCCAAAACTTATAGTTACAACAGAAGGGTTAAGTTTTCCTTTGTTATTTAATATTGGTTCATTGTCTGTATGGAAACCTATTTTTTGTGTTCCATCTTTATATTCATTAATAAGAACCATATCAAAATAACCATCTTCAAATCCTAAATCTTTAGTTATTTTAGAAACTAGTCTTTGAAGTTCAGGACTACCTAAATTAGCTGGTCTAGTAGTTCCTGAATAAGAATAGTCTTGATCAGAAAAATACATACTACGTCTACCTCTACCAAACTTATCACTTGCTTTATGTTCAGAATCATAAGTATTATTATATAGTTGTTCTATAAAATTAAATACTTGTTCAGATTCTTTTTCTGTAAATACTTGTTTAGTAAATACTTCAGCATCTTCTACATTTATTCTTTTTAAACCTTTAGTACTAACTAAACCATTTGTTAATAAAGTTGCAATATCAAGTTCTTCAACTTGTTGTTGAGTAGTAGGTTTCCATATACCTGAATCTCCTTCTCTTTTATATCCATTATTTTCAAGGTATTTAGCTAATGCTAGTTCTCCAATATTATAATTAGCTGTTCTTTTTAAATGTGCTGCTGTGTCCATAACTATAGTTGCTCCTACATCCATAGCTTTTTGTACGTTTACATATACCCCTTGAAGAACACCATCCTTAACAGGATTAACTCTATTTTTTCTTTTACCATTAGATGAAACATAAACAATATCAGAAGAACTATAATTTCCAGTATTAGCAACACCTTCTTCAGCATACATTTTTCTATATCTATCAGTAGAAGAATTTAAACTACCATCACCAATGTATTGAGTAGCAATTCTAGTTTTAACTAATTCTTTAGGTACATGTTTTTTAGCTGTAGGATTTGCAATTTTAGGAAGTTTTTCTGTCATTCTTTTTTGTAAATCATTT
>TARA_R100001463_G_scaffold1840_4_pt1 | contig 11350 bp, 8 predicted proteins | sample TARA_R100001463 | Tara Oceans TARA_R100001463 (sample SAMEA2622242) | marine metagenome | biome: marine biome (ENVO:00000447); feature: deep chlorophyll maximum layer (ENVO:xxxxxxxx); material: "saline water (ENVO:00002010), including plankton (ENVO:xxxxxxxx)" | depth 40 m
TAGACAAGCTGCTGAAGAGAATCCAGAAATGTGGATGGAATTTATAAATGATAGGTATCATAGTAAGAGCCTAAATGTACCACCACTTTTAAAAGAAATTGAGAGGGTTACTTTAAATAGATACAAAAAAGAAGAAGAAAGCAAATTAAACGATAAAATACTAGGTTCATCTTTAGATGCAGCATACGTAAATACGATAAAAAATCCTTCTGTTAGAAAGAAAGGTCTTGCAGCTTTGGAGAGACAGGAAGTAAGACTATTTGGAGCACCAAAGGCACAAGTTATAAAAGGATATACTGCGCTGGCTCAAGATGTGCTTAATCTAGAAATAGGTCCAGACACCAAAGACAGCTGGAGAGTGGTGCAGATGGTAAATGAAATGGTTAAACATCATAAAGAAAGGTATGCTGTAAATCAGGATTTGAATACTACTATAAATTCGATTAGGCAAGATCGTGTTGATGCTGCAGCTGGAAAAAAAAATTTCCTTAGTAGAAAAGACATTGGTGGTGGTAGAACACAATATGAGCATGAAAAATCTGATGAAGAGCAAGCTCAAACAAACCTGAGGATTGACAAGAAAATGTTAATTTATGGTGCAGAAGTTGCATCACAAGCATTTGCTTTAGCAAGCGGTCCAGAAATGGATGCAACAGTTTTATCAGCTCAAGCCGGTAATCTTAGTTTTTCAAAAGGTATTTACCGAGTAGCGGATAAATTTGGTCTTAAACCAACTGAAGTGTTTAATGAACAACAAAAGGCGCGGATGCTAGTAACAGGTGAAAAATTCCAATTAATTAAACCTTCTATTGGTCAAAAAGTTATAGATGATGTTCTAACTCCTAGTATGCGAATATTACTAAAGAAAACAGAAGAGTTTGATAATAATTCAATGCGTAAACGTGTCACTGCACAGGCTACGGCTGGCATGGATAATGGTCAAATGCTTAGGAACAGTAGACGGGCTAGTATGAGTATGGGTGCTGATACTAATGAGTTTATTAACATGGCTGCAGCAAGTGGTGCTAAGTTTCCTGAGCTAGTTGCTGCTCAGATGATTCTTGAATCAGCTGGCGGTACTGCTTTGTCTGGTACTAATAACTTTTTTGGTATAAAAGCTACAGCAGCAGAATCTTCTACAGCAAAACAAACAACAGAATTCCGTAATGGTGTCGAAGGTATTGAGACAGCTAACTTTAAAAACTACAGCTCACCTCAAGAGTCTGTAAATGATTTGGTAAGTAAATGGTATAAGGATTACCCTGGTTATCAGGGCGTAAACAATGCTAATTCTTTAGAAGAGGCAGCAATGATGTTGCAACAACAGGGTTACGCTACTGATCCCAAATACGCTCAAAAATTAATTCAAATTGCTAATAGATTTAGATGAATGACCCTTTAGACTATTCTAATGTGGGTGAAGATTTTGTGATGGATGAAGAAGAACGGTCTCGCCGCCTTACTAATGAACAGATTGAAGAAATCAATCAACGGGTGGCAGCTGCTCAAGAGCAGAATGAAAATGTTCCACAAGAATCTATCCAATCTGCTACGGCAGAACAATCTCAACCACAAGAAACACAACCTCAATCTACGGATGAGAAAAAAAAAGATGAAGGTTTCTGGGATTTATCAGGAGTAGGGCAAGACCTTACTTACTTTGGTCAACCCATTGAAGAAACTAATCAACAAGTAAAAGAACGATTAAGCGCACCAGGTCAGGGTCTTATTGATTTTGGTATAGAAGCTTTAAATGCTACAACTAAATTTCTAATGAGGGGTTTAGATGTACCTAAAATACCTACAGCTACTGAATATGAAGATCAAGTAGCAAGAGCTGCAAGATCCATATCTTCTGTTGTTACACCAACCCTCTTACTACAAGGCCTTGGTATGGGAGCAGGACAGGCTGCACAAGCTCGTGTTGGCTCTAAGCTAGGTGAAACAGCTTTTATGAAATTCATTGGCGCTAGAGGCGTAGAGGCAGGATCTAGTGTTGCTGTCGGTTCTATTAGTTCTGAATATGAAGAAGGTGATAACCTTTTAGGTCAGTTTAAAAAAGCACTACCAGCTCAATGGGATTTTATTCCTGATAATTGGGCCACACTTGATTCTGATTCCCCTGATTTAAAACGTCACAAAAGTATTAATGAAGATCTAGCATTAGGTTTTCTTATTCCTTTTGTAGGTTTTGCCGGTAAACTAGGTTCATCTTTAGATGAAGTTGGTAACCTATATAAAAATCCACCTAAAATTATTGGTGAATCTGAACAAGCAATTAAGTATCTAGCAGATAACGCACCCACTCCAAAAAGTGATGATTTAGTTGAAGAATTATCTAACTATGTTGCTAAACAAGAAGCTGATCTAGATGAACTTGGATATTATAATATGTCCAAAAATGCTGATACTAACATTCCTATGAAGGGTGTACATGATTTGTATGACTTTAGAGAGACAGGTATGCGGTCAGTTGATGACTTTGGTATTGTTGGTGCTAGTATTGATGCAGCACGTATTGCTGGTAACAAAGATACAGTGTATGGTCGTCTAGGTAATTTTATTAGTGAACCTGCTCTTAAGTATGGTATTGATACACCCGGTGGTGTAGAAGAAATTACTATTGGTCTTACTAAACAACTTAAAGATGCAGACCGTTATAGGATGGATGCAGATGATTGGTCTATTAGTTTTGAAGAAATACAAACTCAAGGTGATAACCTTGTTGTAGAATTATTTGATCCTTCTGCTAATGTAGAAGACATCAAACGTTTACTTGGATCAAACATTAAAACTAATGAGTTTGGTGTTGAAGTATTGACTGAAGAAGGTTATAGTGGAGCATTACGTTCTATTAGTAAGATGGTTGGTGAATACTCTAGTATGGATGTAGCTAGAGCACAAGCTTATACTGCTACTTCAATGGCTGGTCAGATTGCTGATTTGTCTGAAGGTGTCCGTATTAACAGAGGTTCTATTTCAATTGATACTGCTAAAGAAAAAATTCGTGATAACCTTGCTTTCTTACAACAACTTGTAGGTTCTACTAAATACTATGCAACTCAAAAACGTGGATTGTTGGCTTTAGGTGAGCGTCTTAAAAACTTCGGTAAATCACCTGAACAGATTGCTAAATCAATTAGAGAATCTTATCCTCAAGCATTAAGAAGTATCCAATCAGATAGTGAAAAGTTTACTGAAAGCTGGATGTATTTACAGGAAAACCGTCCTGAAATTCTAGACTCATTCCTTGAACTGTATGAACTTAGTGATGGTAAAATTAATACTATTGCTAAAATGAATGAAGATATTCTTAATAGCTTTGTAAGGTGGAGACCTCTTATTGATAAAAATCCTGAAGCTCCTAATATTCTTGCTCAAGCTGTAAGATCTAATTACTATAACTCATTGTTGTCTTCTGGTTCTACCGCAGCCAAAGCTTTGTATGGTAACTTTAGTGGACTAATTGCAGAACCTGTTGCTTATTTTGGTGGAGCAATTCTACGTGCCGATCTTAAATCATTGCAACGTGGTTATATGGCTTATAGCTCTATTATTGATACACAAAAAAAAGCATTACCATATGCTGGTAAGATGTTTATGAAAGCATCACAGAATCCTAATTCAGTAAAAGGTCAAACACGTCTTGATCTTGTTATTAAACAAGAGGAAAAACTAAATCAATATCGTTATATTGCTGAACAAGAAGCAATTCGTGGTAACAGTGGTTTTAAATTCTTAGTCAAACAATATGAGGAAATGCAAGCTATGGCTGCTGATCCTGTATTTAGACTAGTACCTAATTTGTTTACAGGTTTTGATGGTTGGACTGGTGCTACCCTAGCTAATGCACAAGCACGTTTCCGTGCTATGGATGAGTTAGATCGTTTAGGAGAAGCTGTAACACCAGCTAGGGTTAAAGAATTAGCTGATGTTGAATACAACAGTATGTTTGATAATAATGGTATTGTTGTTGATCAAGCTGTAAAATACAATAATTCAGATATTGCTCTTAACTTAGACACAGGTTTAAATAAAGCATTAGATGGTCTTTTACGACATTTACCAGGTTTAACACCATTCCTAACTTTTCCTACAACCATGGTAAATATGGTAAGAGTTGCTGATGATTATTTACCAGCACCGTTCACTTCATTTCAAAGAGATTTAAATGATTTAGCATATACTTCTGTTGGAACATTTATGGAAAACCCAGAACTAGTAGAAAACATTCTTTCTAGTAGGGGACATAAAATTAGTCAGATGGATGAGACTGCTAAATTAAATACTCTTATTGATTTAAAGAATAAAACACTTGGTAGAAAAGCTATCGGTACTTTTATAACTGGAACCGTACTTACTTCAGTTCTAAAGGATAGGTTCTTTGGTGATGGTCTTTATAGCGTAACTGGTGATGGTTCGTTTGATCGTCAACTTAATCGTGCACGTCAAAAGAATAGTAATTTTAAAGAACGGTCATTTGTACTTTCAGATGGTAAACGTGTTGAATATAATGAATTACTCGGTCCTGGTTTAAGTAATTGGGTTGCAACTATTGCTAACATTGCTGAAAATTTTGACATGCTTGGTGAAAGTTTTGTTGAAAATTCATTTGAAAAATTAAGCTTTGTTTTAGCTGCTGGTTTAACTGATCAAGCTGGTATATCTGCTATACGTCCTCTTGTAGAACTTTTTAGTGGTAATAAATTTGCAATGAATCGTTTTGCTGCAAGTCAAATTAACTCACTTGGTCCTCTTGCTGGTATGCGTAATGAGTTTGGCCGTATTCTGGATGGTGGTTTAAAAGAGGTTAATAATGATATTATTGAACAATTAGCTAATCGTAACCAAATGATTGGTTTAATTGATAATACAAATAGACTACCTACTATTATTAATCCTATTAGTGGAAAAGCACCAAATAAATATAACATGTTTCAACGTATTTTTAATACTTATTCACCACTTAAAATACACCCTGCAATGTCTAAAGAAGAAAAATTTTTATATGACATTGAATATGATGTATCATCTGCGTTTAGAACACGTAATGGTGTTGAATTAACAGCTCCTGAACGTGCTAAACTGAATGCTCTTATGGGTGAAAGAGGTGCATTTAGACAAGATATTTCAAATATTATGCGGACTGCTGAAGCACGTAATACTATTAAAGAACTACAAGAAGCACGTAGAAATGGTATAGATTCTAAAACTACTCCAATCGGCAAGTACGATCAAATTCATATTATGCTATCTCAAGCTCAAAAAAGTGCAGAAGATTTAGCGTTTTCTGAATTAGATTTTGTTATGCAAGACGAGATTCAACATCGCATTATGCTTAAAAAGCTTAATAATGAAAAAGCTGAAATGGGCATTATACCAAGTCATCGTTACTAATGGCAATTACACAAACTACATATACAGGAAATGGTTCCACAACGAACTATTCATTTACATTTGAATATTTAAAACAAGCTGATGTTAAGGTAACACTTAACACAGTTGCTACAACTGCATTTACATTTGCTAACGCTACAACTTTAGCGTTTACTACAGCACCCGGTAATGGTGTCGCAATTCGTATCTTTCGTGATACGACTATTGATACCCTTAGTTCTACTTTTTTCTCAGGTTCCGCTATTAAAGCTGAGGATTTAAACAATAATTTTACTCAAAATTTATACGTTACACAAGAGTCTAGTAATGAAGCTGAAACGGCTACTACTACAGCTAATAGTGCGGTAACAACTGCAAACACGGCTAATACTACAGCAGGTACAGCTAATACTACAGCAGGTACAGCTGTTACCACTGCTAATTCTGCTGTTACCACTGCTAATTCTGCAGTTACTACTGCTAACTCTGCTGTTACTACTGCTAATGCAGCTTCTTCAGCAGCTACTACAGCTACTAATACAGCTAATTCTGCTAGCAGTGTAGCTAACTCTGCTGCAGCTGCTGTGTCTCAGGCCGTAATATTTACATTGATTGCTAACGTAGCAGCTATTCCTGGTAGTCCTTCTAATAATGACTACATTGAAATTGGAGATAGTACAGGTATTCAATCACTTAGTGGACTAAGTGGTCTTCCTAGTGGTTTTATAGGTGCTAGTGGACTAACTGTGCGTCTTAGGTACGACAGCTCAGCTTCCAACTGGGTGTTCATGAATTATTTTGCTAATGATTCTGAGACTCGTTATTTAACAAAAAACATCCCAGTAGTAACTGGTGATGCAACAAATGGTTCTGGTCAAATTACTCTTAACTGTGAGAATAATGATCACGGTGTTAAAATTAAAGGACCACCACATAGTGCAGCAGCTAATTATACGCTAACACTACCTAATGACGATGGTACTTCAAATCAAGTTTTAAGTACTAATGGAAGTGGAGTATTAAGTTGGGTAAATCAAACTGATATTAGTGGTAAAGCTAATTTAGCTGGTCCTACATTTACTGGTGTACCTGCAGCTCCTACAGCCTCTAGCAGTACTAATACCACTCAAATAGCTACTACAGCTTTTGTAGTTACTGCTATTAGTGGTAAAGCTAATTTAGCTGGCCCTACATTTACTGGTACACCTGCTGCACCTACTGCTTCTGCTGGTACCAACACTACGCAACTTGCCACTACTGCGTTTGTAACAGCTGCTATTGATCCTGATACTGCAAAAACTGATGTAGCTCAAACTTATACCGCTGCACAACGTGGCACCATCACTACATTGACTGATGGCGCTACGGTAACTCCTGATTTTGCAGTATCTAATAACTACGTTTTAACCCTCGGTGGCAATCGTACAATTGCTAACCCTACCAACCTTACTGCTGGTCAATCTGGTTCCATCTTTCTTGTCCAGGATGGAACAGGTTCACGTACTGCAGCATGGGGTTCTTACTGGGACTTTGCTGGCGGAAGTGCACCAACTCTTACGACTACAGCAGCGGCTGTTGATCGTGTGGACTATGTAGTTCGTACCACTGGTTCTATCCACGCAGTCGCTACGCTTGCTTATTCATGAGTGTAGTATCTAATAATATTTTAGCTGGTGCCGCTGGACAAGGCGGTGCTGACGAAAGTGAGCGTTCAATTAGACTAAATAGTGCTGATTCTGCATTTCTTAGCCGTACTCCTAGCTCAGCGTCTAACAGAAAGACGTGGACGTTCAGTTGTTGGTTTAAACGTGGAAAGATTGATGAAAATTACAGGACTATTTTTGGCGCAGGAGGTGGTACGGATCGAGACCGCATTCAAATTCATAATGATGAAGAAATAACTGTTAGTTTTGATGATGGTAGTGATGGTACTATTAAGACAACTCAAGTATTTCGTGATACAGCTTGGTATCACCTAGTTGTAGCTCTAGACACTACACAGGCTACAGACTCAAACAGAGTCAAAATATACGTTAACGGTAGTCAAGTTACATCACTTGCTACGACAAGCTATCCATCACAAAACTATGACGGCAAAATAAATAACAACATTGCTCAGTTTATTGGTAACTCCTCGGCAAATGATCTATATTTTGACGGGTATATGGCGGAAATCAACTTTGTTGATGGCACCGCACTTAGCTCTTCGTCATTTGGAGAATTTGATTCAAACGGAAATTGGGTTGCTAAAGATACAGCCGATTTAACATTCGGAACAAATGGTTTTAGACTGCAGTTTGCAGATAATAGTGCTGCAACTGCAACAACATTAGGAGAAGATACTTCCGGAAATAGTAACAACTGGACGCCTAACAATTTAAGTGTTGCCGCTGGAGTAGGTAACGACAGTTTAACTGACTCTCCTTCAAACAATTTTGCTACGTTAAACCCATTGCACGCTGGTCATTCTACGTTAACGAATGGGAATCTAGATGCGAGTGGCAGCAGTGATCTGCCAACAATTATTCCAGGATCTGGTCAGTGGTATTACGAAATTGGAACGACTGGTTATAACTGGGATGGAACAGCAGCCAATTTTACAAGCGCTGCAGGTTCATACAATTTTGGACAGAGACCATTTAGTGGCACACCAAATAGTGGACACAAAGCCGTATGCACAAATAATTTACCTGATCCAACTATTGCAGAAGGCAGTAAGCAGTTTGCAGCTAAAACATATGATGGAAACGGTGGAACGCAAAGCATTTCGGGACTAGAGTTTTCACCATCCTGGACCTGGCTTAAAAACAGAGCAGAAGCTGATAACCATAAGTTGGTAGATATCGTGCGTGGCGTAACTAAAGAATTAGAAAGTAATTCTACTGATGCTGAGGACACGAATGCAGATGGACTTACTGCGTTTACGTCAGATGGGTTCAGCCTAGGCGCTGATGTTGAGTACAACACCAACAGCGAGGCTTATATTAGTTGGAATTGGAACGCTGGGACATCGACGGTAACTAACAACAATGGCAGCATTGCGTCACAAGTTAGAGCAAACACAAACGCTGGAATCTCGATTGTTACCTGGACTGGTCAAAGTTCTGGGACTGCCACGATCGGTACGGGATTAAACGCTGCGGCAGAACTAATAATTCTAAAAGGACGTACAGGATCCGTTGGTTGGACTGTTGGTCATCAAAGTCTTGGCTGGACTAAAGCACTACAATTAGATGGTCAAGATGCAGCAGCTACTAGCGCTAACTATTGGAACGACACAGCTCCAACATCTACTGTTTTTACGTCAGGTGCAAATAACGTAAATAATACTTTTTTGGCCTATTGCATATCATCAATTCCTGGGTATTCCACCGTTGGTTCATATGTAGGAAATGGTTCAGGAGACGGTGTTTTTGTAAATACAAATTTTCGTCCTGCATTTATATTGCTAAGAGCATCTAGTATTTCTGGCGAAGATTGGGTTATCTTGGATACAGCACGCGCAACGTTTAATGTAAGTAATTTTCTTATCAAGGCTAATACAAATCAGCAAGAATTTACCAACAGTGCATACAATACTGACATTCTTTCAAATGGATTTAAGCTAAGAAATAGCAATGCCAGGTTCAACTCAAACGGTGTTACTTATGTATATTATGCCGTAGCCGAACATCCCTTTAAAACTGCACGCGCTCGCTAACTAATTAACTATGCTTATTTTAAATGAAAAGCCCCTGTCGTATGACCAGGCATTTACACATAATGATATCCAATATCCAGCGAATTGGCTGAGGTTGACTTCACTGGACGAAAAGAAAGCTATTGGTATTAGTGAAGTTGCTGATCCAGACACATATGACGAACGTTTCTACTGGAATACAACAACACCTAAAGATCTTAACGAATTAAAAACACAGTGGTCTGATACTCAAAGTGACATTGCAGCTTCACTCCTAACTTCTAGTGACTGGCGTGTTATTAAAGCTAAAGAGACTGGAACTAACATCCCATCTGCTTGGAAAACTTACCGAGCTTCTATAAGGACTTCCTGTAATACACGTCAGACAGAGATTAGCAATGCCGCTGATGTACCTGCTCTAAAAGAACTTCTATTTGGTCAACCTACCGTCAAAGATTCTGATGGTAACGACGTAACTAACCCTGCCATTGCTACGGCATGGCCTACACCTATTTAATTATGCTAACCCTTATCCGTCCAATTCTATTCTCATTTATCCACTCTCCAAATGTCAAACGATTAATTGTTGACCTACTACGTAAGTTGGCTTCTACAACAGACAACACAGTAGATGATCAAGCTGTCGATTTTATCGAACGCGGTTTGTTTGGAGATGAGTAATGGAGTGGGTTAATCCCCCACAACTACCCTCTTTAAGCCTTCCTGAGGCTCCTTTTCTACCCATACCAATACTTGAGGTGCCAAGAGCTGATGTGCCGTCTTATAAGCCATTAGTGGTACCTCCAAATACATTAAGACCACCTCCAGGTATTGAGGGTACCGACCCTGATGATTCTTCAGAAGCTGAAGCTACTAAAACTAAATCACCTAAACACACACCACAAATAACTCCACCGGAAGCTCAGATCGTACAGGTTCCATTTACGGACATTGAAGTTCCAATGCCAACTACTACGATCATGACAACTGCAGCGACTACAGCATTCATCTCTGTAGGTGCTACCCTTGCTGCGACATCACTATTCAAATATTTAGTGATGATTATGAAACCCATAATTAAGCAAGTATGGAACAAAATAACAAAAAAGAAGAACCCACCGAAAACTCTAGAAACTTCTTAGCCAAAGTAAAAGAAAATACAGAAGATGAATTACAAATCCTTGGAACTTTCGTCCGCTTAGGTGTTGTTATTTGGAGTGGTTTTATTATCACTCTTAACTATGTTGAACTACCAATGATCAAAAAAGGTCAGAGTGGTGGTGATATAACATTTGTTGCTTCTGTTTTTACTGGTGCACTTGCTACTTTTGGTTTAACTACATCCAATAGTAAATCTAATAACAAATCTCCTGATCCTAAAAAGAAAGAAGAATGAAACGATTACTACTTTTATTGTTTTTAGCTAGTCCAGTATCAGCACAAGTTACACCTAACTTTACTCAGGGCTCAATGCAATCGACTACTACCACCACGATTGATATTGAAAGAACAATTGAAACCGAAACCCTTGGTGGTGCTTATTCATCATGGTCTGGAACAAACGTTACACCAAGTGGAGATATTACAAATTCATCCACAACCTTTTCAGTACATACTGCAGGCGATCCATTTCAACTAGAAGTCGTAACCCGAGCAGCGGGAGTAATTTCTACAACCGAGATCGAAGAAACTATCGATCAGCAGTCTACTACTACATCCTTATCAATCTTTTCACAGTAAACCCAGCGTTTGCTAATAACGAAGATCCAAAGGTTCAAAATACATCTAACCCGGTTGCCGCTGCAACGGGCAATGTGACTAACCAAGCTGTGCAATTCCAGAACAATGGAGCACCGTCTCGGCAATACTTTGCAGCAAACAGTAGTTGTAATGGAACAACCATGCAATTTTCGCCCTTTTATATGGGCAACGATACTATTCCACACGATCACACTGGGTATGTACGAAGCAATAACTTCGGCGTACAGTTAAATTTTTCTGTTCCACTAGATGGTGGCATGATCGAAACCTGTAAAGCTATCGCCAGAAAACACGAACAAAAGATGCGTCTTGATTACGAACTTGTTCGTGCACTTAAATGTACAGAAATTATGAAATCTGGGTTTACTTTTAGACCTGGCAGTCGTGTTGAAATGCTTTGCCACGACATCGTACCTATCGTTTCACTTGAATAATGGAAGCACTTGTTAGTGTAGCAATAGCAATAGTCGCTGGAGGTGCTGCACTTAATAACAGATTACACAACAGAATAAATAATGTACATGATCGCATTAG
>TARA_R100001463_G_scaffold120239_1_pt1 | contig 11335 bp, 15 predicted proteins | sample TARA_R100001463 | Tara Oceans TARA_R100001463 (sample SAMEA2622242) | marine metagenome | biome: marine biome (ENVO:00000447); feature: deep chlorophyll maximum layer (ENVO:xxxxxxxx); material: "saline water (ENVO:00002010), including plankton (ENVO:xxxxxxxx)" | depth 40 m
AACTAATGAGTACAAAGATCTCTGAAAACACTAACATACAACTTGACATAAAAACTGTAATAGCTATAATATCAATAACGGCATCTTTTGTTGGTATGTATTATACTTTACAAGCAGATATTGAAGAAGCTAAAACAATGCCGCCTACTGAGGTAACTCGTTTAGAATATGAGCTAAAAGAAGAGTGGAACGAAAAAATGATTATGCAATTAAAAGATCAAGTAGATATGCTTGAGCAAACGCAAGATATATTAAAAGAGGAAGTTAGTATAACTGCTAGTATGATTAAAGATGGTACTGAAGCTGATGGTAAACTAGAAGAACTTAATAGGCAGTTAGAAGAATTACAAAGCAAAAAGCCTAAAACTAGAGTAATAGTAAAAGAAGTTAAAGTAGATAAAAAAGGTAGAAAATTATAAATTATGGGATACGTAAGTCACGCACAAAGGAAAGCTGTTCATGCTAGTAAAGCTGACGGCGGTAAAGGAAATCCAAATAAGAAAAAATCACCTGTTAAATTTGATAAAAAAGAAAAAAATAAAGATAAAAATAAAACTATTAATTTAGTAGGTGGAAAAGCTTATGCATCAAGTAAAAAACGTTTTGATGAAAAAACAAAGAACCGAAAAAAACACAGCCCTGTTAAAGCTACTAATCTAGCAGAAGTAGCGGAACAACTTGAAGGAGCTGTAAAAGCTCACGGCAAACAAGCTAAAGTTGTTAAAAAACATATAAAAGAAATGAAAAATAGTCCAGTTAAAGCTGCAATATCTGGACCTTGTAAATCTGCTGCAAAAAAGAAATTTAAAGTATGGCCAAGTGCTTATGCTAGTGGCTGGGGTGTAAGATGTACTAAAGCTGGTGGACCAAGCAAAATGGGGAAGGGTAATAGAAATAGAAAAAAATAATGCCTTTTAATTTAAGATATAAAAATGTACCATCTCCTTTAAACTGTTGGGAAGGCTATGAAAGAGTAGCTGGAACTAAAAAAGGAAGCAAAGGCAGCTGTAAAAAATCCCCGCTAAATAAGCAGAAAGGTGGAGGAACTACTAAAACTTGTTTGCCTGCTTCTAAAATAAAAAGTTTATCTTCTGAAAAAAGAAAAGAACTTGTTAGTGCTAAAAAATCTGCAGGAGCAAGTGGCAAATATAAAAGATCATCTAAAACAAATGTAAAAGGCGCTCGTAAAAAAGGTGCTACACTTAGAGACTGGTTTGAAAAAGAAGACTGGAGAAGAGTTGATGATCCAAGTAAAAAATGTGGAGAATAAAAAATAAATATGTATATTCAGCATAATAATCCATTTTTAAAAAAAGGTGAACCTAGAAGAACTATCGGTAGAGGTAAGAACTTTAATAAAGTATCAAAAGACAAAAGTGCTACAGGTGGCGCAGCTGGCGGTGGTATGACTGAAAAAGGCGTTAAAGAATATAGAAGAAAAAACCCAGGCAGCAAGTTAAAAACAGCAGTAACAACACCTCCTTCTAAACTAAAGAAAGGTAGTAAAGCTGCTAAGCGTAGAAAATCATTTTGTGCTAGATCAAAAGGATGGACAGGCGAAAGAGGCAAAGCTGCTAGACGTAGGTGGAACTGTTAAATTAATAATATGAAATCAAAAGGTTTAGGCGATACAATAGAAAAATTTACCAAGGCAACAGGTATAAAAAAATTAGCAGATTCAATACCTGGAGGCTGCGGTTGTCACAAAAGAAAAAATATATTAAATCATTATTTTCCTTATAACAATAAATAATATGGCTTTTAAATTAAAAAATAACTTATTAAAAGATTTTTCACCTATAAGAAGAGTTGATATGGAAGATGGTGTTTTAGGCAAGGCTAATAATGACGGCACTATAGATATTAATAAAAAAGTAACAGACCCTGTACAATTTAGAGAAGTTGTAAAGCATGAAAAGTTACACCAAGAGCAAATGAATGACCTTGATAAAAATGGTGTGCCTAAACTAGATTATGACGATAAAAATGTTTATTGGAAAGGTAAAACTTATCCAAGAGATAAAATGGATGAAGGTGCTAAAAACTTGCCTTGGGAAAAAGAAGTATACGATAAAACAGAAAATATGCAAAGTGGATTTAAATTAAAAGGACCTAGAGGACAATCAGAACCTATGTCAGCGCTGGCTAATAGAGGTTTAATAAAAAAAGCTGGAGATAAAATTAAAAACAGATTACAGCACAAAAAAATAAATGTGTATACAGACGAAGGTGATAGTTTTCCTGGGCTAAGTGATTATGCTAAAGAAAGAACTAAAAAATCAAATACTTATAAATCTGGAGGTAACAAAATAACAAAGCACAAGCTAATGATTCCTAAAGATGAATACAAAGCTTTAAATCCTATATATGTAGAAGATCGTAAAGGCGTACAAAAAGGAAGAAAATATTTTAATAAAAAAGGAGATGAATTGGCTAAAAGCAATTTAGTAAGAACAGGTGGAGATAACTTATATCACGACTCAAAAGCTACGCATTTTTCAGGTCATGCAGCTACTCCTAAAGGTACCAAACAACAATTAAAAAAATATTTCTCAGATAGAAACACATTTATACAATGAAAAAGCAAACATTTAAAGAAACCAAAGTAGGTGCTTTTTTAGCTAGTAAAGCTCCTAAGGTTTTATCTGCATTAGGTGATGTATTACCTGATCAAGGAACATTAGGTGTAGTAAAAAATCTTATATCAAGTGATACTAAGATTAAAGCTGTTGATAAGGAGCAAGCAATGAAACTAATCGAGCAAGATCTTCAAGAATTAAAGGAAGTATCTAGTAGATGGAGAGCTGATATGAAATCTGATTCATGGCTTAGTAAAAATACTAGACCATTAGCTTTGGTATTTTTAACAGTGTCGTCAGTGTTTATGATGGCTGTAGATTCGTTTCATATGCAGTTTGATGTAGACGAATCATGGATAAACTTATTAAAAACATTACTGGTTACAGTATATGTAGCATACTTTGGATCTAGAGGTGCTGAAAAAATTACAAAAATAAATAAATAAATAAAATGGCAATAAGAGGATTATCAGGAAATCAAAATGCTCAACCAAGAGTTTTTGCTCATGATGCATTAGATTTAAAACCTGCCAACTATACGTTAGGTGATAGAATAGCTAATACCGACACAATAGGATGTGCATTATACATTGGAGTAACAATGGATATTACAGTAACTTTAGAGGGTGGTAGCACTGTGCTATTTAAAGGAGTTACTGCTGGTTCATTTTTACCAATGTTAGTTACACACGTTACAGCTTCTAGTGTTACATTAGATGCAGGTGGAGGAGAAATAATAGCTTTATATTAAGACAATATGTTTATGGGACTGGGGATGCCGATCCCCGATTTGTCAAATAAGCCAGGGCCGGGTAGACCAGGTTGGTCAGCAGGCACTTACGACTTTCAATTTGAAGTAACAGGTGCTGTAACTATAAAAGCGCAACCTGCAGCAACTGGCCAAAGTTTTACTATAAAATGGCCAAATGGTACTGAGCAAACCACAACTGGTAGTAATTCTATAGCAGCTCCTGATGGTACAGCTGGTATTGTTTCTATAAATAAGAAAACTGACAATACTTATGCTGATGAATTTGCAGTCGTAGGTGGGCAGACTAATGTAAGTAAAGTTATATCTTGGGGTCAAAACCCTTGGAGTAATATGACTCAGGCTTTTAATGGCTGTACTTCACTTTCAGATATAAGCACTACAAGTTTTATATCATCTACGCAAGGTGATATGGTTAGAATGTTTAATGGATGTACTTCACTTCTTGAAGCTGATATAAAAAACTGGGATTTAACAGCTGGAGCTGATTGGTACGGAGGTTCTCCTTTTAGAGGCTTAGTTAATTTACAGAAGTTAGATATGACTGGCTTAAATGTCAAAGTAATTTCTAGAGCTGATAACGCTTTCTCTGGAATAGGTACCGCGGTAACTGATGGATGTGAGTTTTTAATGTCAGGACTTAACATGTCTACTAGTACCGCTACTATTACTCCTTATTGGTTTGATTCTTGTAGAATTAAACCTACCTCTAATTTCTCTAACTGGATTTTTAATCCGAACGGTTTTGACGGAACAGGTATGTTTAGAAGTATTCAATTAACAGGAACTAATTCAATACTAAATTGTTCAGGATGGTCTACATATTCTGGTAGTAAGTTTCCTAGTTTTCAAAGCTCTAATAGTGGGGCTGGAAACACAGGGGCTAAAGTAAATCTTACTAATTTAAACCTTTCTAATACTAATAATTTTGCAACTTCTTTTCAAAGTACTGATTTTTCTGGAATAATAGGATTAAGCACTTGGGGAGCTACCGCAGGTAATGTAAGTATGTATAGAGCTTTTTATGTTGCTGAATATTTTAAATTTAGTAACTCAGATAATTTTAGTAGTACTTTTATTCAGAGTTTAACACCTACAGGTAATGGCTTTACGCAGGTTTTTGATAGAACTGGTACTTCATTAGCTTATGATCCAGCCAACGGTATTCCTAGCGATTTTGGAGATGCCCCTAATTTAAGTAATATAAATCTTTCTGGAGTATCAGGTATAAACCAAACATTTACTTATGCTAAATTTAAAAATGTTCCAGACATAGCATCTGCAACTTTTAATTCTTCTGGAGTAAGTTTTTATGAATTATTTCTTGGCGCAAGATTTTCAGATGCTAATAGTCATTTTGATTTTTCAAATACTACGGTTAAGCTAAATGGAAATTGTAGGCGAATGACTGAAAGCGCTTGGTTGAGTAATATTACATTTGGTAATAATGTAGATTTTTCAACAGTTACCGACATGTATAGATCACATTACAATATGCGTTCGTCTGCTACTGGAGATACTACACAACCTGTAACAATAAAATATCCAACTGCTGGATCAGGGTTATCTTGGGCTGCTTTAACTCAACCATTGGATTGGTTTAGACTTACTACAGGGCCTACAACTGGACCTTTAACTACCTGTCAAGTAGATAACTTAATAAGAAGTTTTCATAATACAGCATTAAATAGCGGTTTAACTGTTGATTTTAGTTTAAGTAAAATAACAGAAGCACCTTCTGTAGTTCAAGCTCAAGAAGCAGAACTTGTAGCCAATGGATGGACTATAACAGCTAATTCTACAGACGCTACTTTACCATTTGCTTACCCATCATATAGTTTTGACTCAGAGGTTACTCAATCAGTAACTCCTACAACTGTCCCAACTGGTGGTCAATTTAGTAGCACTGATCCAGGTTTAACTGTAGATCAAAACACTGGAGTTGTTTCATGGGATAGTACCTATATGGGACTTCCTATAATTAGATGCACATACGCAGACGGTTGTTATAATGAAGTTCAAATGTCAATGATTATAACAGTAGATAATAATTACTCTATGGAGTTTGAAGGTACAAGTTCATACATAGATTGCGGTAACAGTGATGATTTTAGTTTTGGTAATAGCACGACAGACAGTGGCTTCTCTATTTCAGCCTGGATAAACATGGATGATGCTACAAGATTTAGAATAGCTAATAAGTATAATAATCCAGGTAGTAAAGAATATATATTTACCACAAGTGGTTCTGACTTACTCTCACTAAATCTATATGACAGTAGTTCAAGTGGATATATTGGTAGAAAATATAATACAGCTTTAACAAGTTATCAAGGACAATGGATCCACGTGGCCTGTACTTATGATGGAACACGTGTTTCAAGCGGTATTAAGTTATATTTAAATGGAGTAAAAGTAGACGATATTGATAACAACTCGGGTAATTATACAGCGATGGAAAATACAACAGTACCATTTAGAATTGCTCAACAATCTGGAACTTACTCAAATGGTAAAATAGATGAATTGTCCGTATTTAATAGAGAACTTACTCCAGCTCAAGTAAAGTTAATATATGATGCTAATAGTACTAATAAATCAATTAAATTATCAAACTTACCAGGAGGCGCTCCAGTAGCTTGGTACAGAATGGGAGATTAACTATGGGAACAAATTATATTGCGCCAATGTGGCGAATGCCAGAAAACACTAACAAAGATAAGTTAAGTAATTATAATATTAATTGGGATAACACTGATCAAGGCATATCAACAGCTCCTTTAGAAGATTTTGGAATAGACAATACTTTTTCTTTTTCACTATGGGCTAAGCCAAATTCAGATGTAACGTTGACTAGTTACGCACATTTGTTCTCAAACGCCGCGCTTAATTCAGGTGGATTTGGACTATATATGGCTGGTGATGGTAATGATGCTGGAACAAGTGGAGATCTTTGTTTTAGGTTTTATGTTGATAATTATAATATATCTGGTAGGTTCATTAATTCAGAGCCTATTAACGTAGAACAATGGTATCATATAGTAGTAACATATAGTGACGCTAATGGAGCTAATATGTATATAGATAATGCTTCTCCAATAACTGGCGTAGAAAATAGAACAGCTGCAGCTCCAAATAACCCTGTTTGTATTGGATCTGCTTCTAATCCTGTATATGGTATAAGATACCAGGCTAAATCTTCTATTTCTGAAGTTTGTCTTTTTGATTACATAATAAACACTGATCAAATACAGTATTTATATAATTTAAATAACCCAATGGTTATACCAGGTGGCGAACCTGTAGGTTATTGGAGAATAGGTAATAACTCAAATCCTCTAGCACTTGCTGGTTACCCTAACACTTCAGTTGGAGCAGATAGTGTTTTTGATTTTGCACCTGATAGTTTTATAAACTGTGGAGATATTAATAGCGTAAACTTAAGTGGAGAATCAGCTTTTTCTATATCTTGCTGGTTTAAATCAACAAGTACTTCTGGTGGATCTTTAGTTACTAAATCCAAAAACTCAGCAAATTTTGACGGTTATCAACTTTGGTTAAACACCAACGGTGAGGTGCGATTTTACTTAGGCTCTTATACAGGTACAGCAAATACATCTCCTTGGATATATATTAAAAGTGCAAATCAATTTAACAATGGAGAATGGCACAATGCTGTTGTAACTTACAATGCTAATCAAAGCACTAGCGGTATTAAATTATATATAGATAACGTTGAGCAAGCTTTAAACTTATACAACAACACTCCAAGTGTTAGTTCAAGTGTTCAAAATGATTTTATGATAGGTGCACGTGGTAATTCTTCTGCAAACGGTTTTTACTACACCGGTGAAATTTCAAATGTTCAATTTTGGGATGCTAAACTAGAAGCTTCAGAAGTAGAGACTTTATATAACAACGGCCAACCATTAATAACAGGTACACAACCACAAGCTGCTAATCTTCAAGCTTGGTATAAGCTAAATCAAACTGACTCTTATTGGGATTTAGGTGGAAATGGAAAATGGACTTTTAATAATGCAGCAACAAATTAAATATGGCACGAATACAAAAAGCAGTTTTTAACACTCCAGAGCGTTATGGCGTTAGACAAAATATATATTTAAATCCATCTCCTAATCCAAATACAACAGTAGGAACTATGGCAGCTTGGATAAATTTGCAGCAAATTCCATCTGGTGAAAACCATATTATTTCTGCAGGTGCTGGTAGGAACTGGTGGGGTTTTGGTTTTACTTCATCAGCTCAATTAACATTTAGATCTACAAACTGGTCTGCTGGTGGTATTTCAACTACATCCACAATAACACCTGGAACGTGGTATCACGTAGCTGTTACGCAAGATGGTACTAGTTTAAGGTTTTATATAAACGGACAATTAGATCATACTGTAACTACTAATAGATGGTGGAGTACTTACGGATCTAAAGATAATTTATATATACTAGCAGGAGTCGGGTACAATAGTATTTATGCTTCTATGTATGGTTATCCATTAAATGCTAGGGGACAAAATATTCAATTATGGGATGCTAAGTTAGAAGACTCAGAAATAAACACTTTATACAATAGTGGTCAACCGCTTTTAACAACTGATACGCAGCCTAAAGCTAGTAATTTACATTATTGGTTTTTTCCAACAGATTCAAATTTTAGCTTGTACGACTCATCTTTAACTGCATCTACAGATGCTATTCAACCAAGGATGATATCTTATGATAATCAAAACGTTCCGTTTACAACAACAAAATGTTTAACTTTAACAGCAAGTACAATAAGCACCGGCGACGCTCAAGGATTTACAGTTAACACTAACACTGTGTCCGGATCCTTAACTGTTAGTACATGGATTAATTGGGCAAATCAGTATTATGTAAGGCCATTTACTTTTTTAAATTCTAATGGCGATACAGTTGAAATATCTTGGGATAGGAATGGTTCTACTATGTATTTCACAGTAAGAGTTGCTGGATCTAACGTTGCTACTATTACTGGAAACACAAACAGATATGGGTCACAAAATGGATATTGGCAAAATTGGATTATACATATACCAAATGCTTCTACTTCTTGGGATCCTGCAAATATATTATTTTGGAGAGATGGCAAAAGTGTTCCTCTTACTTTTGCTTCTTCAACACAGCCAGCTATACAGCAATTAGTTGGTCCTCGATGTGGGTCCAAAATGGCTATTAGCAATTGGGCAGCTTTTGAAAATTTAGACGTAAGTGATTACTCAAATATTAAAGCAATTAGAGGCACAGGCGCTCCTACAGATCTATCTTCTTTAAATCCTAAAGTTTGGTATAAGCTAACTGATCAAGATATAAGTTTTGCTACTTCGGGAGATAAAGCAACTGCAATGTCAATAACTGATTCTAGTGGCAATAATTTAAATGCTACTGGACCATATAATTATGACGAATAAAATTAAAATATAAAATGGCTAATCCTCAAATAACTACAACGCCCGTTGCAATGGCTTTTGCTACTACTAATATAAGTACGGCCACAAGTTCTCCAACTAATTGGAATGCTCAAAGCTTAACTGGCCCTTCTGTTTCTAGTCAAAATGGGCTAAGTGTTGACATGAATACAACTAACATAGTTCAAAGTAATCTAACTAGAAAAGTTCCTTATAGTATTTCTAGTATTAATTTTGATGGAACTGGAGATTATTTTGATTGTACAAATATAACATATTTTAGCGGTGCAAATAAGTTTAGTTTATCCATCTGGTTTAAAGTAAGTTCTAGCGATGATGGTGTTAACAATAGAGATATAATTAGTAAAGGATCATCAGTTACTGGTACTACTTCGTTTTTTATAAGAAAAGGTAAAAACACAAATTTAAATAAAATTAGTTTATCTTTTGACGAAGGAAGTACTAACGTATTTAGTACTACGCAAATTCAAAATGATGTTTGGTACCACGTGGTGGCGGTGTACGATGGCAGTGCGGCAAGTAACGCTGATAGAGCTAAGATATATATAAATGGTCAAAATGACACTGCAACTATTTCTAGCACAATACCAACCACTTTAGTTTCATCAACACAACCAGTTAGGATAGGCAGATGGCAAACTTCTACTACTGATTTCAACGGGCTAATAAGTAATGCTTCTGTTTGGGAAAGTGTAATTACAGATGATGACGTTATAAATCTTTACAACAATGGAATAACTCAAAATTTAAATAATTTTAGAGTTACACCAAATTATTGGTGGCCGCTGGATCAATCTTATACTTACTTCAATGGATCTGTTTTAGTAGCTAGAGACACTATTGGCGGAATAGATGGTACTGGAGTTAATTTAGTTCAATCAGATATTGAAGGTAATGCACCTGGTTCACAAGGTAATGGTACTGGGCAAAACATAGAGTTAGATGATTTAAAAGGTAATATGTATAATAGTAATAAAAATGCATATAGTATTAATATGGCTGACTACGCTGATGGCGTAACTAATCCAGCTAATTCAGGTAGATCGACAGATACACCTAGTTAATTAAAAATAAAATGACAACATATATAGTAATAAATATAGATACACAAACTAGGTTAATAGATTTTAGCCAAGTTAACACAACTAGCTCTCAAACTATGACAAGAAATTTAGCAAATACAGAGGCTATGATTTCTTATCAAGTAACTCCTAGTTTTATAACAAACAGTAGTGTAGTGCCTTTGCAAACTTTAAATCATGAGGAAGCTTTAGCACTATTAGCAACTCCAGCTTGGACTGATCCTAATGTTGATCCAGGTGAATAACAAGTAAAAAATTGATATGACTGGTAATATTCCTATAGACAACCCTATTGTTAGAACTTACTGGATAGCTTATGGTGATTCATCAGAAGACGACGTTAAGGGTTATGGATTTGTAGATCCTCAACAAAAGCTTTTGTGTAAATGGTTTATAGATGAAACTATAGACGAGGCTGAATGGATCGCTGAGTTAAAAAAACATGGTATAGATCCAAATCCGCCAGAAGAAGAACAAGGCGAAGAATAAAACAAAATACAATTAAATTAAATCAAATGAAAATTAAAGAAGAAGAATTAAAATTAATTCAAGAGCAGCAAAAGCAGCTTAATGAATTAGTTCATAACATCGGATTATTAGAAAGCCAAAAGCATGGCTTGTTACATGATATAGCTGGTGTTAATAAAGATATTGAAGACTATAAGGAAGTGTTAGAGGCTGAATATGGTGCTATTAATATTAATCTTGAAGATGGAACTTATACTGAAATAAATGTCGAAGATAAGAAAGATTAGTATAGGCTCTGACTATAAGAACGACGCAATGCATTATTCAACTGGTCAGGAAGTATACGGTGGACATACTATTAGTAATATTATTTTTGAAGACAAAGACCAATCGTATAATATTTACATAAGTAAAAATGACGAGGTCTTGCCTTGGAAAAAGTTTAATGCTAATATGGCTATATCAGTCGAGTATGATCTTAAGTACTGGTGAAAAGCTTATACTATTTTATTGTTAAACCATTAAATGATAGGTATGACAATATACGACAAGTTGATAGTAATAACCTTATTATCAATACTAGCATTGAAGATCATAGATTTATTAGCAAAAAAGCTGTAGTAGTATCAACTCCTGCAGCTTATACTACTAAAATAAATATAGGAGATGAGTTGTATATTCATCATAATATATTTAGAAGATGGTATGATCAAAAAGGCAAAGAACGAAATAGCTCTACTTATTTTAAAGATGATCTTTATTTCGTCGCGCCTGAGCAAATCTATATGTATAATTTAAAAACACATTTAGATTATTGCTTTGTAAAACCACTAAAAAACCAAAGTGTTTTAGAGAACAGAAAAGAACAACCTAATGTTGGAATAATAAAATATTCTAATAAGTCCTTAGAAGCTCTTAAAATAACACCTGGGACACTTATTACGTTTACACCTAACTCTGAGTTTGAGTT
>TARA_R100001463_G_scaffold26759_4_pt1 | contig 11315 bp, 15 predicted proteins | sample TARA_R100001463 | Tara Oceans TARA_R100001463 (sample SAMEA2622242) | marine metagenome | biome: marine biome (ENVO:00000447); feature: deep chlorophyll maximum layer (ENVO:xxxxxxxx); material: "saline water (ENVO:00002010), including plankton (ENVO:xxxxxxxx)" | depth 40 m
ATTCATTTCATATGGAACAAGGTTACCATCCTTACCAATTAAGAATGCTTCAACTTTCATTTCATAATAAAATGGATCAAATTCATCCTTATAGTCTGAGCTATCAATAACTCTACCAAATAAGCAACCATCAACCATTAAACCAGCATCAATCATACGATCCATTTCAAATTTATCTTTCACTTCCCATGTTTCTGGTTTCCATTTTACTATATCTCTTCTTTTTAATGCCTTATAGTTAGGTGTACAGATCATATATAATATCATATCCATGTCTGATTCATTTAACATATGTTTAAGTGCACTAATTATTGTGTTTATATTCTTTATATCCTTGTTAAATATAGGATTAAGTACTTTATCTATTATTTTCTGTTTTATTATTTTATCTAGCATGCCATTATTATTATTGATATTGTCATTAATATTACATAAACAATGATTGCATCTAAGCAACCATATCTTTTACCGTTTCTTTGTCTCATGTTATTTTATTTTAGTACACCCACTAGGACTTGAACCTAGAACCTACAGCTTAGAAGGCTGTCGCTCTATCCAATTGAGCTATGAGTGCATAAGAGATTAAGGAAGGACAGTAGCTATAGTGCCCTTCCGTAATCAACCACTCAAACAAACAGTAACCACACTGTTAATTGTATTTAGTACTATGGTACTGTTAGTACGTCACTGATGACGTAAAAACAATGATTGTAGTAAATAAGTGTAGTAGTTGTTTGAGTTGATGTCAGTTAACTATTAGGAAATATCAATAGATGCCTTAATAATCTTTGATATCTTCAACCCCAATAGTTAATTGACAACACTCTTTCTGAATCATACCCCATGGATTAGAAAGATTTATCTATTCTTGTAGTTACAGAAGTACTCTGTTAATGTATATTGTTGTAATATCCACATCAATACCCATATTAATAGTCCGAGTTTAGACTCAAATAATGTCATTACAGTGTAATCACTGACTAATGCAACAGGAAAGAATACAATACACATAGTAACAAATGTTGTTAATGCAGGTATTGCAAAGTATAATACGATTGAAACTGGGTTCAAGCTTTTAAATAATCTTTTCATTTTAAATAAGTGTTAGTTAATAATTAGTTTAAGTACGATTTGAACAGTTTACTCTGTTAGTTTAATTGAGCAGTTTTGTATCATACTCAGGATCTCCATAGCACCTTTCACTCTGTCAATATGCTAGAAGCCAGTTTCCCAGCTATCTTTATCTTTATATAGTTCATCTATTAGTTCCTCACTAATAGTATTGTCTTGTGGATTATCTATAATCATATCATTTAATTTTAATTACTGAATTAACGGTTACTATGTCTCTTATCCTATAGAGAGAGAACAATAACCTATACTCTTGGTAATATGAGTCATCACTTGAGTTATTACTCTAATGATAGCTATATTTATTATTATGCTGTTTAACTACTGATGATGTGGTAACAAGTGGTAAATAGTGGTAGTATTGACCTCCTATTCACACAGACACGCACATTTTATTTAATTTAATCCAACTTAATTAACAATTCTTAGTGTTCTTAACCTGATTGGTAATTATATGTGGATGTTGTAACCAATTGCACCGGAAACATGCCCAGTGCAATTAATTACAAAGAGAATCCGTAGATTCTCTGTGGATTATTCAGGCTGTGCCCAGAACATCCCAGTGGGTTTACCCATACCAGTATCAGGATCTTTTTCTAAAGATCTTACTGGTACATCAGAAAGAACAATACCTGGTATTAGATCATTCTGTCTTAGACCGTGACCCTCTGGGCTAATAGTCTGACCATTATCATCCGTTAATAATAGAAGACCAAAGACTTGTTCTTTTTGAACACGTACTTTCTTCTTCAGTTTTCCTACCTGAACTTCTTTGAATTCAGAAGGAGACGTTTTTACTATGATAGTATTCTTTACTATCTTGTGAAAGAAAAGCTTTTTCATATGTGACAAAGTTTTAAATTAAAATTACCCTTTTTACAGGGGGTGGCTACCTGCCAAAATTAAACTGGGGAGCAGAAATATAGAACCTCATGAGAACGTTAAACATATAATTCTTGCATTACCGGATTCATTTTTGTATATTAAGTATATATCCTTTAAAGAAAGGAAACAGACAAATAAAGTAATATTAACTTAAAAATTTAGAAAAATGCCTGGATTAAAACACGGAAAAGGACGTTACTCAAAATACTATAATAAAGGTGGACAAGCTGTCCCTGGAATGTATAAAAGAGGGGGGTCCCTTCCTAAAGCCCAATCATTGGGGGAATTAAAAGATATGGCGGAAGACGAAGGTTATGACGTTGACGCTGGTGTTAGTAACTATATGCAAACTGGTGATCTCACTTCAGCTGTTGAAACAGCAGGTGGAGACGCAGATGATGCTGCTATGATAGACCAAGGTGCACAGGACATGTATGGCGTAGACCTTACTCCTGAGCAAAACCCTGGAACAAGCGCAATGACAATAGGTCATGCAGATTATGGTAGTAGTGCACCTCAACATGAACAAGCACATGTAGCACAAGCACCCACACCTTATGCTCAACCTGGTTTTAACTATATGACACCTACACCTGGAGGTACAGAAGATACCACTAGAATTGGTGATAGATTTATGCGTAGAGCGGCAAGAAAAGAAGGTCGTAATCTAATGAGAGAAATGAGACAAGAGAGAAGACGTGATAGAAGAGAGGAAAGACAAGCACGTAAAGCGGATAGAAGACAGAATAGAATAGATGCTAGACAAGAGCGTAGAGATGCTAGACATGATGCTAGAATGGATAGAAGAACTAATAGACAGGAGAAAAAGATGGGTAGAATAGATGCTAGATCAGAAAGGCAAGAAGCTAGACAACAAAGAAGAGCTGATAGACAGTTCAACAGAAGGTCTAGAAGAGACGCTAGAAGATAAGTAGTATTAACCCTTAATGTATTTTGCACATGCCAGAAGAACGTAATGAAGAAGAGACTGAGATGTCTTTATCCGAAAAACTTCAATATGAAGAATATTTAGTCAATGAGGCTTTCAATAACTCATTTTTGGTGATCACCAAGAGGGATAATTTTGAGAATCTTTTGGCATCTGCAAGTACTAAGGAAAGAGCAATAATGGCACATAACCCTACAGAAGAACCAGATGTAGAGACATTAGAAAATATGATGTACTACTTTGAAGATCTTGAAGAGTATGAAAAATGTGCTGAAATTAAAAAGATATTAGATGTACACTTACAAAGCTAAATTAGATAGAATCATAGATGGAGATACAGTGGATGCTGTTATTGATCTAGGATTTGACGTATCAGTTCATAAGAGAATAAGGTTAGCTGGCATTGATACTCCAGAATCTAGAACTCGTGATCTAGAAGAAAAAGAACGTGGTTTAGCGTCTAAGGCTAGATTAGTGGAAATGTTAGAAGGAGGTGAGTTTGTCCTTGAAAGTAAAGAGGTGGGCAAATATGGTAGAGTATTAGGTACATTATTCGTAGATGATAAAAATATAAACCAAACCCTTGTAGAAGAAGGGTATGCCGTAGAATATCATGGCGGTAAAAAGAAATAATCCCTTAAACTTTTTTTATTTAAACTTTTTTTATATATATTTGCCTAGTTATTAATTTTAAAACTTATTAAAATGGCAAATGAAGAAAAATCAGCGGTTGAGTTATCAAAAGAAGAACTTGATCAAAGAAGACGTGAAATAAAGTCTTATTATGAAGAGAATATTCCTTCTCTTAAAGTACAATTAGAATATGAAGAACTATTAAGAGACATTGAAAAGTCTCGTGCAGAAAGGTTACGTGCTCAAATGTTTGTAGCACAAACTATGGCACAAGCTCCAAAAGATGATGATGATGTACCTGGTGCACCTCAAGCTGGAGAAGTGGTGAATCTTAAAGGTGCTGAAGATGCAAGAGCAGCAGGTAAAGCAAAAGCTCAGGCAATAAAAGCTCAAATGGCAGCTCAAGCTCAAGATTCTATTAAAGATAGTAAAAGAACTTTAAAGCGTGCTAAGTAATGAGATATACTAGAGATCAAATAGAAGAGACCATGAGACAAATGGATTATAAGTACTTCACAGGTGGAGACCTTAATCTTAATATAATTGGGATCAGGAACTCTTTAACAAAAAGTAAGGTCACTAACAAGTTTGATGATAAGATGACATTGTCTTATAAAGAAGACGGTATATGGAAGTTCCATATGTTTGATTGTACAACAGATCCTGGAACTCATTGGGTTGAAAACATAATGAGAGAGGAAGGTGTTGCTATACTCAAACCAGGTCAATATAGGTCTAGTCATAAAATCAGAAAGCATCAAGGTAGATATGAAGCTCTTGGGCAGCAAAACCCTGTAACAGTTTATAGAGATAATAATAGAGATCATAATTATGATCTAGATGAAACTAAAACTGAAACAGGACTTTTTGGTATTAACATTCACAGGGCAACTAAATATGCTGGTAAAAAATCTACACAAATAGATAAATGGTCAGCAGGTTGTCAAGTGATAGCTTCTAATGATGATTGGAAATTATTTATGAATATATGCAGAAGAGCTAGAGATGCATGGAATAATAATTTTACTTATACATTATTAGACAGTAATCAAATTGTTACTTCATGGCTATAGTTAATAAAGTAGATAAGAAGGTAAGAACAAGTAAGGATCAGGTTATAAAATATCAGATCCTTACTTATTGCTTTTTAAATAACCTTCAAATTAGTTTATCTGATTTGAATTGCTTATTACATCTAGCTAAATTTGAGTCTATTGAATTAACTGAATTTTGTAAATTAATATCAGAAACTGGTATATTTAAAAGTTCACAATCATGCAGAAATGCATTATCAAAAGCTGAAAAGAAAGGATTACTTGTTAAAGAAGGAAAGAATAAAAAGAGTATTAGTTTGAATCCAAAGATGAATATTCAAACTGAAGGTAATATATTATTAGATTTTAAAATTCTAGGAGTTGAGACCAAAGAGGCATAAAGAATTCTATGAGGAAGTAGCAAAAGAAACTGAAGTGCACAAAGATGTTGTACAGGATTTTGTTGACTTCTTTTATGGAAAGGTTAGAAAAAGTCTTTCTGAACTAAAAGCTTCAAAAATTAATATCCCTAATCTAGGAACATTTACAATTAGGAAATATAAACTAGAGAAGGCAATAAAAAGAAATAAAGATATTTTAGGTAATCTAGAAAAAATGACCTATAAAGGGTATGAAAAATATGTACCTGTTAAAAAGAAGTTAGAAGAGATGGAGAAAGCTTTAGACACATTAAATAAAAATATAGAAAATAAAAAAAAGTTTAAAGATGAAAATAAATAAAATATTAGCAGCATTTGGTAATTTAGGTCAAATTGCTGAAGGTATAAAGAATAATATTTTTAAGCAGGATGATATTGAACAGATTGCTAAAATGAGATGGGCAGAATGTAAGATTTGCCCTTTATTGGATAGAGAAGGTAAATCATGTGCGGGGGGAGTTTCACAGAAACCGTGTTGTTCTGATTGTGGATGCGGTTTAAAATATAAACTTAGAGCTTTATCTTCTGCATGTCCTAAAGGTAGATGGGGTAAGGTTATGGATAGAAAGCTTGAAAAAAAATTAATAATGCAGATAGATCAACAAAATAAAGTTGAATATGATAAAAAGGTGAAAGCATTAAAGGAAAAAAATGCAGAATTTTTAAAAGAACAAAAAAATAGAAAAGATAATTATGGCAGTAATATTTAAAGAAGAAGGTCACATATATGAAAGTTTAAATGATGATCTTACTACAGATAACATTAAGTGGACCAGCGTTACATCTTTTGTAGGACTATTTAAACCTAAGTTTGACGCAGAGGGACAAGCTAAAAAATCATGTAAAAATAAAAGGTCTAAATGGTATGGTATGACACCAAAAGAAATTTTAGATGCTTGGAATGGTGAATCTGAAAGAGCTATTGAATTAGGAAATTGGTATCACAATCAAAGAGAAGAAAATCTTTGTGAGTTTTCTACAATTGAAAGAGAAGGTGTAGAGGTTCCTATCATTAGACCTATAATAGATAAAAGTGGTACAAAAATTGCACCAGATCAAAAGTTATCTGATGGAGTATATCCAGAGCATTTTGTTTATCTTAAATCTTTAGGTATATGTGGACAAGCAGATCTTGTAACAATAGTTAATAATAAAATTAATATTATTGATTATAAAACCAATAAGGAGATAAAAGAAAAAGGATTTAAAAATTGGGAGGGTATTACTTCTAAAATGTATAATCCTGTTAGTCATTTAGATGATTGTAATTTAAAACATTATAACTTGCAATTAAGTTTATATGCTTATATTATTAAGAAGCATAATCCTAAACTTAAAATAGGTGATTTACAAATACAACATGTCACCTTTGAAAAAAAAGGTGAAAATAAATTTGGGTATCCTATAACAGAATATAATGATCAAGGAGAACCTGTAATAAAAGATATTAAGATATATAATTTACCATATCTTAAAAGTGAAGTACAAAGTATAATAAAATGGTTAAAAGATAATCCGCAATGTTAGTAAAATTATTTGATATACAAAACAATAAAGTAGTGCCAACAGAGCATTGCTATACATTAAAGTCATTAAAAACTATTATGGAAAAATATCCAGATACATACTTATCTGTATATCAATACATATTTTATATGACATGTCCAGACCCAGATTTAAATCCATTCTTTAATATGCCAGAGCATGAAAAAGAAGATATTATAATAGAAGAAATTGGATTAGAAGAGTCTCCAGAAGATGGACCTATAAGACATGCTTTAGATACATGTAAGGAACTATATCAAACTCCTACATATAGAGCATATAAAGGGATTAAAACTATGTTAGATAGATTAGCTAGATATATGGAAACTACATCTATTGAACATGGTAGAGATGGAAATTTAACTTCATTAGTTAATACTGCTGCAAAGTTTGATCAGATTAGACAATCTTTTAAAGGAGCATATAATGATATGAAGGATGAACAAAAAAGTTCTGTTCGTGGTGGACAAGGACTTGCTTATGATCAAATGTAATAACTTAAAATTAATTAAAATGGCAGAAATAAGACCTGTAGGAGATAGAATCCTAGTAAAACAACATAAACCAGAAACAACTTATGGTAATACTGGAATATATATACCTGATTCACATAAAGAAAAAGATGATAGCGGTACAGTAGTAGCAATAGGTGAAGATGTAAAAGGAATACATGAGGGTGAAGTAGTATTGTTTAATCAATTCATTCAACCCGTAAAAGTAAATCATATGGATGAGGATCATATATTACTTAGACAACAAGATATATGGGCAATAAGGGATGTATAAAAAAATTCCTACATATAAAGATGGCAAATGGGACTATACTGAATTTGAAAAAATAGAAGATTTTAAACAGTTCTTAACAACGTTGTTTAAAGAACCAGGTCAGTATAATTTTGATGAAACAGCATTGTTGTTTAATGAGCAAGCTGTAATATTTAATAAGAATGGTTTTTATTGTGATAAACCATTCAGATCTAAAGATTATATTAAATATTGGAATTTAGAAAAAGAAAAATGTAGAGAAGGAGTTATATATGTAGGTAAGAAAACTAATTGGTATTTAACTAGAGACTACTATATGTGGTTAAACTTTTTACCAATTTTTGATAAAGAGGAAAAAAGATATGGATTTGCAAAAGTTAGGGATGCACAATATCACATGGCTTTATATGAAGTATTAGCAGAAGTACATCACAAGCATGTAGCTATTCTTAAAAAAAGACAGATAGCATCTTCTTATTTTCATATGGGTAAGATCATAAATCAATTTTGGTTTGAAGAAGGATCTATATGTAAAATAGGAGCATCACTTAAAGACTATATAAATGATAAAGGCTCATGGAAGTTTTTAGATGAATATAAAACATTTCTTAATGAACATACTGCATGGTATAGACCTTGTACTCCAGAAAAGGTGTTATTATGGGAACAGAAGATTGAGGTTAGAATAAATAATAGAAAGACTAATAAAGGTCTTATGTCTAAAATACAAGGTGCTTCTTTTGAGAAAAATCCAACAACCGGTGTTGGTGGACCTTGTACTTATTTCTTTCATGAAGAAGCTGGTATTGCTCCAAAGATGGATCAAACATATGAGTATATTAGACCTGCAATGACATCTGGTATGATGACTACAGGTATGTTTATTGCTGCAGGATCAGTGGGTGATCTTGATCAATGCAATCCGTTAAAAGAATTTATATTAAATCCTCAAGCAAATGATGTTTATGCCGTAGAAACTGATTTAATGGATGACAAAGGTGGTATAGGTATTGCTGGATTATTTATACCAGAGCAATGGTCCATGCCTCCATATATAGATAAGTATGGAAATTCATTAATAGATCAAGCATTAGAATCAATAATTCAAGAAAGAAAAGATTGGAAAAAAGCTTTAGCACCTGAACAATATCAGTTGCGTATATCTCAGAAACCTATCAATATTGCAGAAGCTTTTGCATATAGAAAAGAAGCAATATTTCCACAAGGGATATTAGCAAAACAAATAAAAAAAATAGAAGACAAAGAGTATGCATATGAGTTTATAAAATTAGAAAGAGATCAAGATGGAATACAGGCTAAGAAAACAAACAAACTTCCTATATCAACATTTCCTGTAAAGAAAAAAATGGAAGATAAAACAGGTGCATTAGTAGTATGGGAAAGACCTGTAAAAAATCCTAAATTCATGATGTACTATGCATCTATTGACCCTGTATCAGAAGGTAAAACAACAACATCAGATTCTTTATGTAGTATATTTGTTTATAAGAATCCTGTAGAAGTTACAAGACAAACTCCTGATGGACCAGAAACATTCATAGAAAAAGATAAAATAGTTGCTTCATGGTGTGGAAGATATGATGATATAAATAAAACACATGAACAATTAGAACTAATTATAGAATGGTATAGAGCATGGACAATTGTAGAGAATAATATATCATTATTTATTCAACACATGATTGCTAAAAGAAAACAAAAATATCTTGTACCTAAACAACAGGTTTTATTCTTAAAAGATCTTGGATCTAATGCAAATGTATTTCAAGAATATGGTTGGAAGAATACAGGGGTTTTATTTAAAAATCATCTTATATCATATGCAATTGAATGGATAAGGGAAGCAATAGATGAAGATCTAGATAAGAACGGAGAAGTGATAGGACAGACTCTTGGAGTGGAAAGAATTCCTGATAAAATGCTACTCACAGAAATGATGCACTACTATCCAGGACTCAATGTGGATAGACTTGTAGCTTTTTCTGCATTAGTTGCATTTGCTAAGGTTCAACAATCTAATAGGGGTTATTTAAAGACCAAAGAGAAGGATAAGTCAGCAGATAGCTTGGAAAAGTCTAAAAATTTGTATAAATTATCTAGTAACCCTTTTAAAAATTTAGGTAGAAGTAAAAGAGCTGTAAGGAGTAAAAAATTTAAAAAATCACCCTTTAAAAATATAAAATGAAAAAATATTGGACATCATCAACAATAGGATCACTACCGTCATGGACATCATCTGCAACATGGGAAAATCTAGTTTTGACTTATAAAATAAAAAAGTAATTATATGAAAGTACTTAATGCTTTACAATTAAAAAAAGGAGCTAAAGCTGATACTAATGGTTATCCAAATGGATTAAGCCTTACTCAGCCAATACAATTTCTTCCAATGAAAAAAAAGGATGAGAATTGGGCAGCTTGGAATATAGATTGGTTAGAAACTCAAGGCATGCAGTACTTGAGAAAAAATGCTAGAAAGCTTCTTAAGAATTATAAGTTAGCAAAAGGTATTATTGATAAAACAGATTATGTAATTGAAGAGGATAATGAGTATAAAGAATTAATGGATGTTTTAACTGAAGAAGATGAATCAGCATTAGAACTTAAATTTTATCCAATTGTACCTAATGTAGTTAATGTACTTACAGGTGAATTCTCTAAAAGATTTGCAAGAGTTCAATTTAGAGCTGTTGATGATCTATCATATAATGAAATGATGGAATCTAAAAGATCAATGATTGAAGAACATTTACTAGCTGATGCGCATTTAAAAGTTCAATCACAAATGTTAGAAATGGGCGTAAGCTTAGAAGATGAGGAAGCACAGCAAAAGCTAGCACCAGACACATTAAAATCTCTTCCAGAAATAGAAGAGTTCTTTACAAAAGATTATAGAAGTTTAGTGGAAGAATGGGCAACTCACCAAATGAAAGTGGATGAGGAAAGATTTAAGATGCAAGAACTTGAAGAAAGAGCTTTTCAAGACATGCTTATTTGTGATAGAGAGTTTTGGCATTTTAAAATGATGGAAGATGATTATGAAGTGGAATTATGGAATCCTGTTTTAACATTCTATCATAAGTCTCCAGATTCAAGATACATATCTGATTCAAATTATGTAGGTAAATGTGAAATGATGACAGCTGCTGATGTTATAGACAGCTTTGGTTATTTAATGAATGAAAAAGAATTAAGATCATTACAGGAAATACATCCTGCTAGATCTGCAAGATATCAATTAACAGGATATCAAAATGACGGAAACTTTTATGATCCTACAAAATCTCATAAGTGGAATACAAATTCTCCATCTTTAGGATATAGACAGTTTATGAGTAATTGGAATTCTTCAGGTCAAGGATCAGATATAGTAAATTGGATACTTAGTGAGGGAGAGGATGGTGCAATGTGGGGAGATGAGACTATGATGAGGGTTACTACAACCTACTGGAAGACTCAAAGAAAGATTGGACATCTTACGCGAGTTATGGCAGATGGAGAAGTAGAACAACAAATAGTGGATGAAACTTTTAAAACTACAGAAACTCCTATTTACAACACAAATCTATTTAAACAAAAAACAAAAAATAATTTAGTTGAAGGAGAACATGTTGATTGGATATGGATTAATGAAGTATGGGGAGGTGTTAAGATAGGTCCAAATTTACCAACTAATTGGAGAAGTGAAGTAGATGAAAATAATATAAGTCCTATTTATTTAGGAATAAATAAGAAAAGACCGGGAAGAGTTGAATTCCAGTTTAAAGGTGATAATAATCTATATGGTTGTAAATTACCAGTAGAAGGAAGAGTCTTTTCTGATAGAAATACAAGATCAACATCTTTAGTTGATTTAATGAAAGCTTATCAAGTTGGTTATAATATGGTTAATAATCAAATAGCTGATATACT
>TARA_R100001463_G_scaffold475_3_pt1 | contig 11306 bp, 7 predicted proteins | sample TARA_R100001463 | Tara Oceans TARA_R100001463 (sample SAMEA2622242) | marine metagenome | biome: marine biome (ENVO:00000447); feature: deep chlorophyll maximum layer (ENVO:xxxxxxxx); material: "saline water (ENVO:00002010), including plankton (ENVO:xxxxxxxx)" | depth 40 m
TGGCTGCGATCCTGCAACAAACATAGGGACACAAGACCCCTTGTTAATACGTTTTTCAGATCAAGAAAATATTACAGATTGGAACTCAACGGCTGACAACAGTGCAGGTAGTTTGAGTATAGGATCAGGATCTAAAATCGTAACGGCTATTGAGACAAGACAACAGATACTTGTTTTTACAGACATCTCTTTACACGCACTACAGTATGTTGGGCCTCCGTTTACCTTTGGTATCAACATGATCTCGGATAACATTACAATACGGAGTCCTTCTTCTGTAGCTGCGGTGCAAGACACAGTGTATTGGATGGGTAAAAGTGAGTTTTACATTTACAACGGTGGGGTTCAAACTCTCCCTTGCTCTGTAAAAGATTACGTGTTTTCTGACTTTAATTCTTCACAAGCGGAGAAATGTTTTGCCGCTGTAAATTCATCTTTTTCTGAGGTGTGGTGGTTTTACCCGTCATCTAGTTCTGATAACAATGATCGCTACGTTGTATATAACTATCTACAAAATGTTTGGTACTATGGCACAATGGTACGAACTGCGTGGATTGATAGAGGTGTGGAAGAAAATCCAATAGCGGCTAGTAGAGATGGTTACTTGTATAATCATGAGATAGGTTTTGACGATGGAAGCACGTCCCCTGCATCAGCTATAAGTGCATACATTGAGTCAAGTCAGTTTGATCTGGGAGAGGGGGACAGTTTTTCTTTTGTCAAAAGGTTAATACCCGATCTTACATTTAGATCATCCACTGCTTTACCGCCAACTGCAAACTTTACATTAAAAGCTAGGAACTTCCCTGGAGGAAACTACTTACAAACAAACTCTAAAGCCGTGGAAAAGACAGCTTCTGTTCCTGTAGAACAATTTACACAAGACGCACATGTACGATTGAGAGGTAGATCGATAGCAGTTAAGGTAGATAGTAGCACCACGGGTGTGGGTTGGAGGCTTGGTTCTCCTCGAATAGATATTCGCAGCGACGGAAGAAGGTAATGTCACGAAACCTTGCAATACCATATTTTCCAAATGCTCCAAGAGAGTATAATCAACAATATATAGCTGAAGTTGTACGTGCATTTTCAGTTTATGTTCAACAAGTACAAAACCCTGGCGAAGGAAGAAATACATTCGGTGTATTTACAAACTTGCAAACAGATAGTTTTGCTTTAGAAACTGGGGCTATCTTTAATCATGGTGGTTATGTTAAGATAACAGAAATAAATATACCACATGCTCGTGGATCAGCAGGGACTGGGGCTGTTGGTTCAGTAACGGTAACAACTACATAGGTGCAACATGTCTGACGAAACAGTAATTACAATGCCAGATGGTGGTCGATGGAGACCAGCAACGTCTGTTGAAAAACTACAGTGTCATTATTGTGATAACTTAGTAGACACACCTGAAGAGGTTGCATCGTATCCTGATGGAAACTGTCCCGATTGTGGAAAACCTTGGACAGCAGAAACTAAACGACACACCGCGATTACAGTAACAATGCCCCAAGCTATGGACGGAGGCACCTTATGATTCAGTTTCTTGCACCTTTCCTTGCTCCTGCATTAAGCACGGCTTTGGCGGGGAGCAGTGTTCCCTTTCTTGCAAGTCTTGGAACTTCACTTGTTGGAAATCCAATGCTTAGTTCTGCCGTAACATCGGGGATAGGTTCTTTGTTATCAGGAGACGATTTCGGTGATGCTTTAAAAAATGCTGCAATAGGCGGTGTAGGTGGTGCTCTGGGTTTAGGGGGAACAGGAGCAGGCACAACAGCAGATGCTGCAAAAACCGCCGCACTAAAAGACACAATGAAAGAACAAGGTATTGGTTCTCTTTTAAGTGGTTTAACTGGAAAAGATGGAATGCTATCTCCAGGCAATCTAATGTTGTTAAGTATGTTTGCACCAAAGCCCAAGAACCCAGAGCGTAAACCATATCTTGGGGGAGGATATTACGGTCCCGGTGGTAGATACGTTCCGGCAAGTAGAGTTTTTGGTGCTGTCGAAGGGGGTCGCATAGAAGGTCCAGGGACTCCGACAAGTGATTCAATTCCTGCAATGATCTATCAAGATGGACAACCTGTACAAGAGGCTGCACTTTCCACACAAGAGGTGGTACTGTCGCATAAAGATCTTGCAGCAATGGACCCTAATGGAGATTATGAACGTGCTTCTGAGATTATTGGCAATGCTAAGAATGGCAACCGTGCTAAAGCAGCAGCTGAAATGTATTTAAAAATGCAAAGGGCATAAGAAATGGGAAAAGGAAGTAGCGGCGGAGAACAGATCCAACGAGTTATTCGGGAGTTACCCGAAGAAGCAAAACCATTTCTTTATGGCTTTGGAGATCAGTTCCTTACTCAAGAAGCATATGATGAGCTATCTCCAGAAGAACAAGCTGATATTGATGTAATTGAGGAAGATGGTAAGACTAAATATAGAAACCCAGACTATATTGAAGGTCTTTTACCAACAGCGCAAGAACTATTCACAGGGGAAATGCCGGAGTATGAGGTTGCAGATTTTCAACCTATGCAACAACAAGCATTTGACTTGGCTCAAGAGGGCATCGGTGCATACAAGCCTTATCTAGAACGTGGAGATAAAGCCCTTGGTAAAGGTATTCAAACTGTAGAGGGTGCAATCGATGCATCCAAAGCTTTAGCGGGACAGATCTCAGGGGAAGTTGACACAGGGCAAAGTGAACTTAGACAAGCCGCTAGAGACGTACAGGCCGCAGGTGATCGGGGTGAAGCAGCCGGATTACGAGGTGAAGCCGCAGGGCAACGAGGTGAAAACTTAGCTTTAGACTTTGCCAGAGATGTACAGGGCGCAGGGCAACGAGGTGAGACTGTTGCTGAGAGAGCTGCTCGGGAACTTCGTGATGTCACTGCAATGGCACGACCCTTTCAAGAAGAAGGATTGGCATCTATACGACAAGGTCGTGAGTTTCTTGGTGGTGCTGCAAAAGGCTACGACCCAATGTCTGCAAAAGGATTTTACGATCCTTTTACACAGCAAGTTCTTGATGCAACCCTTGCTGATCTTGATCGAGCAAGAAGTGATGAAGTTCTAGCTATGGAGAAAAACTTAGAATCAAGAGCTTTGCAGCAAGGTGCGTTTAGTGGAGACAGAAGGTTTGAAACTGTAGATGCTGCCACTGGTAAAATAGATGATAGATATGCACGAGAAAAGGCACGTATAGCCTCACAACTTCGCAGCCAAGCTTATCAAACAGCGCAGCAACAAGCGGCGCAAGCATTTGAGCAGCAGCAGCAACGTCAAATGGGCGTTGGTCAGTTGTTCGGGCAACTCGGAACTCAGACCGGGGGACTTGGAACAGACATCGGGCAATTAGGTTTACAAGCTGCAAGGGGCGCAGGAGAGATTGGATTGTCTGGAACTGGGCAGGCAATGCAGGGAGCACAAGGTGCGGGTCAACTAGCTTTATCTGGAACTGGTCAAGCAATGCAAGGAACTGGTCAAGCAATGCAAGGTGCAGGGATGGCAATGCAGGGAGCACAAGGTGCGGGTCAACTCTCAGGTCAGGCGGCGGATCTTGGTCTTCGTGGAATCACTACTGGACTTGGCGCACAGCAACAGATCTCAGGGATGGGTCAGGGACTTGGTTCGCTTGGTATGCAGTCTGCTCAGATGGGCGGCATGGCACAGCAAATGAATCAGTCAGATGTTAACTTACTCTCACAACTTGGCGCACAGCAGCAAGGTCAACAGCAAGCTCAAATGGATGCAACCAGAGCGAATGCGATGTTGCCTTATCAACAAGTTGGTTTCTTTTCAGATGTGTTGCAAGGTGCTCCGATTGGTACTGCGCAGACAACTATGTCTCCTGGGCCGTCTCCATTCCAACAAGCTACAGGAGCGGCATTAGCTTATAGCGGACTTCAGAACTCGGGAGTATTCTCATGAGCGTAACCAACCGTAAACTATTTAACCGTGGTGCAAGAGACGAGCTTCGTAGAAAAGGCGGTATCATGGCATCGTCTGAACCGATGATGCAAGCTGTTGGATATGAAAACGGTGGTGGTGTTTTGTCGAATATTTTTAATTACTTTCGGAGTCCTACTTATGTTGACCCTGAAATTAGCGGACGAGAGAACTTTGAAATAGACTACAGAGAAGAAAACCCCAACCCCGAAGTAGAACTACAAATGAAAGTTCTTGAAAAAGCAAAGGCTGGTAAACAGGTTAAAAATGTAGCATTTGATTTAGGAGAAACTCTTCTTGATGTTCTTAACCTTGGGGGAGGAGCAGCAGTTCTTGGTGCCAATGAAGTGGCGGCACTAGGACTTGACACCTTGGGGATTTTAACAGGTGGAGGAGATGTAAGTAAGTCCATTCTTCGTTTTGCGGAAAACGTTAGACAAAAGGGTCTTGTTAATAGAAACGATTTGTTTGATGCGGATGGCAACCTTACATTAAACACACGTCTTGTTGGCGAAGGTCCATATGAAGGTCAGTTAGAAAAGGCAAAAGAAAGACTTCAAGCAACTCTCAAACGTCAGGGGTTTCTTTCTGACGAAGAAAAAGATGCAATTAGACAAGCGTCACTAGCCAACATTGCTAGTGCCGACATGGAAGGTGCCGATCTAACTAGAGGTGTTTTTGCGGACATAGGTGAATCAATTCCTGCATTTTCTACAACTGATCCTAGAGGACAAGGATTTATAAGAGTTGATGGTACGGAAATTGCTCCGAAAGCAGATGAACCGTTTCCACAACCTTTTGTTGGGGATGCTACATTTCCTGTTGGTGCAAAAACAATGCCATCCTCTAGATTGAATCCGACAAGAGAGGGAGGAGTTTTACCTGATCGGCTTCGTAATAATCTTTCTGATCCAACGCTTGCGGGTAGAGGTCCATCATTAAATCCCATAGAACAAGGTGTTGTCTCTGCATTACCCGGTGTCGTAAACGAGCCTCCTGCTGAAGTGCCACAGACAATGAAAGAACTAATATCTGAAAAATTAATTGATTTAGGTGCGGGTGGAGTTGAAAATATTGGTGGTTTGTTTGATCAAGGCGTTGAGTATTTAGAAGGGTTGATCTCAGGAGATGACACGCCTCCTGCGCCAACAGACGAAAGATACGCTCCAGAGTTAACAACACAAGCCGGTCCAGAAGCAGAGCTTTCGGTTGTTGAAGAGTTAAAAAACACTGCTGGTCAGTTAACAAGTCAGCTTACTAAGAAAGCCCAAAACGCCATTGATGCAACTAAAAAGAAACTTGAGAACCCACAGTCCGTTGAAGAAGCTCCTACCTTAGAAAACAACGAGTCCGTTGAAGAAGCTCCTACTTTAGAAAACAACGAGTCTATTACAGAAGTTCAACTTGATGATGAAACAGCAAAAGAATCTATTGTCACTGACAAAACCGCAAATAATTTATTTGATGGCGATACAAATCTTACTACGACAATAACAAAACTTACCAAGGGTGATGTAGGCAATATGAAAGACGACTTGTCTAACGTAACAGACGATGAAAGTTTTGAGAGTTATGTCAGTAAGTACGTGAAGCAGTACCAAGAACTGTTCAAAGAGGATGAGGATCAAATCAGAAAAGACAAAGGTTTTGCTATGGCTATCTTTGGTTCGGTGTTCGCTTCCACTGGAGATTGGGGTCAGGCCTCTGCTGCAATGATTGATATGCTACGTGGAGACAAGGCAACACGCCAAGCTCGTACTGACAAGGTCAAGATGCTTGCTATAAACTCAGCGGCGGATAGAAAAGCAGCGGATCTAAGATACAAAAGAGAGCTTGACGTTGCGAGTGTTCGTTCATCAGGTTCAAATCAATACACTGAAGACCGCGAACGCTCTCGTTTAAGAGAAGAGATTATAAAAAATCCATTTGGTCATGCTGAGAATATATATAAAGACGGTAAGATTGATCCAGAATTGCTGAACAAATATGTAGACGATATAATTAAAGGATCAACTGGCACAGGTGAAGCAACTAAAACAGCTAAAAAACTTAATGACGAAGCAAAAGCTGCGGGTGAAACAACATTTACTTTTAACGGTAAGATATATCCAGTTCAATAAAGGACTATCATGGCTGAAGAATTTAAACTTCCTGAACCACTAGGCTCTGCGGAAAGTGGTTTTGTTCTTCCTGAACCAATCGGTTCTGTAGAGGAGGAAGAAGACGAGCAAGGTGTGATTGAGTCCATTGCCCGTGGTGGTGGAGCGGGTCTCGTTGATATATTCAAAGGCATCTCGGAACTCGGAGCTGCGGGTCTTGAGTATGGTGATCTAATAGAGGACGGTAACCAACAAAAGGTCACCCAGTTCTTTGATCAGTTCAAAGAGTCAGCGGGTCTTATGCCTGAAAGAACCGCAGGTAAAATAACTCAGACAATTGTAAACTACGGAGCACCTGGACTAGGTGTGTTTAGTTGGTTAAGTAAAGCACGACGTGCTGGTCAGGCTGTAAAAAAAGGCGAAGCATTTGGTGGTGCAAGAAGTTTGTTTGGTAAGTCCGCCGAAGCATTTGGTCGTACTAAAGTAGGTCGCGCAGCGACGGGCACCCGTACCGCGTTAGCTGGATCGACGGCTCTTGGAACTGGGGTAGCAGACATCCTTGTTTCGCCTAGTGACATGACGACACTGGCAGATAGTTGGGATGCAATGCCTGACTTCTTGAGAACGGAAGACGAAGATGGGTTAGTTGGTAAGGATCTTGCTGCAACCCGGTTGCGTAATAAACTTCGTTTAGGTGTTGAAGGTGCAGGGTTTGTTGGTGCAGCTGAAGCCGTGTTGCCTGTGGTTGGAGCTACCGTTCGTGCCACAGCACAGGTTCCAGGTGTTCCTACCGTAGCTCGAGCATTGTCCTCTGGTATAAACTACATAGGAGCACGTCTTGGTGATGTAAAATTTATCAGAGAAAAACTAACACCTGATGGATTTACACCTCCTGAGATTGCTACTGCTATTCGTACAGCAGAAGGAATGACTGAGGGACAGGAACAAGCAGCATCGAAACTTGTATCAAAGTATGACAGTGCAATTAAGAAAGCCATTAGATTTCAAAGTTTAACAGGCCGTGGTAAGTCAGGTCTACAACGTGCCCACAATGATACGATGGATTTTCTAACTGGTGAGTTGTCAGAAGACGCTTTTAGAAGTTCATATGGAAAGGCTGCTACAGAAGCTGCTACGAATATGCGTGGCATGATTGATGAAGTTAGCACAGAGTTTGAATCTTCCGTTAGAGCGGCACCAAATCTAGACGATAAACAGAAAGCAGATTTATTACAGCAGTTTTCAAACGGACAAGGGACATACATACGCCGCCTGTATGAGTTACACTTACAACCAAGTAAGTTTCTGGGCACTGATATAGCAACCCTGCCCCAGTACGCCGGAGCAAAACAGCAAGTTACAGACTTCCTGCAAAGACAAAACTCCCAACTTCCAACGGGAGATGCTGCTCGTCAGGCAGAACAAGCTATCGATGACATTTTTGACAACGCTCTTAGGCTTGGAGATCTAACAAACGAACAACAAGCTAAACAGTTGGCAAAGACTGTGGGTCAAGGCTTCAAAGAAAATCAAGGTCAAACCTCTTTGTTTCGTCTTGCTGAAGGTATGTTAAAAGATAGAACTGAGATGTTGGATGAAGCTCCAATGTTGCGAGAGATGATGGGTGAGGTTCGTAATCCTCGTGAGGCATTTCTTAGAACCATTGACAACATGGCTACGACCAGAGCGTCTCAAAGATTGTTTGATAGCATCACAGCTACAGGTGTTAAGAGCTATGATGAAGCCTTACAGGGGATACAGGCTGGAGCACGGCCTCTTGTTGTAGACGGAACGACAGTTCTTACCCCTCGACAAGAACGAAGTTTAACAGGTGTTCAGTATGTTAAGCTTGGAGAACTTGATCCAGAAAAAGCTTTCGGTGGAACGTATGGATCTTTGTCTGGCAACTATGTTCCAAGTGAAATTTATAACTCTTTAACTACTCCTGCTCGTACACATTCTGGGGCACAAGATGCACTGGCAGTGGCATTACAACTAAAAGGTTTATCACAGATATCAAAAACTGTGTTCAGTCCTATAGCACAAGTCAGGAACTTTTTGTCCAACACATTTATCATTGGAGCAAATGGTTTATGGGGAAGAAACACAGGAGTTTTTGAGAGTGCAGAGGTTCTTTTAGCCAACGCATTAGACAGTCCCAAGCAAGCTAAGTTTCTCAAGTCCATGGGTGACGAAGGAATGATAGGTCAGAACATCCAACTAAACGAGCTTACACGTTTGTTGAAAGAGTCCGTTGAAGGTGGTGTATCTGCTAGATTACAGAAAGCAGGGGATGTCTTTCGTAGGTCAAAAGCTGGAGCACCCGTCAGATTCATGGAGAAAGCCTACCAGATGGGGGATGACTACTGGAAGGTGGTAGGTGCCCTTGGAGAGAAAGCTCGTTACGGAGCGGCTCTACGCAAGGCAGGACTAGATATAGAAAACCTCGCTCCAGAGGTACAAACTGCTTTACGTCAGGCGGGTATCGTACAACGCACCAGTTCTATAGCGGGAACAGACTTTGGAGACATGCTTGCCATTGATTTGGTAAAACAAACGATGCCCACTTACTCCATGGTGCCACAAGCTATCAAAGACTTACGCAAGATTCCTGTTGTTGGTAACTTCATGGCGTTTCCTGCGGAAATAATTCGTACTTCTGGCAACATCGTCAACCGCTCTCTTAAAGAAATGGGCATGAACGCTAAAACGTTGCAACAATTTGGTCTGGATGCCAGAACATCTAAAGTGTTGGCTCGTCAAATCCGTGGCATCGGAGCACAGCGTTTGTCTGGCTACGTGTCTATGGCAACGGTTGCGCCTCTGGCAATGCGTGGAGCATCGCATGAGATTCTTGAGATCACACCAGAGGAAGAGGACGTTTTAGAAAAGTCCGCTGCACCATGGACACTAGGCAACACCCTTATGTATCTAACTAAGCCTAACAAAAAGGGTGAGGCAGAGTATGTGGATCTGTCATACATGCTGCCTTATGAGTTTATGTTGACGCCTGCTCGAGCGGCTCTTCGAACCTATGCAAACAAAGGAGAGGTTGGTGCCGGAGAAGCAGAACAAATTTTAGCTGCTTCATTTGAAGCTTTCAAAAAGTTTGCCGAACCCTTTGCATCAGAAGGTTTAGCTGCGGAACGTGTGATCGATGTAACCACCCGAAAAGGTAGAACGCAAACAGGTGCTCCAATTTATAGCGAAGGGGAATTAATAGGGGACAAGTTAAAGAAATCAGTTAACCACGTTATGGGAGCTTTTGTCCCTGGTATCGTAGAGCAGTTTGTTACAGTTAAAAGTGGTAAGTTTGAACCGGGTCGTGTGACCCGCGCAGCCTCAGATATTCCTTCTCGTGAGGGAGATCCGTATACCATAGCGGAAGAAGCTGGTACGATGATGACTGGACTTCGACCCTTGAAACTAAACATCGGACGAAGTTTACAATATCAAGGTGGTGAATACTCTGCTCTTCGTACAAATGCTGTTCAAATATTTACTAGAGTTGCTGATGACAACGACGCGACAGAGCAAGATGTTTTAGACGCTTATGTAAAAGCTAACGAAGCAAAACGCAGGCATCAAGCTCAATTAAAATCTCGTATAGATGCTGCAATAGATGCAGGTATGAGTCGTGGACAAGTATTTCAAGCGTTTGATAATACAGGAGTATCTCAAAAAGAATTAAGTTTAATCCTAAACAACCGTTATATGCCCATTCAAATTAGTAGAAATTTAATTCGAGAAGTTGCGCAAGAGGTGAATGTAAAACGTGAAAACAGAATACTTCAGCAATTGCCTCAACAAAAAATCTTTGAGTTAGGACAAGATTTTATTAACACCCCAATCACTCAGGACGATACCCCAGAGTTTGTTTTACCTGAACCAATAGGTCCAGTGGAAGCTACAAAGGTTGATCCACAACCAACGGTAACACAGGTTCCCGTTAATTCACCGCAAGTACAACCAACGGTAACACAGAGTAATCCACAGTCTATGCTACCGTTCTTGAGTGGCAATCCGATAGATGCATTGAAGAACCTTGAGATACTTCAAAGGTTAAGGGGAACTAATCCGCCTCCTCAATAGTCAGTTTGATGCCGTTACCACCAAATATTTTTAGCAGTTCGTCTGCCAAAGCTTCGGTGTCTTCTATTATTTGATCATCTTTTGTAAGTGTAGCCAAGTTCAATGTTATGCCAATAAACTCTATGAGTGCATCAACTTGCATCTTGTGCATATCTCTAAGGCCAAGACTTTTAAATTCTTTTTCAAACATCATGTTATATCTCCCCAATCATTTTGAATATCTACGTCAATTTTAGAAGGAACTTTGAGTGCAATACCCGTCTCCATAATCTCTTTAATCTTATCGGTTTGCTCTTGATTTTCTATGTTAAAACATAGCTCATCGTGTACCGTAAGCATAGGAGTAAGTCCCTCGTTGTAGCAATCGAGCATTGCTTTCTTAGTTTGATCTGCTGCTGAACCTTGAATCAATCTGTTTAACGCCTTGTAAGTAAACGCTCTTTTAATCAAAGGTCCGTATTCTTTTTGTGCCTCGTCATGTTGCAAAGGTTTTCCTGCACCAAACTTCTTTGGCTCCCACAGTGGAAAGCGGCACTTGCGTCCAAGCAAAGTTCGTATCTGACCAAACTTAGATGCCTGCTGCATTGCAAGTTCTGCAAGAGATTTAACAAACGGAACTTTACTTTGATGATTCTCCATAAGTTCCTTTGCTTCTTCTTTTGAAATGTCTAACTGGTTGGCTAACTTACCCACACCCATGCCATACATAATCCCCAGGTTCACAGTCTTGGCTTGCTTACGATCAATGCCTGCTATGTCTGCTACCATCTGGTGCAGATCTACATCACCTGTATTAAATTCATCGACGATTTGATCCACCATGTCATGCCGATTGACCCCTCGAACCGAAGCTGCAAAGTGGACAAGGAGCCGTGGCTCTTGGCTTGAGTAGTCGAAAGATCCCCACTTGCATCCATCGTTAGGAACAAAAAGGCCACGGATCAGTTTCTTTATATCCTTGTCTCTGGCAGGTATTTGCTGGAGATTCGGATTGGAGCTTGAGAACCGACCCGTGACAGTGCCACCCTCATCGCGTCTCGTAGAGTGGAGTTCTGTATGGATACGTCCATTGTGCTCATGTCGGAGGATGCTGTCAATAAAAGTTGAGTCGGCTTTGTCAAATTCTCTGAGCTTGACAAGTGTCTTACATACATCAGATGG
>TARA_R100001463_G_scaffold41469_4_pt1 | contig 11244 bp, 12 predicted proteins | sample TARA_R100001463 | Tara Oceans TARA_R100001463 (sample SAMEA2622242) | marine metagenome | biome: marine biome (ENVO:00000447); feature: deep chlorophyll maximum layer (ENVO:xxxxxxxx); material: "saline water (ENVO:00002010), including plankton (ENVO:xxxxxxxx)" | depth 40 m
GTGCTTTTGTTGGGTTTTGTATCAGCTCTCTGGTTTTGAATGCTGATGATCTAGGTGCATTATATTTAGGATGCCCTAGTTGTCCTAATACCACGTTTAATGCATCATCATAAGATAATCCATCTTCCATATATTCGTCTACTGCTTGACTTAACCAAATAGGTAAGAATTTCTGTCCTAATTGACCACCAATTGCTAACGCTTTATCTAAAGCATTATCATCTTTCTTAGTTATTGAAGGACTCCAACCAGTAGTGAGGTATTCTCTGTTTGTCATAATCTCACCAAATGTTTTGGTTAAAGAGCCTAGTTTTTTTACGCCAGTTTTTTGCGGATCTGTCAACCAATGAAACGGTTCCATGTACTGTTTACTAAACGTCATGACTTCTCCGTTTCCTAAATCTATTCTTGTAGGGTCTTTATTCTCTAATATAGAATGCCCTGTAAATGCATAGTTCATAGCATTAGCCAATGTTCCATACAATATAGCACCATTAATCAAATATGTCATATAAAGATTACGGTTTCTTTCATTAGCATTAAATGCTGGTATTGCTCTACCTGCTACTCTTAAGTTAGATATAGTCCAATCTGGAGCAAATAAAGCTAACTGTAGATATGGTCTTGCACTTGGTTTAAATGCTTCTAATGCCATATTTCTTAACATTGGATCGCTAACTTCCATTGCTAATCTAGTAAAATCTTGTCCACCAAATGCATCATTAGCAAACTCACTAGCATCTCTAGCTAGTATAGTTAATGGTGTTTTAGGATTTTCCATAACTAATTGATTTAGTTTTGCCAATCCAGTATAGAGCTTCATGTTGGTAAAGCTGCGTTCCCAAGTAATTTTATCAAACCAACGGAATACTTTTCTAGTAGGTTTTACACCTAAATCATTTAGTACTTTACCCATAGAAGGTAATTTAGATACTGCATCTTCTATATTGTTAAATGTTTTATAGAATGAATCAGCTCCTATATCAGTAGGTTTGTTAATAGTTAAACCATTTCTTACTAATAATTCTACTACATCTCCATAGTCAGATTCTAATACTCTATCTAGGGTAGGTTTGTAGTCTGTTTCTAAAAATTTTAAAAAGTCTGGGTGATTTGGATCATCAGCTGCTTTTAACATTAAACTCTTTTGATCAGTAAAAGCTTCTTTAGTTAATTTACCTGCAGGCTTTAATCCTTTTAATGGACCAAATGTATAAAATACACTTTCTACTAAGGAAGCTGCATGAAAGAATGAAGCGCCTACTGCAAATCGTTTCATAAAAAAATTAAGATTTTGTGAATGTCTAATAAGAGCATTAGGATCTTGTGCATCCATAACCATTTTTAAATATGGAATAGCATCTTCATGCACAAAAGCTTTTTCTATACTATATATTTCATCAGTAAATTCGTATTTATTTGTTATAGGATTTAACTCTTTAACATAATTTCTTTTATTTAATATAGGATGATCAAACTCTTTGTATTTATACTTTATATCTTTAGGTATTTTGTCTAATTGAGTATGGATAACAGGTGTAGTCATACCAGGAAAGTTATTTTGTTTAAGATGTCTTATCATATTTTTTTCATTAGAAGCTTTACCAATAGCAGTTGCATATCTAGACATAATATCAAAAACATTTAAATCGCCATTATCAGTTGTTTTTGGCATATAACCCATTCTAATACCTTGTTCATATGTAGGTATAATTCTTTTTTTAGCTGATTTACCTAAACCACCAGTAGCACCAAATAATTGTTTTGCAGGTACTACAGTTCCATCTAATAACTTAATATTTTGATTATCTATTTTATCTGCATTATTAAAAGCTTTACCGCCTGGTGTAGCTTCCCATTCTTGACTTATATAGTTTCGTAAATAACCTACTTTACTTTTTTTAGCTCTCATAACAGTAGACATACCATCATGAAACTCTGCAAAAACACCGCCTTCTTTTACAAGATTAAATTCTTGTTGTGTAAACTTAACAGTAATTTTTTCAAGGTTATCATCAATATACTTTGATAGTTCTAAAGCAGCTTTTTCTTGACCTACTTCTGGTAATCTTTTTATGTATCTATTATTAGCTTCTAATAAAACAGCTTTATTAAATTTTTGAAATGTAAATGTACCATCTTTTGCAATTTCTTTAGGTGCTTGCATAGCAAATACCATAGCTTCTGCTTTAACAGGATCAACCAAAGTTCTTAAAGCATTAAACTGTCTAACTTTTTGATCAACTTTTATAACATTGCTTTGCATAGATAATGCTATTTCTTTAATATTAATTTGATTTTCAGCTTTAGTTAGCTTTTCATCAATAGTAGTTTTATCAAAAGATTTTCTTATACTTTTTATTATTAAAGGTGCACTTGCAAATGTAACACCTAATGTAGCAGCAGTAGCTAATTTATCTTCTTCTGCTGTAAGAAATCCAGCAAGACCACCTACACCTGCTAATGAACTAGTAGATTTCCAATTAAACTCATTCATGAAAGTAGCGTTTTTTATTCTATGTGTATCTGCTTCTACTTGATTTTTAATTATTTGTTTAATTTCCTTAGTGATAATTGGTCCACCCATAGATGCACTTAAAATTTCATCTGTAGCTTCTTTTAATGCTTTATCTAAATCTTTTGGATATTTATCTAATTTTTGTGCTTGTACAACTGCAGTTTTTTCTATTGTTGCTCCAGTCTCTGCAGACAGTTTTGAACTTAATCCCCCCATCATAGCTCCAAAGGCAAGGTTAGCAGTTCCTGCTATACTAGCTTCGGCTATGGTTCTACCTGCTGAGATATCTGCATCTTCCCCTAATTGAAGGGGTATACTATATGCAGTACCAAAAGCAGCCCCACCTACTACAGCTGCACCAGCACGAGCTAAACGCTCTGCTTTTACTGTTGTAGCTCCCACAGCTTTGACAGCTGCGTTTCCTAATCTTCCCCATCCTACAATAGGTATGGCTAATAAGTACGGATCAGCAAGAGTTGCATTAATTAACTCACTTGCTAACATTGATGGATGTGATATTAAAAATTTGGCTACTTCACTTGCATCAAATGTACCGCCTTCTTCTAATAAATAGCTAAACTTGTTATATATACGAGTAGCTTCTTCAAACTCTTTACTACCAGGAGTAGCTACTTTTAATATTTCTTTAGCGTCAGCAGCTTGTTTCTTTTTAGTGTTACCAGTAAAGTATTGGTATAACGATGCAGGTAAAGATTCTTCAAACCATAGCTCTCCTAAAGGTCTAATGTTAAAACCCACTTCTGGCATTTGGACATTAGGCATATCCACATTAGGATTTTCAGCCATTAGATATATAAATCAGGTCTAAATTTCTTAAGTGCTTTCTTAGCTTCTTCAGCTCCACTGCTTTGTTTAATCTTCTTGAGCATTTCACTACTATCAATAATAGCATCTTCCCAAGTATAACCACCAGCAGTTTTAGGATTAGATATAATATTTCCATCTGTTTCAGGAACAAATACTTCAGGTCCATCTTCACCAATAATAGTTGGTACACCTTCGAATACTTCTCCACCCATTCTTTTACCTTTAAGTATATCTTCAATAGTTGCAGACCCAATAGAATATTTATTACCTGTAAACCATTCTTTTAATCTAATGTTTTCTTTAATGCCAAGACCATCAAATACTATTGATTCTGCTTTAATAAAATCTTGAGCTTCAGGATCTCTATTTCCATCTGCAGCTGCTAAATTCATAGCCATAGATATAACTTGTTCATCAATAATTCTAAATGCTTGTCCAGAATCACTATCACTAACTTTTAAACCAGATAATAATGATTGAGCTTTAGGAGATTTTTGAGAATCATACATAGTTTTAAATGTTTCAATTTGACTTGCATTTTTTATATCACCTAATAAACTTGGATTTGCTATTACTAAGTTTTTGTATTCTTCTGATACACCATTTAATGAAGCAACATATTGTTCAGTATATTCATCATTACGTTTATTTTTAGTAAAGTCATATCTACTTATATCAATACTCAATTCTTTACTTATATTATTAAGTTTACCAAAATCAATTTCATTAATAACTGTTGCTGTATTTTTAAGATCTGTAGTTTCAAATTGTTGTTGATCTTTAAGAGCTTGAATCATAAATTCTCCCTCTTTCATTTTCATAAGACGTTGATTATTTTTTCTTAATTCCTGATTAGTAATAAATCCTTGTGTAGCTTCTGCTGCAGGCATTAAAGCGCCTCCAATATTTTTACCTTCAGAAGCTCCCTTCATTAAAGATAAACCCATTATAAAAGCTGGATTACTCATCATTTTGTCAGTAAAACCTTCTTCTTTATCTTGACCTACATATTCTCTAACACCAGTTAAAAATTTATTAACTTTTTCTTTATCACCTAAATCAGAACTTAATTCTAATAAACCATCATCATTAATATCATATCTTGATTGCAAAGATGAACCAACACTATTAGATTGTCCACTAGCAAATAGGTTGTTAAATTGTCCTTGTAAATTAGAACCTTTATTAAAAAAATCTATAGCCATTAAAAGAATCCTCCCATTCCGCCTAGTAATGCTCCACCTAATGCAAAGTATGGATTAGTTGAACCCAACATTTGTGCAGCACTTGCTCCAGTTAATCCACCACCTAAAGCTCCTGTAAGAGCATTATAACGTGGCTGTTCTGCAGCTTGTTGCGTAATTGGGAATCCAGATGCTATAGGTGATACAATACCTGCGTATTGAGCCAACCTATTATATGGAGACATTTGTTCATATTGATATCGTTGTAAATCTTCTTGTAACATTCTACCTTGTAAATCTTCAAATGCACCACCAACGCCAGCTAGTCCTTGAGCGCCTGCTAAAGCTCTAGCATCAGCAGCAGATTGCATTCCTGGTAAGGCTTGTGCAGCCATTAATTGTTGTTGTTGACCAAATTGATTAGCAACTTGTTGTCTAGATAAAGCATCTTGTTGTATGCCTAATTGTCTATTTCTTTCTGTTTCACTTAACTGTGTAGCTATTGGAGCATAAGCCTGAGTAAATGCAGTTTGTGCTGCAGCTTGTGCACCTGGACTAGTACCAGTTCTGCCCATACCACCAAATTGATCTTGTACAGCATTTAAAGATTGATTAGCAATAGAGGATTGTAAATTACCTAAATAAGCTTGTTGTGGAGACAATTGTGCCATACCACTAAATATGTTTGGCGCTTGTCCCGCAGCATAACCAGAAAACACATTTGCAGCTTGTTGCATCATAGGTGATCCAGATAATTGATTTGTAGATAAATTTTGTAATCCTTGTAAACCTTGTTGTGTTTGTTGTGCAAAAGGTACTACTGTAGATCCAGGATAATATTGTGAACCAGTTCCAGATTGATATAAATTTGAAGCTTCAGTTAGTATATTATTTAAATATGGTTCTGATGGTTCATAAGGTGATACTTTATTTTCTTGTACAGTTGTGTCTCCGCCTCCGCCTGACATATTATAGTTTCCTTTCGAGTAAAACGTGTGTTTTCTTAAATTGATATTGTTTTAGGACTCTTTCCCATCCAGGTCTAGCCCATGATTCTACGTGTGTACATTCTTCTGATTTAGCCCAATTAGCTATCTCATCCATTACATGTACCCATTTTTTCATTTCACGACCAGTAGCAATAAATACATTGCATACTTTTGATTTTGGTCTTTTTAATATTTGTGTAATAGCTGTACAATAATGTGATTCTTCAGCATCTTTATCCCAACCTAACCACAGCTGCATAGTTTCATCTAAACAATTAGCTTTAATATCTGAACTATTATAATGTTCTCCAGATCTTTCTAATGCTAAATGAATGTGTTTATCTACTAAACCCCATGCTTCTTCAACATTTTCTGTTGGTATTAATATTGCTTTAATCATGTAATTTCTAAATAACTACATATAACATGAAGATCATTTGCATTCTCTGCTTGTACTTTTAATTCTTCATCTGTATTCATAATTAAAGGATTAGTTAATAATTCAGTAGTTGTTTTAGCAGCTATATCTTTTTGTTTAAATAAACTAAATACATCATTATCTGTATTAAGTAGAGTAACTGTGATTTCACAAGCATTACTTGCATCATCATTAGAAACAAGTATTGACTTCACTATACTTACAGTAGCTGCAGGTGATGTATATAAAACTGTATCATTAGTTGTAGTTAAATCTACCTTTGAGTTTTTATAAGTATGTGCCATTACTCATTTCCTTCATCAGTATTAAATGTTTTATATGGTTCTTTACTTGCTGTTTCATTAAATCCATCATTGAGACTTTTATAAAATTCATCTAATGCATTATGCTCACAATTTGGACATTTGCAAGAAACACATACGCCATTGTTTCCACAATGACAGCTATGAAAACAATTTCTGCATTGATCTATGCTAGAAACCATGCAGCTACTTCCTGATTTTCTACATTGTGATATGTAATAAGTTGATTAACAACATCTTCTGTTACTAATTGAAATTCATATTGTGCTAATAAAGCACCTTCTAAACTAGCAGCAGGATAATTGTAGATATATGTTAAGTTTAATTTACTAGACATTACCAGCCTCCACCCATACCACTTCTATGATCTCCACTTTTGCTTACCTTACCACCATATTGTTTACTATCTTTACCGCCTGTACCGTCTTGACCTCCTCGATTGCTACCGCCACCTTTTTGTCTACCGCTAGCACCGCCAGCACCTTTACTACCTGTATTAGTAGCACCAGTCATTCCCTGACCTTTACGTTGATTTTTTTGACGTTCATATGTATCTCTACTAACACCAGCATATCCAGCTGCTACTTTTTTCTGAGCTTCAGATGTATTAGTTGCTCTAGCTTCTCTCATAGCACCTTCACGTCTGTTATCAAAATTAGCTTCTGTTGGATTTGATCTTTGAAATGCTCCATAATTTATTTTATTATCAAATTCTAGTGCAGCTTTTTCACCATATTTATTTTTTATAGTATTATATTGATCTATTGCGTTTCTATTATTTAGTCCTAATGCTTTTAATCCTGTATTTACTGGTGTATTATCTAATAAACTATTCATCATTTTATTAAATTGGTAATCCATAGATTCAGGATCTAATTCTGTAAATGTTCCATCTTCTGCAAATCTAAAAGCTCTATCACCAATAAATTCTGTATGTATACCACCACCTATACTTCCATCTCCCATTGGACCTCTACCTCTACCACCTTCACCTTGTCCTATTGCAGCATTAACCATAGGACCAATTGGTAGCATAGTATTATTATTTATAGCTTGTGGCGGTACTCCTGGTGTATAACTTAAATAATTAGGAACGCCAGATGGATTCATAGATGTAGCTCCACCACTAAAATCACGTGTAATTAAACCAGGTTGAAAATTATTAGCTAAAAGATTTTGTTGATATCCAGGCATTGTACCTGTAAATCCTTGTAAATAATCTGGACTACCAAAATTACTGTTTTGTATACGTTGTTGTAAGTCTGCTGTTTGTGGGTTAGTTAAAAGTACCATTATCTATATCCTTCATTAGTTGCTTCTATGTCAATACCTTGTGCATCAGACCAAGATGTATCTGCTGGTATATTAAGATTAAATTTAAAATATCGTGCTGATTTACGCAAAGGTATATTACCTGTGCTATGCATTGATGATGATGCTGTAGTCGTAAAAGAGTCAGCAACTTTATTACGAAAAGTTAATGAACCTGTAGCAGCACTAGTATCTACAATAGGTCTAACGTTGCTTATTAATGATCTACTAGTTGGAAATATTTCTGTTTCGCCAGTACCTATTTCTGCAGCTAAAGAAGGACCATTAAATGAACCTAATTTATGATCTGTACTAAATGCACCTACCGATCTTGAACCACCAATAAATACAGGACTATCCAATGATACTGTTATAGCATCTAAATCATTAGCACCTGATGACGGATAATCATCTAAATCTTCTAATGTAAATCCAGGTGATAAGTAATCAATTATTACTTCGTGATCTAGTTCTACTAATGACCATCTTTCACTAGCAATATGATATATAATAATTTTATCGTTTTGTGTATTAGAGTTTTTACCAGTAGTTGAAGGATAAGACCACATAACTAATTTGTTTTCATGATCATAAGATGCTCTTACTCGTTCTCTTAATCCAAACTTTAGATCATTATAGAAAAAACGATCAACTTTATTAGCACCAATAGGTCTAGAAGCATTACCATCAGTAACATAAAAACCATCTTCAGATAAAAAATAAACTAAGTTACCTACTTGTATAATATTCTTACCTTGTATAGCTCCTCTATTATCTTCTATTCTTCTAAATTGAAATACAACATTACCACCACGATAATCCATACGAGTAATACGTGATTCTTGAAATATTAATCCGTATTGTCCGCCAGTTAAACCAGTAACAACACCCCCTTCAGGTAATACTTCAGAGTCAGATTGATTTGTACCAACTGTCCATGAGGTTGCACTATTAAAACTAGACCATTGTACTTTGTTTTGTAAAGTTGGTTGATGACCTGTAACTATAAAATTACCAACAACAGCAGCATGTCTAAATACTGGAGGTGATCCATTTAGTGCTGCAAAATCAGTTGAGCTATCTAATGTCCATGCTTGAGGTGCATCAACACCATTAAATGCAACTACCACTTCGCCAAATCGAATAAAATCCCAATAACCTTCTGCATCTGTTGCAAATGTTGTGCCACCACTTTCATCAACAAAAGCATTTCCTGTTAATTTATAAAGTTTTGTTTTATCTCCAGCAAAAATAGATACAACACCACTGTCAGATTTAAAAGCTTTACCACCTTGTGCTCTAGCATCAGTAGCGTTACTTGAAGTAGCAGCTATATTATTAAACGGTCTATAACTAGTTACAGCAGGAAATACATTTTTAGCTTGTGTAGCACCTGGATTAATATGATCTGGCAAATCTGGTAGCCATTCTCCGAAAGGTAACTGCATTATACGTTATCAAAATTGTTAATATTTATACCCGATCTTTGTATTAATGGAGAACCATTATGTTTTTCTTTTTCATCCATTTCTTTAATTTGATTTATACCAGTAACGAATAATTGTTGCCATTGTGCAACAGTGTCTGGTGCAATACCCCTAATAAAATTACTCGCATGATATAGACTACCATATAAATATACAGCAGGATGATTGGTGAGTATGAAATTAGTTGTTGTACTATCTGACAGGGAGTCAAATGCCTTGTAGTACACAAGGTTTGCTGTGTAAGTTGTATCAGGGGTAGGACTGAAACGAAAGTTAGTACCTTCAATACTATAAGCTTGAGGTGTACCTGTTCTACTAGAACCTCTCATATCAAATTGGTTGTAGGGTGTACTATAGGTAAGTTTTGTTTTACCATTATTATTAAGAAAAAAACTTCTTACTCCTAAAAATCCTGTAGGTAATGCTTCTTGTTCAGCATCAATAGTAATAGTTTCAGTATTTTCCATAGATCTTATACGCAGCTCTCTATTAAATTCTGCTTCGCATAACGATATAAAATCAGGTATTTCATTAGTTAAATCATCTCGTGCTAACCAATTAGCAATAGAAGTTTGTAAATTTGCATAATTATTTAAAGCCATTATAGTTTCTTATCTCCTACTCTAAAATTTTCGAACTCATTACTATTAATCATTTTTTTAATGATATTACGTTGATCATCTTTATGTACTTGCCACCAATTTGAATGACCAAATAGTTCTTTGCATTTAATTTGTAAAGCTATTAAAGGTATTTGAGCTATACGTTGAAACTCACCTTTTTGTTCTCCATTTCTATGATTGCGACTTATTTTATTACTTTGTAATATAGGAGATATATCTTGTGAATGTTTTACTACTAATTTACTTGTAGATTTATCTACATGTATATCTTGATTAGGATTATATATATCAGTCATATTATAATTCTGTTACATCAACATCATACGCATCAACTAGAACTCTCCAACCATACGTATCATTATAAAACACTAAACCAATACCAGTGTTTTGTGTAGTAATAGTAAGGTCAGCATCAGCTGCTTGTATTTTTTTTGAATTTCTACCAATAGTTAAGTTGTTTGAGTCAAATGATGCAGTTGCATCAAGTACATGTATTTCATCACCAGCACTAGGACTAGCAGGAAGTGTAATTGTAAACGCACCGCCTGAAGTATCACATAATATTTTATCACCAGCAACTGCTGTGTAGTTTGCTGTTTTAGTTAAATTGTAATTAATGTGTGATTTAGTATTTAGCTGTGTTTGAATAGCACTAGTAACACCATCAACATAATTTAATTCAGTAGTAGATAGAGTAGCTCCATCAAGTATTTCTAATTCAGTTTCATTAATAGATGCACTACCAATAATAAATCCTGTAGCAGTAACTGTAGAGTTAAATGCAGCAGCTCCAGCTTCAGACATATCTAGGGTTAAAGCAGTTATATCAGATGTGTTATCAGTGCCTTTAAATATAATATCGGTATCACCTGCTTGAGCATCAATAGTAATATTACCAGCACTTGTTGCTATATTTACAGCAGCATCACCAACGCCTATATCGTCAGCAGCAACAGCACTAGACATTGCAGAGTTTAAATTTGCAAAAGTTATTTTCTTCGTTACACCAGCATCAGCGTCTACTAATACAAACTGGTCTGCACTGGCAGGGCTAGTTAATGCTGTTAAATCTGAAATCTTACTATCAGCCATTCTTTATTCTCTTTCTTAAAACTTTGTTTCTTTGCTTATTTTTATTGTATTGCTGTGAAGAAGTTTCTTTCTTTTTCAATACTTGGATTAATTCTTGAAATGTCATTAACTACGAATTGGGGTTCCACTAAATACAGTTCCTACTGCTTGTTCAAGTCTAAGGTTAGAACCTTCTTCCATTAACAAATAAGTTAAATCTTCTAGCTGTAAAACTTCATTAGGTACATCAGTTCTGCGATCACGATAGCGATCTTGTCCTCTTAATGAAAATCGTTGCATTTTATTGAGTTACTTCTGTCACTCTTGCAGTTCCTGTTACAGAGCCTACTCTTAAAAACGCTACCTTAGTAGAAGGTGCAACTCTAAAATACTCTGGAGTATAAGCAGGAATAATTAAACTTGATGATGCAGCAGTTGGTGATGCACCAAACTCTACATAAGAATCTACAGTACAAACAATTCTAACTTCTC
>TARA_R100001463_G_scaffold9472_23_pt1 | contig 11234 bp, 22 predicted proteins | sample TARA_R100001463 | Tara Oceans TARA_R100001463 (sample SAMEA2622242) | marine metagenome | biome: marine biome (ENVO:00000447); feature: deep chlorophyll maximum layer (ENVO:xxxxxxxx); material: "saline water (ENVO:00002010), including plankton (ENVO:xxxxxxxx)" | depth 40 m
CACCCTCGACAGTTCGTTGGGCTCCACATCAGCCTCCGGCCAGTGGAACCGTGCAAATTTCAGCGCCTCAGCGCGGTCTATGGCGTCCCCGACCATGTAGGCCAGACGCTTGCCGTTGCGAGTTACTAGCCAGCAGCGGTACATCACCGGGCTCCAAATTTCTGGCATAACCAGCGCAATACGCGAAACCACCACGTTTTTGCCCTGCGCTTGGCGGCCAACTCCTTTTCTCCTGCTCTGTAGCCGCGCAGGTAGTGCCTCATCAGCGGATGACGCTTCCATCGCCAGCGCCGACCTGCCGCCCCATCCTTGAAGCCGTCCCGGTACATTTGCTGCTTCCTCTGAGACTGCTTTCCCATCACACCACCCCCAGCGCAGCGATCTGCAGCCCAAACATGAAGCCGGACAGGCCCAGCCCCACGTAGTCACGGTTGTACCCGGTGGCACCCATGGCGATGACTGTCAGGACGAAAGCAAGGAACTGAAGTCCGGTTTGGTCTGTCATGCTGCCCCCCGGTATTCGGCGTAGACGGCCTGGGCCTTCTCGCTCCAGTGGATGCCGTTTTCGGCGCCGTAGCTGTAGATCAGCTCAATCAGCTCCGAGAATTCCGCCTTGCGCATCTTGCTGGTGCTGTGGCCGAGCATGACCACCCCGCCGTCGATACCCATGGCGATGCGGTTTTCTCGTTTCAGTGCTGCGGTAAACACGTCCTTCCACTCTTCCCGGGTGGCCGTGCATTTCTCGCCGTTGATGATCAGCGTGCACTGACAGGCCACATCCTCCAGCAGGCACCAGAGCTTGGCGTTTTGATCCAGTGACCGTTTGGGCTCACGCAAGGCCATTTCCAGCGCCTGCCGCCCCTTGCGGAATTGCTCAGCCAGCAAGCCTTCGGCATGGCCCAGGGCGCGCTTGAAGTTGTCCTCACGCAGCCGGTAAACCTTCTCTCTGCTCATGCGCACCCCCGATACCTTGGCGTACAGATAACCAGCGCCTGACGCTTCCCAGCCTCAGACTGCGGCACCACGCGCCATCGGTACTCCTCTCCGCTACCGGCGCGAACAATGACGTGGGCCTTTTCGGTGGTGTTTGTCAGCCACTCCAGCTCTTCCACTGCCGCCTCCTGGTCGTTGAATACGGTCATAGCGCCCCCGACAAATACCGTGTAACCGCGTTCTGCTCATGCTGGGCCACCAGATCCGCCACGTTATTCGGCGCCTGACCCGGCAGGCACCAGCGGGAGAAGCGGCCCTGACCGATCAGCTCTACCAGCCCCTTGTCCCGCATGTTCACCAGCACCCACTGGGTCTTTTTCGGAGGCAGACCCAAGCACCGGGCTATCTCGCCTCGGCTCATAGGTCCGTCTTGCAGCAGGGTCAGGATTCGATCTGTGTTGGTCACGCCGCCCTCCCCGCTTTGCGCGTCATGGCCGCCCGCTGGTTACCGGTGAGCCGGTAGTTTTTGTTCAGCACGCCGGTTTCCGGGCAGATAACGCGCTGAATGCCGGCGATGTGGCCCAGGTCTTCCAGTTCGCGCAGGCGGCGGCACAGGGTCTGCACCATCAGGCCGGTGTCGCGGTGGATCTCGTTGCGAGTGGCGCCGAATTGGCACCGGTACAGGTACTGCCGGATTCTTTCGCGTTGGGTTGCTGCGTTGTGTTTCATACCGCCTCCCGTGCCACGTTGAGCACTCGCTGATTGGCGCCTGACCAGTACGTCCGAACATTGCCGGTCGGGCCGTGCCGGTTCTTCTCGATAAGCACTTCCAGAATTCCCTTGTCCTGGCTGTCCGGGTTGTAAACCTCGTCCCGGTACAGGCACATGATCTGGTCGGCTTCCTTCTCGATTTCGGAGCTGTCGGACATGTCGCCCATGCCGGGGCGCTTGTTGCTGCGCTTGTCCACGTCCCGGCTGACCTGGGCCAGCGCCACCACCGGAATATCCAGTTCTCTGGCCAGCTCTTTCATCTGGCGCACCACCTCGCCCACCTGCTCGTGGCGCTTGGCTCTCGGGTCCGTGGACTTGATGCGCTGGATGTAATCGACGTACAGGGCGCGGATGCCGTGCATGTGCTTCCACTTCCGGGCTTGGCGCACCACTTCCATGATGGAAATGCCCGACCGGTCGTTGATCTGGATTCCCACATCGGTGTACCGGGAAATGGTCTTGGGAAGCACGTCCCACTCAATCGCCGTCAGTTGCCCGGCGCGCAGCTTGCCGAGACCGACACCGGACCCGATGGCCAGGGTCCGCATACCCACCTGCTCGTGGGGCTGCTCGCTGCTGATAATCCCGACCGGGTGCCCAGCGTTCAGGGCCAGATTCAGCAGGAATGCGGTTTTGCCCATGGCAGGACGGCCACCCACGACGATCAGGTCAGACGGGTGCAGGCCGCCTAGGTTGTGGTCCAGATCCGCCAGCCCGGTGGGGATGGTGTTCACCTCGCCTTTGCGGGCTTGCTCCATCAGGTCCACGGCGGCGCGCAGCGACTCCTTCATCGTGTATTCGTAGTTTTTCGCCGTGGCGGTCACCTCCATCAGGGCGCCCATCAGCGTGTCGATGGCCTCCATGCCCTTGCTGGGGATTTCCTGCAAGGCTTGCTGGCAGGCCTCCGTGGCGGCGAGCTTCTGGCGCACCTTGCGCAGCTCCTTGGCGTAGGCGCCCACCCCGGCAGCGCTGGGAGTGTTCCGCAGGCGCTCTGACAGGTACTTCGTCCAGTCGCGCCCCCCGGTGTTTTCCTTGAGCCAGGAGCAAACCGTCATCAGCTCAACAGGCCCAGCCATGTCCACGTTCTGGATGGCTTGCCAGACGGTCTTGGCGTTCGGGGTAACGAAATCCCCCACGGTCAGGTCCAGGCTGGACAGAACGGAGTTGTTCAGCAGCACAGCGCCGATGATGGCGTCTTCCGCTTGCATCGCTTGATCAATCAAGGGTCAGCTCCCGTGGCCGTGCCGGGCCGCCCGTTGGTTGCTGTCCCCGTGGCGCGAAGTCAGGAGACTTTCCGAGCCATGTGCGGAACGCTGCCTGCCAGTCTGCCTGCCGCCGGTCGTTGGCCAGGGCGTGATTGATAAACTTCGGCAATTCGTTATTCAGCGAAACACCGAGCTTCAAAGCCAAAGCCTTGCAGGACTCGTTGGGAGTAAAGTTTTCAGAGATTGGGGTTGCGGGTTTCTTTCGCCCCCCCTTGGGGGATTCAGGGGGACTACCCTCCTTTCCCTTCCCTTCCATTCCATTCCCTTCCGGGGGTGAACCCTCGCCGTCTATTCGCTCATTGTTCGCCGAACACTTGCCGTTCTCTCCTTGATCGCTCTCTGAATCTTGCTTGCGGCGACGCTTCGGGTTTTCGGGCACTTTTCCGTTTGGTAACGGGAACTTATAGCTGGGCTGGTCAATTTTCTGGTGTTTGGTGAAGCCGGTTATCATCAGGAACTGTTCGCTATCAACGTCATAGCGACGGATCAAACCGGCATCCTCCAGCTCTTGCAGAAACCCACCTATTTCCGAAGCGTCGAACGCGTCCCCAGGGAAAACCTGCATCTTGATCCGCATGGGCTTCGCTGGGTGAACGCCGTTGTCGTCCGCGAAATTCATCAGGCCAATGAACATAAGGCGAGCGTTCGGCGAACATTCAACGATCTGCTCGCTGGTCCAAAATTCTGGCTTGATAGTGCGAATACGGGCCATTACTGCAAACCCTCTTTGATGTGCTTGAACCAGCAGTTTCTGGTCCGGGTGCAAGGCTTTCCCGCCATGCGCTTTGCGGCTTGTTTGGCCAACCGCTTGTGTCTCTGGCTTTTCGTTTCGTGTTTTGGCATGATTACCTCGTTGCTTCAGATGAAAGCCCCGGTTACGCCTACCAAGCGCCGGGGCTTTTTCTTTATCGGTTAACTGCTTCCAATTTGCTTGGGGCACGTGCCGCACCTTCCTGCTTCTCGATCTGTCCACGGATCACTCCGCGCACTGCCTGAATGCTGTCGCCCTCATTCGCATAAGCGCGATCAATCACCTTCAGCTGCTCGATTGAGAGTTTGTCCAGGCCGTGGAACACCACGTCATTACGGATTCGGTCGGTGATGTTGTCGGCCCGGGCATTGGCCTCCCATGCGCAGAACTCAGCCTCAGCCATCTGGCGGGCTGTTCGGCTTGGGAAGATGGTTGCCACGGCGGCAGACTGATACGGCTCAGGAAGGGCCGGAATGAACGCCTCAAGCGCAAAGTCGAAGTGCAGCGGGGATTCCCGGCAGAACATTTTGCGGATGCGCTCACAGGCCTGCTTTTCGTTGTGCGTGGGAATGTTCGGGCTCAGGTGGTACTCGGCCCAGGCCTTGGCAATCTCGATGGCCAGGCGGCTCTGGCAAACGTCCCGGTCGCGGCCAATCGCATCCCAAATAGCGCCCAACTTCTCAGTGGCCGTGCCGTGCCTTTGAATGCTCTGGGGTATCTCCCCCATTACTTTGCTGATTGCGTCCATCTAATCTGGCTCCATGGATGATCTGATTGCTGAAACGTATTTGCTGAATCTTCGGGCCCGACTGGGGCCGTGGTCCGTGCAGCGCAAAAAACGGGAGCTGTGCCTGTTGCGACTCAGGTACAGCGTGGCCAGGCTTCAGGCGGCTAAGCCGCCGTGTCTTCCAAATGCGGCAAAAGCTTCTCCAGCGTCTTCCAGCGGGGATTCTCGGTGGCTCCACTGGCGATCTTGCTGAGGGTGAAATAAGGCACGCCCGACTCGTCTGCTATTGCCTGCCAGTTGCCTCGGCGCTTTTTGAGCTGTGAGCGGACATGGGCAAGAAGGTCTTGGGTTTTCATAGGTATCTCCGTATTTGGCTAGCATACTAGCCTTTTATGGCTTAAAGGGTCAAGCCACAAACGGTTAGCCATATACGGCAATATTCGGGCATGGATATGCACCTAAGAAAAGTGATTGCTCGTCAGCTAGATAGGGCTATGCGGGAACACAAGACGCTTAATTCTCAATCCAACCTCGCCAAAAAGAGCGGGGTTGGGCAGACGACCATTGGTCGAATTCTGCGGCAAGAGGTTGATGTGAGGACGGACAACCTTAAAGCGCTCGGAGACGCGCTTGGAAAGCCTCCCCACTATTTTTTCTATGATGCCGACCTGCCGGCCAAAGAGGCCGAATGGGTCGGTGACTTTGACCCTTGGGACGACGAGACGCCTGTAAGTGATGACGAGGTAGAGTTGCCTCTATTCAAGGAAGTGGAGCTAGCAGCGGGTGTTGGCACTCAGGTTGTGGCCGAAAACAACGGCAATAAACTTCGTTTTGCTAAGCGAACGCTATCCAATGCTGGGGTTGATCCTTCTGCTGCTGCCTGCGCACGTGTTGCTGGGCGCAGCATGGAGCCCGTTTTATTTGACGGCACAACTGTTGGCGTAGACACGTCAAAGACAGCGATTAAAGATGGGGATATGTACGCGATCGATCATGATGGGATGCTGCGAATCAAGCTGCTATACCGACTACCTGGTAACTGCTTGAAAATTGTTAGCTACAACAAGGATGAGTGGCCAGATGAGCACCTATCCGCTGAAGATGCATGCAAGGTCAGGGTTATCGGTCGCGTATTTTGGTGGTCAACACTCAGGTAATAAATTGATAAAAGCAGACTCTATGAAAGTGAGCAATTAGCCGGAGCACAGCCAGAATCAACTGCTTCTGACTGCGCACGATATAAGTCAAACAAAACGCATCATTACATTGAAGTCCTTCCATGCCCTCTCAATCATAGTTGATTCCAGGCTGTTTTTGAGAGATTTCTCGATGCGCTTGTCTTTGCTCTGGTCATGAAAAAGATAATAAACAAAGTCATATTCATCGCAGAGCGTATGGATCATTGACTGTCCGAGGCCTTGCTTTACCAGCGATCCGTTTGGGCTTTGCTTGTACTCTATTGCCACCAGGTATGGCGCAGTGATGATAAAGTCCGGGTAATTTCTGGCCCCAAATGTCGTCTTCCGCTGTCTCCCGTATATCCCTTCTTGCCCCTCCCAGTAGAAAGCCGCATTGGCCTTGGCCACATAATCCTTGTACCCCTTTTCCTGGAAATACTTCTCAAGGTAGCTAACCAGTATCGGCCTGATTTCTGCCTGTATTTGCGTTTCGCTTTTCCCGGCGGTCTTCTTTCTGAACTGGGGATGCTTGGTTACAAATTCGTGCATCCCTTGAATGAACGCTTCGACCTGCTTTGTCTTCTTTTTCATCCCTGTCTCCCCGATCTGTTTGACCGAGCCTAAATGATCTTCTGAAAGCCCCCAATCCCTCAATCGGTCATTTTGGGACTACTTTCAATTTTAGCCATTTACGGCTTGACCGAACCTGAAGCCCATCCTAATATGGCTAGCCATAAACGGTTAGAAACGAACAGCCCGGAGCCAGACATGAACTCAGCCCTCAGAAACCAGCAAGCCATGGCCAGCGCGCAAGCGGCCTATGACAACGCCCTGCCGGTGGATGATCTGGATTTCCTGGATGGCTGGGCCGAAACCGAAATGCTGGACGTACTGGAAGCCCGTTTCGATGACTTCGTTACCGCGATGTACGAAGACGAAAGCACCGCACCGGCGCTCATGAGGCTGGCTTGGTTTCTGGTTTCCGACTCTATGTTCTACCGCTTCCAGCCTGTCTGCCTGAAGCAGCTCAAGTGGCAGTCCGAAACTCTGCCGACCAATGAAGCCTTTGTTGAGGCGTTCAAGGATAACGGCTTGGACTTGGACGGAATTGCAAAGCTGGTGCTGGCATCTGCCCGCTACGAAGACAGTAACTGGGAGCCAGCTGCGAAGTACGAAATTTACCGCTTCACGGACCTTGTTATGCAAACCGCTCCCCAGTGGAGCCAGTTCTACCCGGAGGAAGACCAGTGACCAATGACGAATTCGCCGCGATCTACGCGCTCACCCGGGAAGGCGCCCATGCTGGCGCCCGGGGCAATCAGCAGCTGGCCGTGATTATGCGCAACCGCATTGAGGGTATCTGGCAGCTGGCCTTTTACCGCGACGACACCCACATGATGGACGTTTGCGACCGCTGCGAGTGGATGATTCGCGCCGCTATCTGCGTACCGCTTAAGCAGCCCTGTTTTCTGCCCAGCACGGAGGAATTGGCCGCATGAGATACGGAAACATTGTTCTCGGTTCCGCCGTTGCGATGGCTCTCGTTGCCATCTGGTGCATGGCCGGGGAAATGGACTACCAGGACGCACTGATAAGCGAGCAGCACACCTGCGCCATGGTGCGCGATGGAATCTGGCCCGCTGAGCAGGCCGAAAACTACAACTGCGCCGAGCCGGTGCAAGTGGCAATTCACGAACGACAGCGCTGATCTGTTGTTTTGCGGGGTCCGCCCCGCCTTTTATTCGAGCAAGGAGAAGGAAATGAACGCTGCAGCCCAAGTAGAGAAGAAAAGCCTGGTGGTGAAGTTTGCAGACCGATACGCAGTGGACAGCAACAAGATGCTGGACACCCTGAAAAGCACCGCTTTCAAGCAGCGAGACGGAAGCGCCCCCAGCAATGAACAGATGATGGCCCTGCTAGTTGTGGCCGACCAGTACAAGCTCAACCCGTTTACCCGTGAGATTTACGCCTTCCCGGACAAGCAGAACGGCATCGTCCCCGTGGTGGGCGTGGACGGCTGGAGCCGAATCATCAACAGCCACCCTCAGTTTGACGGGATGGAATTCCGATACTCGGAAAACACTGTCATCCCAGAAGGCGCAAATTCCCCCTGCCATGAATGGGTTGAATGCGTCATGTACCGGAAGGACCGAAACCGGCCGGTGGTTGTCCGCGAGTACCTGGACGAAGTTTACCGGGCTCCCTTCAAGCAGGGCATGAAAGGACCATGGCAAACCCACACCAAGCGGTTTCTGCGCCACAAGACAATGATCCAGTGCTCACGTCTTGCCTTTGGCTTTGTCGGCATTTTTGACGATGACGAAGCCCAGCGCATAAACGAGCAGGCAGAGCGTGACATGGGGCCGGCTGATGTGATCCGCGACGAACAGCCCGCGCAACTTCCAGAGTGCCCGCAGGAAACCGCCGACAAATACCGTGGCTTTGTTGAAACCGGCAAAAAATCTGCCAGCGACGTAATGGCCACCCTGGAAAGCAAATACACCCTGAGCGACCAGCAGCGCCTTGAGCTGATAGCCGCTCAAGCCATTGAAGGAGAAACCGCATGAAAATCATCAACGTCACCCAAGGCAGCCCGGAGTGGCTGGCCCACCGTATGGATGCCCGTAACGCGAGTGAGGCGCCTGTTGTTCTAGGCCAGTCCAGCAAGATTTCGCGTAACGCCCTGATTGAAGCAAAGGCCACTGGCATAGAGCGTGATATTCCAGATTTTGTCCGCGAAGTGATTTTTGCAAACGGACACAAGGTTGAGGGAATGGCCGGCCCCATGGCCGAAGAGATTATTGGCGATGAGCTTTTCCCTGTGGTTGCCATCAGCGATGACGGATACCTAAGCGCTTCCTATGACGGCCTGACCATGGATGAGGAAACCGGCTGGGAGTGCAAGCAGTGGAACGAGGACAAGGCCCAGATGGTTCGCGAAGGCGTTCTCCCCCCGGAAGATGCCGGCCAGGTCTGGCAGCAGCTGGCCGTTGGCGCTAAGCGGGTTCTCTATATGGTCACTGATGGCACTCCTAAGCAGTGCGTCCACATGATGGTGGAGGCCACCGGCGAGGAAGATAAAAAACTTCGCGCAGCCTGGGCCCAGTTCGATGAAGACAAGGCCGGCTATCAGCCCCGCGAGAAGGCGCCGGAAGTTACCGGTGCCACCACTCAAGACCTGCCGGCAGTATCCGTTCAGGTAAGCGGCGATCTGTCCATCGTGGACAACTTCGACCGCTTTGAATCTGCCCTGAAGCACTTCATTGACGAGGTGCTGGTAAGGGAGCCGAAGACTGACCAGGACTTTGCCGACCTGGACAACCAGGTGAAGGCGCTGAAAAAGGCAGAGGACGCGCTGGACTCTGCCGAAGCCCAGCTGCTGGCCCAGGTCGAAGCCGTGGACAACGCCAAGCGCCGCAAGGACATGCTGCACAAGCTGGCCCGCGACAACCGGCTGATGGCCGAGAAACTGGTTAAGAGCCAAAAGCAGGCCATCAAGCTGGAAATTGCCCGCGATGCAGACAAGGCGGTCGGCGAGCATGAGCGCAAGGTGGAAGCCACTCTGGATGGCTACGCCCTGCCTCGCGCCAATACCGACTTCAATTCGGCCATGAAGGGCAAGCGCACCATCACCACCCTGCAGGATGCAGCGGACAACGAAGTAGCCCGCGCAAAGATTGCCATCAATGAAGCTGCCGACCTGATCCGCGCCAACGCCAAGACTATTGCCGACGCTGGCTATGAATTCCTGTTCGCCGACCGACAGCAGCTGGCCCTGAAAGACAGCGAACTGGTGAAGCTGGAAGTGGAAAGCCGCATCACCCGGCACAAGCAGGAAGAAGAGCGCCGCCTGGAAGCTGAGCGCCAGCGCATTGCTGCCGAGGAAAAGGCCAAGGCCGAGCGCGCAGCCCAGCAGAAAGCCGACGCCGAGAAAGCCGCCCAGCAGTCCCAGGATGCGCCCAAGGCCGAACCGGTAGCCGAGCAGCCCGCACAGGTGGATAGCGAACAGGCCGGCACATACCGGGCCCCGGAAAAGACAGCACCCCCGGTGCGCCCATCTGACCAGGACATTCTGCGCGCCATCGCCGCCGAGTTTCAGGTGGACGTTCACACCGCTGCCGCCTGGGTGCTGGAAATGAATCAGCAGGAACTGGAACGGGTCGCCTAATTCATGGGCCCAGCGGGCGGCGGTTAACACCCGCAGCCAGGGCGCCCGGCTCCTTGCCCCCTCTTAACCACGGAAGGCCGTGGGGATAGCCAAAGGCGCGAGGGGAGCGAATCTCAGGGCGTGACCTGACCGACTGGCCCGGTCGATAAACGAGCATGAACAACGGCACAGGAGAACACCATGGATCTGGTTTTGATCTTCCTCCTATGCCTCTGGTTTGGCTGGCCGCCGCCTACCGGTCAGCCATTTAAGAGCGCGGACCACCGGGCGAAACTGGTGGCAGCAATCAGCACAGAGGCAACCGCACTGGGTTGGACAGTGTATGGAGCGTAGGCAAAGAGATGAACGCAGCGGCTTCTACGCACACGGTAGCCGCCCCGAAAGGGCAAAGATCGTGCCGACTGGCCGGCGTAACCGGCCCTCCCCATAGGGGTGCGTTCTGGAAAAAGCTGAGGGATGCGTGTCGGGGCGATGGCCACGGACTCCCGAGAACACCGACACCCAGAACGCACCACCTATGCGGTGAATACAGCAATGCACGACGAGCGGAGAGAGCCCGCGCCGGAGACGTACCCGGCCACCGCATCCATAAACAACGGAGAGAGATATGAGTCAATCACTAGAGCAGAGAATCATCGAGGCAGTCAGAGTGCTAGGGCCGTCTCCTTGCGCTGTGATTGCCGCTCACATTGACGAAACGCCCAGGGCAATCGGTCAAAGGCTCCGCTTTATGGGAGAGGCTGGCCAGATTGTGAAAGTGGGCCTAACCAGCAGTAATGCCGCTATCTGGGCTGAGCGATGCGACCGGGTCTCAGAGCTTATGCACAAGTTCATCACCAGCCCGTCCGGGGTGCCGCTATGAAACTCAACCCCGAAACAATCCAGCAACTGGCCGCCCACCGCATCAAGCCACTGGGCGCCCCTGAAAGGACCATGAAACGAGCCCAGCGCCTGGTGATGGTGAAGGTAGGCAAAGGCAAGACCGTGCCGGTGGCATTGCGAGAGACAACGGCCTTTGTGGCCAGGGAGACGGACGGCTGATGCAGATTCAGAGCTACTCAGCCACGCAGATATGCGTCATGCGCGATAACGGCAGCATCATCATGCGCACGATCGTTGACGACAACGAGCAGGGCCGCCAGTGCCTGGTGCGCTGGATAGAGCGATACAAGCAACGCAAGGAGACGGACAAGTGAGTGTAGATGCATTCCCGCTTTGCTGGCCAGCCGGCTGGCCGCGCTGCAAACGGGCCGAGCATGGCAGATTCCAGACTTCATTTGCCAAAGCGCGTGATGGACTGATGGAAGAGCTGCGGCTGATGGGGGCCAGGAATATCGTTCTTTCCACGAACATCGAATTGCGCCGGGATGGCCTGCCGTATGCCAACCAGCGTCAGCCTGAGGATTCCGGCGTGGCGGTCTACTTCCAGCACAAAGGCATG
>TARA_R100001463_G_scaffold609_5_pt1 | contig 11228 bp, 11 predicted proteins | sample TARA_R100001463 | Tara Oceans TARA_R100001463 (sample SAMEA2622242) | marine metagenome | biome: marine biome (ENVO:00000447); feature: deep chlorophyll maximum layer (ENVO:xxxxxxxx); material: "saline water (ENVO:00002010), including plankton (ENVO:xxxxxxxx)" | depth 40 m
TGGACTGTTCTATTGTCCTTATGTTCCTCTCCAGATGGTTCGCGCCGTTGGTGAGAACACCTTCCAGCCCAAAATTGGCTTTAAGACTCGTTATGGTCTTGTTGCTAACCCATTCGCTGAGGGTACTACTCAGGGTCTTGGCAGACTTCGTATTAACTCTAACCGTTACTACAGAAGAGTTGCTGTTAAGAACCTTATGTGATCCATTAGGATACACAACACTGGGACCCCCATTGTGGGGTCCTTTTTTTATGGTAATAGATAAATAACTAAAAAGATTATGGCAGGTCAATCACGAAAACTTGGAACTGCTGCTCAAGTAAGAACTAGGCAACCAATTAGAGGTAGTTCTTCGGAAAAAGAAAGAGTAGCAAAGTTAAAACAAGTTGCTGATAGAAACTTTCTTCAACCTTCTGGGTTTAAGATGATTATATCAAGATCGCCTAAAGTTGCTTTCTTTGGTAATGCAGTAAATATTCCTGAGTTGATTTTAGGAACTACTATACAACCAACTGCAGGTTTGAAGAATATTGATAGACCTGGAGATGTCATTGAGTTTGGTGATTTAAATTTAAGATTTTTAGTTGATGAAAATTTAGAAAACTATATTGAAATACAGAACTGGATAAGAGGTATTGGTTTTCCAGAATCACTAGATCAAATCTATGATTTCCAGGAGAATACAGAAGGAGTTGCTAGACCAGATTTACAAACAGGTCTTAATCTGTATTCTGATGGAACTCTTCTAGTGTACGATTCAATGATGAATCCAAACTTCAAAGTTCATTTTCAAGATATGTTTCCATACTCTTTGACCACATTACAGTTTGATGCTACACTTGCCGACACAGAATACTTTACAGCAGAGGTTAGTTTCAAGTATACTATATACAACATTGAATCTGTTGGTTGTTGTGCATGATTGATCTTGTGACTGTGCAAGGTATGTGGGAAAAGGACTCAAAGATTGATCCAGATAATTTACATACTGAATCACTTAATATTCCAGTTTTACATGCCAAATATTATGATATCTACAATAACTTAATACTTCTCAGAAAGAAAGCAGAACAACAAAGAAAAAATATTAGACACGAAAGATATGAATATTACTCTGGAAAAGCAGATCCAGAAGTATATGCTGAAAATCCATTTCCTAAAAAGATTAGAGATAAAGACACTATGCAAAAATATTTGGATGCGGATACAAAACTCTCAGGACTTTCGTTAAAAATAGAATATTATGATACAACATTAAAATATATTGAAGAGATATTGAAGATGATATACAATAGGACATATCAAATCAAGAATGCACTGGAATTTATGAAGTTTTCATCAGGACTAGGTTAATGAATCAAGAACAACCAGAATACGATTATACTGTAAACTTAACCATACAGGATATTCATCTGTTACATCATTGTGTTCTTGAGCGTATAAGATTATGGGAAGGATCTCCATCCAGAGACCCAATGGAGCAAGAGCACTTATGGGTTTTGAGAGACTCATTGTATAGGATGATATTGGATTATAAGTTTAATAATATGTAATAAATATTTCCAGGTAAGAGTATATTATGACCAACCTGGTGATACAGAAGGTAAATGAAGTTTATTTGAAGATTGATACTGAACCTCATGTTGAACATGAACTGAGAGATAGATTCACTTTTGAGGTTCCAAATAAAAAGTTTATGCCTCAGTACAGAAGCAAGTACTGGGATGGATATGTACACTTATTCAATATGAAGACTAAGAGAATCTATGTTGGTCTCTTGGATAAGATTGTAGCATTTTGTGAGCAAGCAGGATATTCATATCAGTTTGAAGATAATAAATTTTATGGTCCTCCATTTGAAGTCAATCAAATGATTTCAGAGGAGGGTGTCAAAGACTTTATGGGAACAATCACTAATCTCAAACCAAGAGATTATCAGATTGATGCTGTTCATGATGCGTTAAGGTATAACAGAAAACTTCTTATATCTCCAACTGCATCTGGCAAGTCATTCATGATCTATACGATTGTGAGATACTTTGTTAACTCAGGTAAAAAGATACTTCTTGTAGTCCCTACTACATCGCTTGTAGAGCAGATGTTTAAAGACTTCCAGGACTATGGGTGGGATGCAGAGAACTACTGCCATAGAATCTATGCAGGGCGTGAGAGAGTCAATACTAATGAAGTAACTATTACTACTTGGCAGTCTGTGTATCAGTTAGATAGAACGTTCTTTGAGGACTATGATGTGGTGATTGGTGATGAGGCGCACCTTTTTAAAAGTAAGTCCCTTGTAGGGATTATGGACAAGTTACATCATGCTAAGTATAGATATGGATTCACAGGTACTTTAGACGGCACACAGACGCATAAGTGGGTGTTAGAGGGTCTCTTTGGCCCATCATATAAAGTCACTCAAACTAAGAAACTAATCGATCAAGGTCATCTTGCTACATTGGATATACAATGTCTAGTCTTGAAGTATAAACCAAAAAAGTTTGATACTTATGAAGATGAGATTCAGTTTCTTATATCACATGAGAAAAGAAATAACTTCATTAAAAATCTATCAATAGATTTGAAAGGTAATACTTTAATTCTATTCAGTCGTGTTGAAGCACATGGTAAGGTACTTTTTGAATTAATAAATAAAAACGTAGATGAAGAAAGAAAAGTATTCTTTATTCATGGTGGTGTAGACGCCCAAGATAGAGAACACGTAAGAGCGATTACTGAACTGGAAAAGGATGCAATCATCGTTGCTTCTTACGGAACATTCAGTACAGGAATCAATATCAAGAATCTTCATAACGTAATATTTGCCTCTCCATCAAAATCTCGTATACGCAATTTACAAAGTATTGGTAGAGTCCTGCGAAAAGGCAAAGATAAGACTAAAGCAAAACTTTATGATATTGCTGATGACTTAACTAGTGGTTCTAGGAAAAACTATACCTTAAACCATTTTATTGAAAGAGTGAAAATATATGTTCAAGAACAATTTAACTATGACATCATATCTATTGATATAAAAGACTAGCAAAGGAGATTAATTTATGATTGAAGATGACTTTTATGCAACGATAAAACTTAAATGTGGAGAAGAGATATTTGCTAAGGTGGCAGCATCAGAAGAAGAAAATAGGACAATGTTAATTATTTCTAATCCTATTATGGTTGAAGAGATACGAATAAGAGGAACTTCAACAGGTTATAAGTTTGAACCTTGGCTAAAGACCACTAAAGAAGATATGTTCATTATTAACTTAGAAGATGTTCTTACATTGTCTGAATCATCTGATATTGAAATGATTGTATATTATCAAGATTATATTCGTAAAATGTTTAAAGGTAATAACTCCAAACTAGACAGAAAGATGGGATACATCTCTTCTGTCCATGAAGCAAAAGAGGTTTTAGAGAAACTCTATAATAATAGCTAGAACCTTTTCTTCAAAGGCGACAAACCTAGTCTATAGGGTAATCGTAATCTTGTCAACTACTTGTTTTTCTGTTATAATGTAAGGAACAGATTTAAATATATTATGAATGCAACTAAATCGTATGGAACTATGCCTAGACCTAAGAAATCAGAACACTACGTTAATAATAAAGAATTTCTTAATGCTCTAGAGGATTACTTTATTAAAGTAGAAAGAGCAAAGTTGAATGATCAACCCAAACCTCAGATTCCTAGGTATATTGGAGAGTGCTTTCTCAAGATTGCTAACCATTTATCATACAAACCAAACTTCGTGAACTATATGTTCAAAGATGATATGATTTGTGATGGTATTGAAAACTGTGTAAGATACGTTCATAACTTTAATCCAGAGAAGTCAAAGAATCCATTTGCGTATTTCACACAAATCATCTACTATGCTTTTCTGAGAAGGATTCAGCAAGAGAAGAAGCAGTTAGAAATTAAAAACAAGATTCTTGAGAAGACCAACTTTGATGAAGTCTTTGATGCGAACGACCTTGACTCTGCCAACTATAGCGAGTACAATAGCATCAAAGATGCCGTTCATTCAAAACTTCGTAACTGATGCGCGTTGCTATTATCACAGATACCCACTTCGGGTGCAGAAAGGGTTCTAGATTATTTCATGATTACTTTGAGAAGTTTTACAATGATATATTCTTTCCTACTTTAGAAAAAGAAAAAATCACTCATGTTATCCACATGGGTGATGCTTTTGATAGCAGGAAAGGAATAGAGTTTAAATCATTAGACTGGGCGAAGAGAGTAGTATTTGAACCTCTGAAAAAGATGGGCATTACTATGGACCTGATGGTTGGCAATCATGATGCTTACTATAAAAATACCAACTCTATCAATGCAGTAGAACTTCTTCTCAAAGAGTATGATAATGTAACCACATATTCTAGTGCTACGGAAGTAGAAATAGATGGACGCAAACTATTATACATTCCATGGATATGTGAAGACAATGAAGAAGAAACTTATAAACTTATTAAAAGTTCAACTTGCGAGTGCGCGATGGGGCACCTTGAACTCGCAGGATTTAGAGTTAGTAAACAACTCGTCATGGATCATGGTCATGCAAGCGAGTTATATTCAAAGTTCACCAAGGTCTTCTCCGGTCACTATCACACTAGATCGGATGATGGACGAATCTATTACCTAGGCAACCCCTATGAGATGTTCTGGAACGATGTCGGTGATCGGAGAGGATTTCACATCTTTGATACAGAAACTCTGGAACATGCTCCAATAAACAATCCATATACCCTGTTTCATGTTCTTTACTACGAAGATACAGACCACCAACTATTTGATGCTACCAAATATGAAAACAAAATTGTAAAAGTTGTTGTTCGTAAGAAAACTGATAGTGTTAAGTTTGAAAAGTATATTGATAAGTTATACAATGCAAACGTTGCTGATTTGAAAATTGCTGAAAACTTTATTCTTAACGACGAAGACGTAGATGTTGGCGACGTAGAAACAGAAAACACTCTTTCTATTCTTGATAGATATATTGAAGAAGCAGACATTAGTTTAGATAAATCTACTGTCAAAAACTTTATGAGAGAAACCTATCAAGAAGCATGTGAACTGATCTAATGTTTATTATTACAGTAGCTGGAAAAGAAAAAGAAGGAGCATATTCTGTAATTGATGATGATGGAGAACAAGTTCTTTATCTATTTGAACAAGAAGATGATGCAATGCGTTATGCTATGCAACTAGAAGAAATAGAATACCCTGAGATGCACGTTCTTGAAGTTGACGATGAGTTGATGATAAAGACATGTGAAATGCATGGTCATCGCTATGCCGTGATTTCTAAAAATGATATTGTAATTCCACCTGACGACGCTAATGATTATCTTTAAGACCATTACCTGGCAAAACTTTCTTTCTACCGGACAGCACCCTACTACTGTAAATCTAGATAACTCATCTACAACTCTTATTGTTGGAACAAATGGTGCTGGCAAATCAACCATTTTGGATGCTCTTACATTTTCATTATATGGTAAATCCTTTCGTAAAATCAATAAAGGACAATTAGTAAATAGCGTAAATGAAAAAGGATGTCTTGTAAATATTGAGTTTAGCGTTAACAATACTGATTGGAAAGTTGAGAGAGGAATTAAACCTAATATTTTTAAGATATATCGCAATGGTGAAGAACTGAATCAATCTCACTCTGCTATTGATCAGCAGAAGTGGTTAGAACAGAATGTTCTAAAGATGAACTATAAAAGTTTTACTCAGATTGTAATTTTGGGTAGCAGCACTTTTGTTCCTTTTATGCAACTACCAGTATCAAGTCGTAGAGAAGTTGTTGAAGACCTTTTAGATATTAAAATCTTTTCCTCGATGAATGATATCATTAAGACAAAGATTCGTATGATTAGAGATGAAGTTAAGACATTAGAACTCAAGAAAGAATCTATCAAAGATAAAGTTGATATGCAGAAAGACTTTATTAAGAAAATAGAAAACCAAAGTAAAGAAGATATTGACTCTAAACTAAACACTATTGATAGCATCAATGCGGAGATTGAAAAGGCATTCCAATGGGGATTGGATAAGGATCTTGAACTGAATAATATTCGTGAACAAGTATTGAAGTTTGAAGATTCTGGATCTAGACTTCGTGAGTTTGGCAGCATCAAAGGGAAGATGTCGCAGAAGATATCTTCTATTGTAAAAGAGCATAAGTTTTTCACAGACAATACGGTATGTCCCACCTGCGATCAAAGTATCGAAGAATCATTTCGTGTAAATAGGATCAGGGACTCACAAAATAAAGCAGAAGAATTGCGTAAGGGGTTTGATGATCTCCAAAAAGCGATTAAAGATGAAGAGTTGAGAGAGTCCCAATTTAAACAATTATCTAAGGAACTTAGTAACTCACTTAATGGCATTTCTACAAATAATACTCAGATCACTGGGTATCAAAGACAGGTCAAACGACTGGAATCAGAAGTTCAAACTATTACCAGTCAGATCGAAAATAGAAATACTGAACATGAAAAACTAGAAACGTTCAGAGAAAGTCTTCAGGAGACTTACGATAGACTTGCTGAACGTAAAGAGAAAGTTACCTACTATGATTTTATACATACCCTCTTGAAGGATGGTGGTGTCAAAGGAAAAATCATAAACAAATATCTGCCTCTGATTAATCGACAAGTTAATCGGTATCTCCAGATGATGGACTTTTACATCAACTTTAAACTTGATGAGGAGTTCAATGAGTCTATTGAAACACCAATTCACGAAGACTTTACATATGCATCTTTCTCTGAAGGGGAGAAAATGCGAGTAGACTTATCTCTTCTATTCACTTGGAGGGAGATTGCTAGACTTAAAAATTCAGTCAACACTAATCTACTAATCATGGATGAAGTATTCGATTCATCTCTTGATGGTTTTGGAACAGATGAGTTCCTTAAGATCATCAGATATGTAATCAAGGATGCTAATATCTTTGTTATTTCTCACAAGACCGGTATGGAAGATAAGTTTGATAAAGTAATAAAGTTTGAAAAAGTTAAAGGATTTTCTAAAATGTTAAGTTAGATTATATTGTAACAAATATTTGTTAAGTTAGCAAACGCTGACTATATAATGTAGTGACACGGAGAATACTATGCATAACCTGATATCACGCAATGAACTTGCATCCTGGACATGGGATGATAAAGAAACTGTCAGTGAAAAATACGATCAGGTATCTGATTATTTCCAATGTATTTCGGAATGCGGTATTATAGATCAAACTGCAAGGAGGTTCTGCAGGCACATTTTGACTAAAGAATAGTTACTTAACTTTAAACCCACACTTACTTAGGAGTATCCCACCAAAGTCCCCTGCACCTTAAATAGGTGTGGGGGATTGGTTTATGTGCCAGTTGGAGAACTGCCTACCTTCCTTCAAAAACGGATTTGACTCTGGTATGATATTCACATACCAGCAAAGCAAGGATGCCTGTTAACTACGAAATCAAATCACAGCTTGCTAAACTGCTCGCTACAGAAGACCTGGTTGTAGAGAATCGGAATGTAGAGACTGCCCAGTTTAATGTAGATACCCGCGTACTAACTCTTCCTAACTGGAAACGCGCAAGTGGGAGTGTGTATGATATGCTTGTAGGACATGAAGTGGGACATGCACTGTACACTCCCAATGTAGATCCTCCTAAACATATTCCACATCAGTTTGTTAATGTAACTGAGGATGCCCGTATTGAAAAATTAATCAAACGTCGTTATCCTGGATTATCTAAAACATTTTACAAAGCATACAATGAACTTTCTGATGAAGATTTCTTTTGTTTGGAAGATGAAAATGTAGACGCAATGAATCTTGCTGATCGTGCTAACCTCTGGTTTAAGATTGGTGGGTTTATTGACCTAACATTTACAGAAGATGAGCAAAAAATCATTGATGTCATTGGAGCATCTGAAACATATGCTGATGCCTGCGTAGCAGCAGAGATGCTTTATGATTATTGTAAGAATCAGATTAATCAACAGCAACAGCAACAGCAAAGTAAATCACAGCAACCTGATAAAGAAACAAAAGGCAATTCTGAGAATCAACAAATCGAATCAACACCATCTTCTGAAATGGAAGAAGGAGAAGTTGATAGTAAATCTGAGTTTGAGCAAGAAGAAAACACTGAGACTTCTAATAGTGACATCAAAGTTCAAACCGATGAGACATTCCGAGAGGGTGCTCAAGAGTTCAATAGTAATGCTGACTTTGGAGAGTCTCTTTATTGTGAAGTTCCCAGTGTTGACTTGAATCAAATTGTGGTCAGCAATCAGAATATTCATGCTGAACTTGATGGAAACTGGATTGGTGAAGCATTAGATAGACCTTACTATGGTCGTGATGGTCAGGTTGAGCAAATGTTAAAAGGTTCTGACTACATCGGTGTTGACGCAGAATATGCCAAGTTTAAAAAATCAGCACAGAAAGAAGTAAGTTATATGGTAAAAGAGTTTGAGTGTAAAAAATCTGCTGATGCGTATTCTCGTTCTGCGGTATCTAGAACTGGTGTTTTGGATTGTACCAAACTTCATACTTACAAGTATAATGAAGACTTATTCCGAAAGGTAACTGTTGTTCCTGATGGAAAGAATCATGGGTTGATTTTTATTCTTGATTGGTCTGGTTCAATGCAGGACTGTCTTCTTGATACAATCAAGCAACTTTATAACTTGATTTGGTTTTGTAATAAGGTTAGTATTCCTTTTGATGTTTATGCCTTTACTCACACCTATCAGAAGACACCCTTTGAATGGAAGCATGACCTATCTGAATATACTCATTCGGAAATGAAAGCAGGTAAGTTTAATATAGATCCTCAGTTCAGTCTGATGAAATTCTTTACCAGTGATGTAAAACGGAATGAACTAGAGAAGCAACTTCGTTCTATCTGGCGTGTTGCTTATAGTATTACTAAGTGGGTTAACTATAGTATTCCTTCTAACTTTGGACTTTCGGGAACTCCTTTGAATGAATCATTGATTTGTCTCCACTCTATTATTCCTGAGTTTAAAAAATCAAATGGAGTTCAGAAGGCACATTGTGTAATCTTGACTGATGGTGAAGCAAATCACCTCTCTGTGCTTACCAACTATCAGTATAAAGGAGAAGAACGTATGGGTTCAAATAGACTCACTATGAACTCATATGTTCGTAATAGAAAAACTGGATACACTTATCCAGTGCCAAAAGAATACTATAATTTTACTGGAGTCCTTCTAAATGATCTTCAACAGTCATTTCCTGAGGTAAACTTTATCGGTATTCGTTTGACCTGTGGTCGTGAGTTGCGTAGTTTTATTCGTAGGTATCATATTCTTACTGAGGCAGAAGAAAAGATAATTCGTAAAGAAAAATCTTTTACCATTGATGATTCTGGATATACCAAGTACTTTGGCATCCTTACAAGTTCTCTTCATGCGGATATTGATTTTGATGTTGACGAGGGAGCATCTAAGGCAAAAATCAAATCTGCCTTTGTTAAGAATCTTAAAGCAAAAGCACTAAATAAAAAAGTGCTGAGTCAGTTCATGGATCTGGTCTGCTGACCACCCATCAAACTGTCCAAACGAGAGGAAAACCAACCTCTTTTGTCCTATACTATCTTTGTTGAACAAACCAAGCACATGGCACTTTCTACTGAATACGTCGTTACGTCTCTTCAAAATCTTTATGGTGATTCAATTACTGCTGCTGATGTTCGTGCATGGTGCAGTATAAACGGAACCACATATCAGACGGTTTCTAAGAAACTTGATACATATAAGTCTGGTCGTGGTCGTTGGAACCTTACTGCTCAAGAAAAACTGGAACAATCATATCAAGCACCTTCTTCTACTCCTCCCATCGAACAGACTCTTATTCCAGAAAAAGATGATACTTTCGTCAAGTTTGGTACGTTTGGTGATATTAAGAAGATTATTCAGTCCGGTTTATTTTATCCTACGTTTATTACAGGTCTTTCAGGTAATGGTAAAACTTTCTGTGTTGAACAAGCATGTGCTCAACTCAAGAGGGAACTGATTCGTGTCAACATTACCATCGAAACTGATGAAGACGATCTTATTGGTGGGTTTCGTCTTATTAATGGCGAAACTGTTTGGCATAACGGTCCTGTCATCGAAGCTTTGGAACGTGGAGCTGTGTTGCTTTTAGATGAAGTTGACCTTGCTTCTAATAAAATTCTTTGTCTGCAATCTATTCTTGAAGGTAAAGGTGTTTTCTTGAAGAAGACTGGATTGTTTGTTAAACCCAAGACGGGATTCAATGTTATTGCAACTGCAAATACTAAAGGTAAAGGAAGCGATGACGGTCGCTTTATCGGCACCAACGTCTTGAACGAAGCATTCCTGGAACGTTTCTGTGTTACCTTTGAGCAATCATATCCCACTCCTTCTACTGAAAAGAAGATTCTGGAAGGTATTTCTCTGGATCTAGGTATTGAAGATCGTGATTTCTGTAAGAACCTAGTTGATTGGGCAGACATTATTCGCAAGACCTTCTTTGATGGTGGTATTGAGGAAGTGATCAGCACCCGTCGTCTGGTTCACATCATCCGTGCCTATAGCATCTTTGGTAATAAGTCCAAAGCAATTCAAGTTTGTATCAATCGTTTTGATGAAGAAACTAAAGCATCTTTCTTGGAACTTTATGACAAAGTTGATGTTGACTTTCAAATGGATTCTGTTGACGTTCAGACAGAATATTGATATAATATGGGAAGGTAAATATGCCTTCCTAAATGAATGCCTGGTCTTTACTTTATGAGGAATTGGAAATGAGTGAAAATTTTGAAGATCGATACGAAGATGGTATCAAGTCAAAACATTATTATGAGTATGATAGAAACGATATTAACAGAACAAATCCATTTAGTTCAGTAAGTGAAGCATCACCGGATGATTATCAATCTTTTTGGGGAACTGAAGACTATATTCTTGCTGGTATGTGTGGAAGTTCTTCTTCAGATACGATTAGTTTTGGAGCAGCTCAAGCAGCACAATCAGTACCGACAGTACTGGGAGGGGAAGATACTATTACTTTTAATATGAATCAACCCTCTAAATCAACATCCAAACCTCCAACTAACACTAAGCAAAAGTATAGTGAAGATGTAATCATTAAAGAACTAAAAGATTACATCACTAGAACATATGACCAGCACTATTCTGCTGGAGATGATAAGAT
>TARA_R100001463_G_scaffold136309_1_pt1 | contig 11221 bp, 4 predicted proteins | sample TARA_R100001463 | Tara Oceans TARA_R100001463 (sample SAMEA2622242) | marine metagenome | biome: marine biome (ENVO:00000447); feature: deep chlorophyll maximum layer (ENVO:xxxxxxxx); material: "saline water (ENVO:00002010), including plankton (ENVO:xxxxxxxx)" | depth 40 m
AGTGATGCATTGCAACTCTTAGTAGATTTTACAACTGATTTTGCCGAGGACATGGGTTATAAATATGCATTTGCTTGGGCAAAAAAAGGAGTGTTATTAGATAAATATAAACAAGCGGAGTATTATTGTGATGAAACTCCGTCTTACGAATTAATAATGAAATACTAATGGGAACAATAGTAAAAGGAGTCGGATCACTTTTTGGTGGTCGAGCGAGAAGAAGAGAAGAATCATCAGCAAGAGATGAATTTGAGGGAGCAAAACAAGGGCTAAAAAATTTTGAATTTGGAGATTTTTATGGAGATCTTCAAGCAAAAGAATTAGGTGCGGCACAGCAAGGGCAATTATCTCAAGCACAAGGTGGTACTTTAGGCCCAGCAGGTCAAGCTGCTCTTGTTCAAAGAGGACCAGCCACACAAGCTTCATTAGCTAATCTTGCAGATGCTCAAGGGTATCAAGGTCAGGGTTATACAGCTGGATCTACTAATGTTGGTCAGCTAGCAAGAGGTGCTGATACTGGTCTTACAAATACAATGAATAATTTGCAAGTATCTACAGCTGGAGCAGAACTAGCAGCACAAGAAGCTGATCAAGCATTAGCAGCATCTCAAGATTTAGCTGCACAAGCTGGAACTGGAGCTGGTGGAGCTACAGCATTAGCTGCTGCGGCTGCAAAGTCTAAAGCAGGTATATCAGCTGATATTGATAGGCAAGTTAAATCTAATGAACAAATGAGAGCCGCTGCTGAAAGTCAATTACAACAAAATCAATTATCTCAAGGTAATTTAGCATCACAATTTGATTTAGGTCAACAACAGTTTAACGTTGGTGCTGCAAACGATGCTTCAAGATTTGGTGCTCAAGCTCAAAACGATGCAGCGAGGTTTAGCGCTCAAGCGCAAAATCAATTTGCTTTATCTGAATTTCAAGCTGGAAATCAAATGAATCAATTTAATGCAGCTGCACAAAATCAAGTTGCTAGAGATAATTTTAATGCTGCTAACGCAACTAATCAGTTTAACGTTGGCGCACAAAATAAATTTTTAGAAAGTCAATTTGGTGCTGATAATGCTTTTTCTATGGCCAACATGGAAGCTGCAAATAAAATGTCACAGTTTAATGCAGCTGAAGCTAATCAACAAGAAAGATCTAATCAATCACAGTTAAATTCATTTATGATAAATCAAGCTAGAGGTCAGGCTGATAGAGCTGAAAGTCAATATGCTCAACAAATGGATCAATTTAACATTGGTGCGCAAAGATATGGTCAAGCTCAACAAGCTAGAGCTCAGGCTACTGGCGATTTGTTAGGTGGTATTGGAGGAGTTTTAAGTGCTGCTGCTGGGCCAGCTGGAGTACTTAAAGGAATTATGGGAGGATAATTAATAAATTAATATTATGGCAATAAATTCACAATTAGATTTAAGAGCGGTTCAAAACGCTTATGGTAATCACATGCAAAATGCCTTATCAAAAGCTGGAGATGATATTGATTTAGACATTGAAAAAACTAGAAAACTTCAAGAAATAGCTGAAACAAAAGCAAGAAGAGAATTACAGACAGGTATATTAAAATCTCAACAATTAAAAGGATTAGTAGTTCCTTCAGAAACAGAATTTGAAAGTCTTAATTTATATGCTCAAGATATGAGCAGACAGCTTGTAGATCAATATAGTACTTTAGTATCTTCATTAGAAAAAAACGAAATAGATTCAAATCAGTTTGCTCAACAAGCTTCTATTATACAAATGCAAGTTCCTCAAATTAAAAATTTTGTAAGTGGACTTGAAGAAAGAGCATCTGCATGGAGTGCTGGATTAAAAGACAATACACTAAGTTTAGCTAATCCACCAGAGAATGAATCTTTTTTTGCAGCTGTAGCTCAAAATAGAGGTGAGTTTGGTATGGATGAAAATGGCGTTTTAGTTTATCAAGGTAAAACAGAAGCTGGAGAAGATTTTAGTTTTCCAGCAAATAAACTTCAAGACATACCTGTTCCTATAAAAAAAGTAGAAAGTTTTGTTGAAATGAGTGATCCACTTGTTGATGCTTTGTTAAAACCAAAAGCTTATTTTAATGAAATAACAGGAAAAGAAGAGTTAAGAACAGTTGACAAACAGTCTAAAGATTATGAGCGTGCTGTTAGGCAAGCTTTTGATGCATTCTTAGGAGCTGATGATGATACTGCCAACTCTAAGCTTAGATCATTAGCTGCAGATCACGTAGGGATGACTAGAGATCAAATTCAAGATGCTATCAATGATACAAATTATGAAGGTCCTACTGGTGAAACATTTGCAAATAGATTAGAGTATGAAATGGAAAAGCATTTTGTACAAACTGTAGATGAAAATTATGAGGCTACTAAATATAAAAACTGGAAGCAAGCTCAAGAAGATTTACAGATGCAAAAAATGTATCAACAAAGTCAATTAGCAAGAGAAGCAGCGTGGCAGGGTAAGACACAAACAGAAAGAACACAGTATCAAACAGCTCAATTTATTAAAAATTTATCTTCTCCAACAGAAAATTTAAACTCTTGGCTTTCTCAAATTGGAGCAAGTGTTTTTAGAACTTTTGAAAAAGATGTAAAACAGGATGACGTATTAATACCAGCTGGTTCTATAGCCATAAAAGACAGAGGTGGTAAAAATGTATTAATTACACCTGAAATACTTGAAGATCCTAATAAGTTAGCTAGCTTTTTGTCATCAAGGTTATATAATCTGCCACCTTACATGCAATCATTTAATTATAAATCAACAACACCTAAAGATATAAGTCCAATAAAAAAAATTACTAATTTTTTAACTGGTAAAAAATAATCCTTTATGGAAGAAGAATTCGAATTTATTACTCTTGATAATTATCAATCATTTACTCCCGAAGAGGAAGAACAAGAATTAGATGAGTTTGGTAATCCAATTATAGATCCTGTAGATTTATTTAGTCAAGGAAGAAGAAATTTAGATGAAACAGTTGAGGAAAGAGAAGCTAGACAAGAAGCTGAATTAGCTGCTAAAAGAGAAGAAACTAATAGAGATCGCTATATGTACGATGATAGCGGTCAGATTGTTTTAGATGAAAACACTGGTCAACCTGCTTTAAGAGACTTAAGTTCTTTTGAAAAAATGGCAAATAGTTTTGGAAATATGGTTGATCAAATACAACAGGCTATTCCAAATGCATCTTTAGGTATAAATAGTTTAGTTAGAAAAGTTCTTGGAGATGAAACTATAGATAATTTTTTAGCAAACGAAAATGTTCCACAATTTTTTAAAGATTTTGGTACTATGACAGCTGAAGAAGCTGATGAAGCTATACAACAGCAACAACTACAAGAGGCAGAAATGCAAGAAACAGGTAGTATAACAGAAGGATTAAAAAATTTTGATGTAGGTGAATTAGCTGCTGGTATTGTTAATGGATTTACATCAATAGGTTCTACTGCTTTTACAAGTGCTTTGTCTGGAGGAACTTCTTTAATACCTGAAATGATAGGCAGATCTTACGTTGACTATAACAAAGCTTTGGCTGAAAAAGAAGGTAAGTCTTTAAATCAATACATAGAAGAAACAGATGGTGGTGAAAACACTTGGACCTCTATTGCTGTTGGTGTAGGAGGTGGTTTATTAGAAAGAGCTGGACTTAAAGGTGCTGGCAAAATGATGATAAATGGACTTGTTAAATCTGGAATGAATAAAACTTTTGCAAATGTTTTATTGTCTGGAAATAAAGAAGGATTAACTGAGTGGGTACAAACAGGACTAGAAGCTGTTAACGTGGCTGAAGCAAAAGGCGAAGACAAGTTAGAGGCAATGCAAGACGTTATGTTTTCACAAGAAGGTTTAGAATCTTACTTACAAGGTTTTGCAGGTGGTGGATTAATGAGAGGCGGACCAAAATTTGACAATAAAGAACAAAATCTTAAATTTAAAAAAGCTACAGCAGCTTTACGCGGACCAGCTGAAACAGTATTACAAAATCAAGCTTTAGAAAGTATAGCTGAATTAAGAAAAACTTTAGCAACAACAACAGATCCACAGGTTAAAGAAGAAATAAGAAAAGGCATAGCTATACAAGAGGCTAAAGTTATTGATATTACTTTAAAAGCTCAAGCTAAAGCAGAAAAATTAACAGAAAGAGAAATTGACCAAGTTGCTGCCATACAAGACGAAGTAGACGCTATAAGCAATGGGGTTACAGAACTAGATCAAAAACTTGCTGATGGTTTAATAACTACAGAACAAAGAAATGCAGCTGTTAAAACATATGAAGAAGAATTTATAGCTAAACAAAAAGAATTAAGCGCTATAAATAATGAATCTAAAACAAGAATACAGCCAAAATCTAGAACTCAACAATTTAGAGAAGACGAAGCTTCAAGACTTGTAGATTTATATAATGATTTAGATAGAGCTATAGTAAATGGTGATACTGATTTAGAATCTGAAATAAACTCAAAAATCGTTAAAGCAGAACAAGCTTTAAAAACTAGCGAAGAAATTATAGCCGAAGATAGCATTGTTTTATCTGAAAGAGCTCAAAACTTATATGAACAAAGAGGTGTTGAAGCTGTAGATGCTATAGTAGAAACACAAGAAGGTTTAATAAGAAAAACAGCTATAGACATTTTAAATAAAACTCCTAAATTTAAAAGATATGATGGAGATGTTGATGCTTTAGCTAGTGAATTAAGATATGGCCCAGAAGGTGTTGCTAAATTAGTTGAAACCTATAAGCCTGAATCTGGAGTACCAATAGGTGCTTACATAGCAGAACAATTACCTAGAAGAGCTAATAGAGCTATTAAACAAGTTATATCTCAAGAAGAAACAAGTAATTTAATAGAAGCTAAAGCTGATCAAATATTATCTGAAGATCAAAATGAATTTGAAGTTAAAATTGGTTCTAAATTTTTAGCAGATAGGTTAAAACTTCCTATGTCAATTATTAACAAAGCTAAAAGTATTATACCAGCTGGATTACAAAAAGCTGTAAATGAATTACAAAACAACAAAGAATTAACTGCTAAAAAAAGACAATCATTAGCTGAGCAAGCTGTAGCTAGTATATATGATAGTCAATTAATTAAAGATATAAAAGCAGAGTTTGGTAAAAACACAAAAACAAAAGAAGACTTTTCTAATTATTTAAACAAAAATTATTTACCTTTAGCCACGGCTTTTGTGGCTCAAAAAGCTGGACAAAAAGGAACAGGAATATCTAAGCAATGGGCTATGTTTCCTCCTACAAGATCAGAGTTTGTAGATTATTATGAAGGAAAAGATATACCTTTAGATAGAAAAAATAGAAAATCAGTTATTAGCGATAGAAAGGCCGCTCTAGCGGAAGCTGTGTCAAATCAGATTGCTGAAGATGTTAGAGCTGAATACTTATTAGCTAATCCAGTTGAGGCTAGAAAAATAAACGAAGCAGCTAATAAAGACGTTAGTAAAGAAAGAACTATTATTATAGCTAAAAGTAAATTAAATAACCAGAGCTTTGAAAACACTATATCTGCTTTTGAATTTGAACAATTTCAAAAAAGTTTAGAAAAAACAGAGGACGAATTTGCAGCTAATGATAAATCTTGGGCAAAACTTTTTCAACAAAAAGAAATAGAAGACTTAAATCTTAATGATGAAAAACAAAGAACAGATTTTTTAAATAGATTAAAAACATCAGGATTAGTATCTAAATTACCTAAAAGTTTTTTTAGAAATTATCAAGGAACTTCAGATTCTGTAAAAAACGAACAAGGAGAAACAATAGGTAGAACATACTCTAGAAATGTTTTCTTTTTAAATGTAGCTGAAGCTGAAACTTGGATAAACGATGCTGAAGCAGAAGGATTTACCTTTGCTCCTGAATCCACTATATATAAAGATCTTTTTACAAAAACACCTTATAGTAAAACCGTTAAAGGTAAAAAACAAGTAAAACTTGAAGAAGATTTTAAAAATCCAAATTTTAAACAACAACAGGAGAATAAATTAAAAGCATTAAAAGAAATATTTAATATATTTCAAGATTTTATAGCAGAAGATCCTAATAATGCAGCTGTTGTTGGAGCTCTTTTAAAATCATCTTCATCGTGGCAAGGGCATTTTATTAGATTAGCATCTCCTATTAAATTTACTTCAAAAGGTAAAATGTTTGATAAAAACAATAAAGCTTTGTTTACAGAAGAACATACACTACCTGCATCTGCTGTAGCTAAATATTTATTCACGCAAGCTGTTGATGGAAAAATTAATGAAAATTTTGATTTAATTGAAAAAAATTATTTTCAAGGAGCTTTGCTTAATGAAAATGATAGAAAGCTTGCTGGAATTGGAGTTGACGGAAGGCGTTTTAGCTATAAAAGTAAAACACCAGAAGGATGGATGTTGACTGATAATATATGGGCTAGGTATTTTAACGCAAATGTTAACAATGTTAATAATGGTATAGATCCAGACAGTATAATATTAAGTAATGGTCAAACTGTTGCAGAATTATTTGGTGCTGGTTTAGATGGTATAAATTCTAATCCTGATTTAATAAAAGCACAACAAAATGTTGTTACTGAAAAAGCTAATCCTACCGAAAGAATAATTGCAAAAAGCAAAAAGAAAATATACGACGAAAAAGTAAACACTGAAAAAACAGGTGATCAAGCCGCTGAAGGTTTAGCCGCTATATTAGAAGCTAATTGGAATAAAAATGGTGATCAAAACTTTGAAATAGTAACAGATAAAGCAAGAATACAAGAAATATTAAATGAAGAAGGTGTTGAAGGCGTTGATGCTGATAACGCTTTAAAAAACAATGCAGGATTTCAGATAATTGGTACTAGTAAAATATTTATAGATTTAACAGAAAAAGGAGCTTTAAACACTACTATTCATGAATCTGGCCACGTGTGGAATCAAGTTGTTTTTAACTCTGCTCCAGACGTTTGGAACGATATAATATCTAGAGTTAAAGAAACTGGATTATTTGATACTGTTTTTAATAAAATAAAAAATGATCCTGTATATTCTAGTTTAATAGATGATTATAACAATGGAGATACTTTTGCATTAGAAAATGAAATATTTGCTAGAATATTAGAAGATTATGGAGCCAAAGCTTTAGGAACTAATAAAAATACTCTTGCTCAAATAAAAGATATTATAAGTAAGTATATGACAGAACTAGCTAACATGCTTGGTTTTGATCCTACTACTAAAAACTTTGGAGATTTAACTTTAGATCAAATGATTGATTTAGCTGTTTCAGAAGTTGTTTCAGGAGATCCTTTGTCTAATTTTTCTAAATTAAAAGATTCAGAAGGTAAGACTTGGTATAAAAAATCTAGATCAAACGTAGATCCTGCGTATAAAGCTTCTATAAATCCTGAATACCAAGGTTTAAAATCTTTAGAAAAATTTTACAAAGAAAGTAAAAACTTAATAGATGCTATTAAAAAATCTTATGCAACTGTTAAAGATGTTATGACTTTTGAAGAATGGTCTGATTTTGTTGCTAAAACTACAAATGAAGTACAAATAGGTAAAACTCCATCAGAAAAAGCTTTATTAGTAGCTAAGGAAGATGCTGCAAAAAACGAAGTCGAAAGATTAAGAAAAATAAAAGCATTAAAAGAAGCTGATAGTTATACTGAAGAAGATCAAAATAAAACATCTGAAGAACTAGATAAAAAACTAGAAGAAGTTCAAAATGAAGCTATTGAAAAAGAAAAAGCAAAAGCTGAGGGACAAGCTGAAGGTTTAAATAGAAACTTTAGAAAAATATTAAACTCTTTAACAGGTAGATTAGGTAAACCATCAAGATGGTTTATACCGCCAAATGCAGAAGACATAAAAGGTTTATTATATTCATTTTTACCAGGTGGACAGTTAGGTGTTGAGGCTAAAAAGTTTTTTAAATCAACTATATTAGATCCATATTCAAGAGGTGTTGCCGCTGCTGAAGCTGAAATATTAGCTAAAACAAAGCAATTTGGTGAGTTAATGGAAAACTTTAAATCTGATTTAAAAGACGTTGTTGAAGGTACGCCTTATAGTAAAGGTCAAGCTATTAAAGTTTATAATTGGATTAAAAATGGTGTAGATGTTGATATAGAAAAACAAAGTTATATAGACGCATTAGTTGATGCTGTTGAAAATGATCCTGAGTTAAAAGCTCTTGCTGATCAAATTGAACAAAATTTTCCTATAGAATATAAAGCTACATGGAGAAATGATACTACAATTAATAAATCTATATATGATGCTATAAATTCTGGAACTAGAACTAAACACTTAGCTACTTTTGCAGAAAACGCAGATAATATATTTAACAAAGATAACTTACAAGAAATAGAAAACTTGTATGGTAAAAAGTTTAGACAAGCTTTACAAAATTCATTACAAAGAATGAAGACTGGTAGAAACCGCGTAAGTACGGATGCACAGTCAAATGCATTTTTAAATTGGATAAACAGAGCTGTGGCAACTACAATGTTTGTTAATACTAGATCAGCTGTGTTACAGTTATTATCATCGTTAAACTTTATAGGTAGGCCTAATAATAACATATTTCAAGCAACAGCTGCTATGTTTAGTGATAACTGGAGAAAAGATTTTAATACTCTTTGGAACAGTGATTACTTAAAAAACAGAAGAGATGGTGCAAAATTTGATGTATTAGCTGATGAAATGTCAGAGGGTGATGTTAAAGGTTTAAACAAAATACTTAAGTTTGGATTTTTACCAACAAGAATGGCTGATAGTTTTGCTATAGCATTGGGTGGTGCTGCTTTTTATAGAAATACTATAAACGCATTAATGGCTAATGGAATGTCTGAAGCAGATGCTAAGGCTGAAGCAATGAGACAATGGCAAGGTACGGCTGAAGAATCTCAACAGTCTTCTGATCCTTCTAAAATATCTGAAATACAATCAAGTTCTATTGGTAAAGTTATATATGCTTTTGCAAATACGCCTTTTCAATATGCTCGTATTGTAAAAAGAAAACTACAAGATGTAGTATCAGGAAGATCAGCTGCTGAGGGAGGTGGTAATCAAGTTAGAAAAGATCTTCAAAGTGTTTTGTATTATTCAATAGGTCAAGCTATGATATTTAATGCTCTACAAACAGCTTTGTTTTCCGTAGCTTTTGAAGATGATGAAGATGAAAAAGAAAAATTAATGGATGAAAAAACTATTTTATCTGTTGAAAGAGCTTTAACTTCTTACGCTAAAAGCTTAGGTAATCCAGGTGCTGTAGTGGGTGCTATATACAACGTTATAGCCGAAGCAAGTGAGCAACAAGAAAAGTTTGGTTTTATAGATAATCCATATAAAGTTGCATTGGAAGCTACATCTATATCACCACCTTTAAATACTAAACTAAGAGACATAGTTGCAATAGGTAATATATATAAATACAATGAAAAAGAAATTAAAAATGATCCTTTTAAACTTTCTCCTGACAACAAGGCTTTGGAAATTATTGGTAATGCTGCTTCATTTGGTGGTGTTCCTTTAGATAGAGTTATAAGGAAAGCTCAAAATTTGTCTGCTATAGCTAATGAAGAGGCAGACGCGTGGCAAAAATTGTTTTTAACATTAGGTTGGAGTAAATGGGAATTAGGTTTACAGAATAATAATAGAAAATCTGGTTTAGATTTAGATTTAGACCTAGACCTAGATTTAGATTTAGACTTAGGGCCTTTAAACAAAATAAAAGAAACTAGTAGTTTACCAAAAAATGTTTTAGGAAGAGCCAATAATGATGGAACTATTGAAGTAGATCCTTCGCTTAAAGGCAAAGAAAAAAAGAAAGTAATAGCACATGAGAAAAAACACATGCAAGATATGAAGTCTGGTAAATTAAATTATGATGATAATTTTGTTTATTATAATGGAAATAAGCATGAGCGTAAAAATGGTAAAATAGACTACAACGGTAAGAAATATATAGAGGGCCATCCTAAACTACCTTGGGAAGCGGCTGCAAATAAGGTAGAAAAATCTGCATAATTAATAATAATAACATGGCAAAAAAACTTAGTAGAAGAGAAGAAAAATTAGCTGCAATACGTAAGGCAGATAGGGATCGCGATAGTGAGTTTGATAATCTAACTTTTGAAGAAGGTAGAGGAGCAATAAAAACAAGAGAAAGAGTCGGTCAATATAAAAGAAACAGACAAGGGGCTAGAGATATGTCTGGCTCTAAAATAAAAAGAGGAGATCAAACTGAAACTTATAAAAAATCAGATGATTCAACAGAAACTTTTGATAGGTTAGAATCTGGTGCAGATAAAAAAACAAGAAGTAAAAGAAAACAAAGAGCATTAGATAGAGAAACTTTAAGAGATGCTAGAAGAGAAAGAAGAGCGACTAGAATAGCGGATAGAAAAGGTATGAGTGTTAGTCAGGCTCAAGACTTTATGAATAATCGTAAAGATAGATTAAATGCCGCTATGGGTGAATTTGGTAAAGGTTTATTTGGAATAGAGCAAGATCTTAGTAGAATAAAAGATAGAGAATATAGAAAAAGAGGTAAAGGTACTAGGGCGGAAGATTATAAACCTTTTGCTGATTCAAACACTAGAACTAAAAGTACATATTACGATAATGTTATTGGAAAAGAAGATTTAAAAAAATCTAATGTAACTTTAGAGGGTGGTGAAATTAAAATACCTAAAATAAAACCAATAAAACCACCTGGTAAAATAAAAAAAGGAAAACAACAACAAACAATTGACTTAACTCTTTCAAAACCATTAGAAACAACTTTAGAACCTACTACAGCATATTCAGCAATAATAGATGGTAATACTTTTGATAATGCTATGTTTACAAGAGCTCAAGGAGAGGCTAATATGGCTAGAGAAGATGAGTTTGATTTTTCACCAGGACCTTCATCAACTTCAGGTCCCTATGAAATTAAATCAGGCATTTATTCAGATGAGCAAGAAAATAGCCCAAATCAAAAAAGAATAGATAGAAGTACTGTGCAAGGAAATATGATGAATGCTAAAGGCAGAAGAGGGTAAATAAAAAAAGGGGAGCAAACCATTACGGCAAGCTCCCCTTTAATTGTTTCTAATATTAACCTAATATTAATCCGATTATAATACCAGCTATAGGACCTAACACTGCCCATAACTCTAATATTCTAATCTTCTTTAACTCTGCATTTGTAAAAACATTATCAGACGTATCTAATATAACATCTCCAGCT
>TARA_R100001463_G_scaffold14325_1_pt1 | contig 11210 bp, 13 predicted proteins | sample TARA_R100001463 | Tara Oceans TARA_R100001463 (sample SAMEA2622242) | marine metagenome | biome: marine biome (ENVO:00000447); feature: deep chlorophyll maximum layer (ENVO:xxxxxxxx); material: "saline water (ENVO:00002010), including plankton (ENVO:xxxxxxxx)" | depth 40 m
TTTAAAGCCTATGACTATATAAATGTTAACGGTGCAAGTTATGTAGCGTACCTATTCGCAGGAGGTGAGTCCACAGCCGCTGCTGCAAGGTCTGTTGAACTGGATGGCTCTGGTGATTATTTAAGTCTTGCTAGTAGTGATGACTTTCATTTAACAGGAGATTTTACAATTGAAGGTTGGTTCTATTTAAAACAATCAAGCAGTGTAGAGGCTTTGTGGAGTATAGGAACTTTTAATTCTACGGGTGGGGTTCTTTGTTACATAAACAATAATTTATTTTATATATATAATCATTCAACCAATTACTTAGGGATAAGTAAGATACCAGCTTTAAATCAATGGACACATATTGCAGTAGTTAGATCTGGGACAACAGTAAGTGTGTATTTCGATGGTGTTTTTATAGATTCTTATACATTTAGTAATGACTTTGGTTCTTCTTCTAATAAGACTTTTTATGTTGGAGGAAATTCAGATGGGGATTCATTTGAAGGTAAAATTAGCAATTTTAGAGTAGTTAAAGGAACAGCAGTTTATACATCATCATTTAGACCACCAACTGAGCCGTTGACGAACATAACGAATACCAAGCTTTTATGTTGTAATAATTCCTCAGTAACAGGAAAGACAACAGGTGGAACGATTACCGCTAATGGTGATCCAACAGCATCAAGCAATTCACCATTCGATGACCCTGCTGGTTTTGTTTTTGGAGACGCAGCGGATCAAAACGTAGTCAAGTGCGGTAGTTTTATTGGCAACCATACTAATTTGCCTGAAATTAATTTAGGATTTGAACCTCAGTTTTTGCTGTGGAAAAATGCAGAGCAAAACCAAGATTGGTTTATGATTGACTCAATGAGGGGAGTCGTTACTGGAGGTAATGACGCTAGATTAAGACCTAATCAAAATTATGCTGATAATTCAAGTCAAAATCCTTTTGAGTTTACTCCTACAGGTTTTAAATGTACAACCTCAGATAACAATACTAATGGTGTTGGCGAAAATACTATTTTTCTAGCCATACGCCGTCCAGATGGATATTGTGGCAAGCCTTGCGAACTTGGTACGGATGTATTCAATTTAGCGACAGGAGGATCTGATAATGTAAAACCTACTTTTGAAACTGGATTCCCTGTTGACTTTAATATTTATAGACCATTAACTACTAGCAGTTGGGTCACAGGTGCAAGATTATTAGGAAAGAATATTCTCTATACAGATAGCACTGGGTCTCAACAAACAACCTCCACTTATGAGTGGAACTTTAATACTGGTATGGGTAACTGGACAGGAGATCAAAGTGCTTATAAGTCATGGAATTGGAAACGCCACGCTGGTTTTGACTGTATTTGCTACGATGGACTTTCAGGTGTACGAGAAATTCCGCATTCATTAGGAAAACCTGCTGAGATGATCTTTATAAAGAGAAGAGACGGTTCTGAGGAATGGGCTGTAGGACATAAAGGTATGGATTCTGGTGGTTGGAATAAGTATATGAAATTAAATTCTAGTGATGCAGAAGCTAATGCTTATGGAACATTTAACTCAACAGCCCCGACTGCTACTCATTTCAGTTTAAGTACTTCAAGTAGAGCAAATTTAACTGGTCAAACATATATAGCCATGCTCTTTGCCAGTACTGATGTCTCATCCGTTGGTAGTTATACAGGAAATGGAGCATCAGGTCAAACTATAACGACTGGATTCCAACCCAGATTTATCATAATTAAAAACATTGATCAAAGTGGTAAGTCGTGGATGGTATTAGATACAGTAAGAGGTTGGGCAGCAGGTAATGATAATTATCTTCAATTAAATGACAGTGCGGCACAAGCTAGCCATGACTTTGGCAATCCAACATCAACTGGATTTTATCTGCATGGTGGTGGTTCTACCTATAACGGCTCAGGTACTAATTATATCTACTACGCCCATTCTTAGTGCTGGCCGAACAGGTCAGGTTACAGTAAAACCCCTATAATCTGGTTGTTATACTTTTTTTTATGACTGCATTAACAGAAAGAAGAGATTCTTTAGTAAAAGAAGCTGAATCTTTACAAGAGCAATTCAAAGAAGCTGCAACAGCTAGACAAAAAGCTGATTCTGTTTGCCAAGAATTAACAGCTCAATTTAATGATAGAAATAGCAGAATTAATGAATTAAATTTATTAATTAAGGAAGAAACAACAGAAGAAGAAAACCCAGAAACTTGTCCAGCTTAATTAGGCAGCATAAGCAATTACTTTACAGGCATATTTAGTATCTCCTGAATATTTAGGATCAATACTTTGTATCCTCCATTTTTTACTGTCATAGTTAATTAGGTCATTTGTTGTTGGGTAAATATCTCCAATTCCTTGGAGGTCTAGCCAGACATGAATTGCCTCATTTCCTCCAATCTCTCCTGTTTCTTCATTATTTGTTGATTTAATTATAGCTCCAGCTCCTGTATAAGTTGTCTCTGTATCTGTGGTTAATCCTGTTGTTGTGTTGTATGTAGTTGAAACTCTTATATAAGAAAGGGTTGGAACCCTAAAGGTATCAACTAGAGATTTGGCAAGTGGTCTTGCCCAAATGTCTTGTGGAGCTGCCATTAGCTTCTAACCCTCAAAAGAACTTTACTTGCACCAAAGCTACCAATTAACCAGCAATTTAAAACATCTACTAGCCAAGGAAATTTCTGTAAAACAATTGGAGCTGATGCATCAACTTTTATAGATGCACCTTCTTTAACATCATAAAATTCTTGCTTTAATTCTCCTAATTGTTGAACTTTTAATGAACCCTTAGTTTCATTATTTGCTCCTCCACCAATAATTGCATCTGAATCTTTATGTAGAGCCAAAGCAAGATAAGTGCAAGCCTGACGAATAGGAAGAGGCATTGCTGTTGCTGTTGTCTTTACTCCTTTACAACTTGCATTCTTCCTGGGCCATTGCAAAGCTTGCTCAACTGTTGAATCATTTGCTGCTGGTGTGCAGCGATCACCCAAGAAAGTAAGAACTTCTAAACTTTCAGTAGCAGCCATTAATGCAGATTGTTTTTGAGCTGTAGTTAATGCAGCCCATTCTGAATTTTGGAGACTATTACCAAAAATTGCATCTGCTGTTGATACTGGAATATAAGATGTTGAATCTTTCCCTCCCAGCGTTGAATCAAATGTCATAGGAATAAAGAAGTTTCCAGCCCATTAAATTTAATTGTAACTGTTTTAATTGCGCCTCTCTAGGGGGAAGGTTTATTACTTTAGACCTTGAATTTTTTGAATATGGTTTGCCCTTGTAAAACATCATCCTTTTAAGTCCACACATAGGTTTAAAAGAAAAAATACAAATGAAAAAGGGGGGAATGCAAGCCCCCCAATTCCATCTCTTTTAATCAAGCACCACTTCAACAGACCGAAAGTTGAAGCATCTTTAGCCTAGCGAGGCTTAATAGAAAAATCTACTAAGCGACAGTTCCGCCGAACGGGCTGTTCACGACAAGTTCCACCAGACCTATGTTTCTCTTCTCAGAAAAAGCAGCTCCCCAATTGCTGGCAGTTGCCAAGGCCGAATTATCTGGCCCATCACTAGCTGAACTCCAAGTTGTTCCAATAACATGCATGATGTTGTTATAGGTAACAGCCATCTGATTCTGGAGAGACAAGATATTTCTGTCTTGCTCGATCAGAAGAGGGAATTGGCTTCCAGTGCGAATACATCCCTGAGACATTAAGTAGCAAACGAATTGCTCATGTTGTCCAGATGTTCCTCTGATTGGAAGCTGTTCATCAACAACAACATTCAAGCCAGCAAATTTACCAACTTGTGTGTTGTCAATGCCAACGCCTCCTCCACCCCATTGAATACCAGATCCAGTTGAAAGTGCAGAAGTAGAAAAAGTTAATAATCCCACTTGCTCTAAGTAAGCAGCAACTTTTGGATGCACAGCAATTGTTGTTACATCACTAGCTTTTTCACCAAGCTTATATTTTGCTTCAGTGACGTTTGCAGCAGATAAGTAATTTGTTTCTGCAAGTGTTCCAGTTGTTGCTGCTTTACCAACAGCATTAGTTGCTGCAAGTGGGCCAGAAGGGCCAACAATTCCAGTTAACATTGAAGTCAACTTAGAAGTGTTTAGCTTATTAATTGCCGCTGAAAGCTGGCCTCTAATGTTAGCTAAAGCATCTTCACCAGTTTGCACTCCTGAAAGATCGTCTGCACTTACTGCAAATCCCCTTGTGGTAATAGTGCCGTACTGAGTTGCTGCTGTTGTCTTCTGTGTTGTGTAGTAACCAGCGGAATTGGTTCCCCAAGTTGCACTGGAAGCAACTACTTCTTCTGTAGGAGAAAAAGAATTAAAGAATGGAAGTTCCACTCTTGTTCCAGTGATGTTATTTAAACGGCTGTCTAGTTGGACTACACCAGATTGAATAAAAGCACTTTTTTGAAAAATCTCTTCTGTTAGATAAGCTGCAAACGGTGCTGATGTAGCTAACCGAGTCGCTGAATCAATATCAGAAGTAAATGTATTGGCATTAGGGGATGTCCCTGAGTTTCCTTGAAAGATTCCCATTTTTTATTAGGGCTAAAGTTTACTAATTTGATGTTGCTGCTTGTGCTTTAAATCGGGCGGCTAATTCGGGATTTTCAGCTTCCAATTTCACAGCAGCAGAAAAATTTCTAGTGATGTAAGGATTTTCCTGACCACCAATAGAACTAGGAGTAGATCCAACAGCACCCATACCTTTCGCACCAGAAGAAGCAAACATATATGCAAACTGACTATCAGGAGACTTCAGACCATCAACAAAACTATTCAACGGCTCTTGAACGCCCCCATTCAGAACCACTAAATCATTTCCGTTCATGCGTAGTCTGTCTTGATGCAGTGCATACATATGTTCAGGTTGAGTAACGCCAGCTTGTGAGAAAGCGTTAACTGCCTTTGCTTTTATCGACTGCTGTTGAGTAGCTGATCTTTCTGATTCAAGCTGTTGCTCTAATTCAGAAATACGCTGTTCTTTATCAGCAACCGTTCCTTGTGCTTCCTTCCACAAAGATTCAAACTCTCCTTGCTTTTCAAGCTTGGATTGTTTTTGCTTTGATTGAAGGTTTTCCAGATCCCTAATCTGTTTCTGCATAGCATCAAACTTGGCACTGACTTTCTGCTTTTCATCAATTAATTGTGCATTGTGCGCTTTTAATCTTTGAATCTCAGGGTCAGCCACTTGAGCCTCCACAGGAGGTTGAGGACTTTCACCCACAGGGTTCACCTCGGCGTTTTCTGACATGGAGTAGGAGTTAAAGTTGAAGCTCCACAGGAGCTGGTTTAATTATATGCAATTCTGCCTAAGGAATAGTAATATTTTTTAACAGATAAATTTATTCTTCATCTGCTTTTTTAAATCTTACTTTTGTAATATCAATTTTCTTTAAAGTTTGATTTGGTCTAGGTGCGTTAGTTATTAGTTTTTGCATTGCTTCTCTTGGTGGAAGACCGCCTTTTATAAAAGTTCTAAATCTATCTGCCCTTATACTTCCAGCATTACCGCCTCCAAAAAACATACCTTGAGTTTTTATATCTGATTGAGATAAGAAATCTGCATAACCTGGGTTTTCTCCCTTAACATCAAAAGCTTTCCTAAATAATTGTTCTCCTTTTACATTCACTTTTGATTTATATTTTCTTCCTGCCTTTTTATTAAATCCATCTTTTTCTGGACTTACATCTATTCCAGCTCTTGGATCAGTATCTTCTGGATCAATTAAAACTATTTGACATCTGCAATTTACATGAATTGGATATTCAGGAAATGATTCTCTTTTTTTTCTAACTAAATTATCTAATGGGGCACAGACTGGGCATGTTCTTGAATCAAAAGCAGCAACCCATTCCCAACGCAAATCAGAACTGAAATTATTCTCATTCCATACTTGCTCATTTACTTGTCTATTCATATCTTGCACAGCAGTTCTAGCAATAGCTCTTGCTTGTGCTTTTATTCTTCTTGTTGCATCTGAGCCTTCAAACATTCTTCTACCAAATCTAATATCTGCTTTAATTTCATCTCCAATTTCTTTTGCAATACGTTTTGTTTCTGCCCCTTGTAATATTCCAGCCCTCACTGTCCTGTCAATAATTTTTATTTTTTGTTTTATCCAGGGGGCCATTGTATCCCTCATAACTGCTGGTTTTAATTCATCGACATCTTGAAGACCAAAAAGATCAATTAAACGAGTGTTATTTACTTTTGTATTATTAATCGCCTCTCTTACACTGTTTTGAAGTTCTACTGTTTGCAGACCTGCAATTGTCGGCATCCCTTTTATCTCTCCAGCAGTTCCAGCAAAGATATTTACAGAAGGAATAGAAGAAACCATTTTTTCAGCTTGTTCCCTCATTTTTGGATAGTTAATTCTTAATTCATCTATTAATGATTTAGCAAAAGCATCATTAGATCTTTGCAAGATAATTTCAATTTCACCTAATAGTCTTCTCCATTCAGAGTCTCTTAAAAGGGTCACATCTGGCAGTTCTAAAACTTTTCTTCTAACTAATGCCATTGTTCTTAAGAACTCTGGATCAGCTTTCATTAATGCATTTTCAGCAATATTTTCTAAGCTGAAAGCTTGTCTTATAAACAATTTGAGCTGCTTTTCGTTCAATTGTTAGAATTAATTAGTATTCCTTAGGGGTAATCTAAATGGCAAAACAAATTGTTGAAACCAGGGTAGCTGGTATGGTCATAAAAACAGAAGTAGAAGTTCCAGACTCAGAAGTAAAAGCAGCCCCAGCAAAGGCAGCTCCAAAAGCGAAAACTCCAAAAGCTGCTGATGTCTAAATGATTAAAATTCTGACTTACATAAATAGCGGTTTGCTTGTCGCTGCTATTGGTTTTTCTGGTTACGTCTACAGCCAGAGAACAAGATTTGTAAATGACATGCTTTCAAATATTCAAAATCAAATCATAAAAAACATTCAATATGATTTGAAAATGCAGATGCCCTCGACTACTGGCCCAGCATTGCCTTTTGGGAAATGATGATTAAATCATTTAATGGCATCACTAGCCTTTTCATGGCTATGGGATTAGTAGGGAGTAATTTTTATGCTCTTAATATTGCCTCCAATAAAGACTCAATTCCAAATATTGCTCATCTCCCAAATACAGATTTTTCTTCTTTTTCTATTAGATCAGATAAAACAAAAGATGGTCATTCTTGGGCTATTGCTCAAAATCAACATTCTCCAAAAACTTTGCTCGAATACCGAGATATTAAAGAAGAAAAACCTACTTTTTCAGGCAAGCTAAAAAAATCAGATTCATACATTCATAGAGAAACAGTTGCTTATGCATATAGGCCAATAGTGCAAGAAGGATCTGAAGGCTTAACAGCACAAGAGCAAAGGTGCTTAGAACTTGGTTTGACTGGTAAGGCTAATGGAAAGATTATTGGATCTGGTGTAGGGGCTGCTACTGCCCCAGCTATAAGTCATATTCCTATTATTGGCCCAGTTTTTGCGGGGCTTTTCTTCTCAGAAGCAACACGAACAGCAGGGAACTTAGGTTCTGACGTAAGCCAGCAATGGAATGATTGTTAATGGATATTAGGGAGCCTCGGATAGTTGAGCCTTCTATTAATGAACCAAGAATTGCTGATCCTATAAGTTTAGAACCGCCAATTGTTTTACCGCCTTCAATAACAACTTTTCTTCCTTCTCCATTAGATCCATTGGTAATTGATATGCCTGGATGTGTAGAGACTAGGCAAGAAGAAACTGGAGGATCTGGGCACTTTGACAATGACCCCGATGGGGTAATGATTCTCTGTGATTTTTCTCAGCCTGTTTTTTATCCTCTTGACTATTACAAAAAATTAGAAGTAGTAAAAGTAAAACCGTTGTCGATAACACCAAGAGAACCTGAGCAAAGTAAAAAACAAACGACAACAAATAAACAAACTTCTAATATTGGAGGTTTTCCCCCTCCTCCTCCAGAATGCCCTTCAAATTTGGATGCACCAATAGGGAGCATTGGTAAATATGGAAGAGGAAGAATAACGTCTTATAAAATTGATTCAATATCTGGTGAATGTGTAGCTGTATATGAGCCGATAAAAATTATTGAAACTGTTGATCATTTTGTACCGCCCCCTGCTTTAGTTTCTGGGGTAATGGTTACTGCTTTATTTGGGGCAACATCCGCATTAATGGCAGCCCCTCTAACTGAGCTAATAAAAAAAAGAACTAAACCCCTACAGAAAAAAATTATTAAAGCTGTTAAGAAGAAACTAGGTAAAAAAGATAAACCACTTTCAAGGGGAGAAAAAATAAGGGCACAAAGAGAAAAGAATAGAGTTAATTTTCTTTGGCGGTCACTTCTGAAGAAATAACATGTTTGTGATCTGGGAGCGTATTTTTTGGAATAAATTTCACTACCTCAACATCGTCACATAATTTTGAGAATGAACTTGATTCCTTAAATTTTATTCCCTTTGTTAATAATTCACCACATTTTGATAGCCGCCCAACCTCTAGGCTCAAACGCTTATCTGCTACCTGTAAATCTAATAATTCAACAATCTTTGCTGCCCCTTGTCTACACTTACGAACTGCCTTTCTATCCATATTAATATTAAAACTAAGGCTAATTCCTGGGGAAACTGCAAACGAATCTTGAGGATTTAACTGAACTGATTTATAGCCAACAACTTTTCCTGGGTTATCTGGTAATCCATCTGGGCCATCAACATCATTACCATTATCATCTTGACTTATTAAACCTGTTAAATCTCTATCATCATAAATTGGATCAAGTCTCACATCCCTCTGAGGTCGCTGAAAACTCATATTAGATGTAATAAATGGCTGTATAACAAACGTGTCTGACTGGCATTGTAGCTGATTAAGACTATAAACATTTGTAAATTGGCGGCTTGGAACATTTTGCACTGCCGTTACATTTACCCCACCGCTTGCATTACTCACAGGCGAATTTTGCATTGAAACACCTCCTTCACTTAAAGCTGGTAATTGTCCAGACAAAGTAATAATTAAAGCTGGTAATATCTTTTTCAATTTGTAAACACGCTAACTGAGCTGGTGATACTTTCTATGTCCACAGTGCGGTCAATTATGACATGTTCGGCAAGCCCTGGCCCCATTAGGCTTTCATTGTATTGTGTTCCAGCTCCTGCAACAACTTGTTCATATTGAGGTTTATTATTTAAGTCAATTGATTTCCATGTTGACGATATTCCATTTACTGTTTGAGTCTGAGTATTTATAGTTTTAGGAGTTAATGTTCCACCTATAACTTTAATATTATTTCCGCTGGTATTATATGTGTATCCTGTATTAAAATGAAAGCTCTCAATTCGCTCAACAGTTCGGCTCTTTGTTTCAGTGGTGCTGGTTGTATTTCCTCCAGAAAAATTGGGAATGACTGGGACAGCTAGTATCTGAGCTGTATTAATTACATTTAAGAGAAAGAAATATAATAAATATTTCATACATATTAATTAACTTCGGTAACACTTGAAATTGAAGCCGATACCGTACTTCCTGATCCTCCTGGGGTTAGAGAAATTCCACCCGCCTGGGTAAGGGCAACAGCCATTCCAGATTTATGGCCTCCAGCTACTGTTACAACATCGCCAAGAGTTAACAAGGTAGCCGTTGCACCAGTAGTACTTGAAACAGCAACCCCTGTTTGACTTGGGACAGTATCCCCTTGGATATACGATTCTGTTAGTGAGGCTGACCCTGTACCACTGTGAGAAAAAGTATTTGTGCCTAGAGTGCTAGCGACCCCAGTTAAAGCTCCATCTGAACTGGCTGGGGCTGTTAAGCCACCAAGGGCCGAAACGGTCAGGCCATCCGAGCTGAAACTATATGTGGACCCTATTCTTTTGCTGTGTGTATAGGCGTTATCAAGTTGTCCACTGACAACAGTTTTTAGTTCGTGCCTGTAATCAGAAAGAGCTGGAGCTGGGGATGCTACTAAGAGCAAAATGATGAATAGTTTTTTCATGGTTTTAAGCGACCGCTTTGTAAATCAATTTCTTTGCCAGAAATTGGATCTATTTTTGGCTCCATTGGTACAAGCTTGATCGGTGTTTCAACTCTAATTGTTTGATAATTTGTTCCTCCTATTGTTTTACTTTTTCCCTCATCTAATTTATAAGTTCCATCTCCTTTTTTTGAAGTGGTTGAAATATTAAAGGAGGCTAAAACCCCTGTAAAGACTGAAGCTATAAATGTTGGATCTATTTTCTGTTGCGGTATCCCTGGTATGGAAACGTAATTTAATGTGAGTATGGCTCCTGACCACCCTAAGACCACAATTTTTATTAAGGTAGTCGTTGTGTCATCTAATCCGTCTTTAAATTTTTGAAATGGGTTTTTTCTAACCTCATCTGGCTTCTTCTTTGGTGTTTCAGTCATAGGCAATAAATAATTATTCCCATAGCTTAGGCGTAATAGTAATTTTTAGCTGTTTATTCAGTTACAGGCTCTTCAGGGAGTTCTGTTTCTTCTTCTTCCTCTTCTGCTGGCAAGCTAACCATTGTATTTAATTTCTCTTGTCCTGTTAATTCAATTTCTGTTTCAACGTCTACAGAAGGCAATACCTCACCTTGTTTAAGCATTTCTAATAATGTCTCATGGGTAATAGCACCATTTAGCCAGAGCTGGGTATATTGCTGAACTTGGTTTCCATCCAACTGGGCCAAGTCAAAGTCTCTATCAAGTGTTACTAAAGGAGGCTCAATGCCTATAAAAGATGCAGCCAAATCAAAAGCTTCTTGTAAGCATGACTCCAAATCTTTGGAAACTACAGCTAATAATGAATCACTATCACTTCTTGATATTTGTTTAGATTCAGCGGTTTCTGCTGCCATCTTTTGAGCAAATAAAGTACTGATACCCAAATTGCTCATTTGATTTTCTAGCTCTGTAATAAATCCCTGTTGAGCTGCAAATGCAGTTGAAGCTGGCTCTACGAATTGAGCTTTTCCCTCAGGAGGTAAAAGAATTGCTGAGTTAGCACTAAGACCTATTTCATTATCTGTATCATCAAATCCTTGAAGTACAAGAATTGGCAATGCAGCGACGTGAAGGGAATGGCTAAGATCTGCTGTTCTTTGCCCATGAGCGATGTTTAAATTAGCTATGGGCAGAAGTGGAGGTTTGCTTATTAACTCGGCTTCCTTGTGGCTATA
>TARA_R100001463_G_scaffold3391_6_pt1 | contig 11207 bp, 16 predicted proteins | sample TARA_R100001463 | Tara Oceans TARA_R100001463 (sample SAMEA2622242) | marine metagenome | biome: marine biome (ENVO:00000447); feature: deep chlorophyll maximum layer (ENVO:xxxxxxxx); material: "saline water (ENVO:00002010), including plankton (ENVO:xxxxxxxx)" | depth 40 m
GTGTGTAGCAATGAGATAAAACGTGAGGAGAAACAGGATGACTAGAGAAGAGTTTTTTGAGTGGTTAGATACCTGCCCTACTTATGGGTGGCACAATGTAGGTGAAGACGAGGGATACATTCGTATCCTGTTTGAGATTGATGAAGAGGAAGATGACGATGAGTAAGACATACAAAATTCGTGATGTAGAGGATGGTTGTGTCTATACAATGACACTGCCTATGATACTAGAGGAACTAAATAGTGATAGGTCAGAAGAATGGACAGACTACGATGAGACAGATTGGCGTGAAGGATTAGCACAGTTTACAACATATGAGGTAATGGAAGATGAATAGATTTATTATTGACCACCACCCTGTTGCAATTGCAAAGCAACTATGTGATGAACACATTATCAAGATGGTATTAGAAGAAGCACAGATGCTGAACACTGCTGTGCGTATCCATGCGCCAGAGTTTGCAGAGGAAGCTGGGTTGTACAAGAAAGCGTACGTACCACACCCATGTACTGTATGGGTGAGAGACAACGTGATGAATTACAAGTTTGGTTTGCGTCTACTCAAAGCAATGAACGATGAATATATGTACAGATACCCTGTCAGGAGTACAGGAGAAACAAACACAGGCCATGCATCTATGCGTCACTATGATGCATTAGTAGAGGGGACAAAGTATATGCCTGACTACACAAACTTTGTGACCCCTCACCCACAATGCTTCAGTGGGCTTGACCATCTCAAGACAGATGAACACTGGCCTATAAAAGCATATCGTGCGTTTTACAAGGTTGACAAGATTAAGTTTGCCAGCTATAACAAAGGGCGTAGTATGCCACATTGGATGAAAGGAGAAGTAGCATGAATATAACACACGAAGAGAGAGTACAGTTTCTAAAGGCTCACAATGATTTAAAGCAAATGCTTATGACAATACATGAGTGCAGTGACCTGTGGATTTCTGATGTACGCAAGCTAGAGAGCCTTGAGCATTTGCTACATGGCATAATGAAGTTTGTTCCCCCAATGGATGATGAGGGCAGACCAAAATATTATGTAGACTATGTGCTTGAAGAACTAGAGGATGATGAGTAATGGATGTAGCAAGTTTTATTCTAGGTATGTTTATAGTTGACATACTGTTTGAACTTATGTTATAAGATAATATCACTTAACGAAAGGAGAAAGATATGCCGTTAGATTTAGTAAGTAATATTATAGATGAAGTACCATCGAACCTACAGTTTGATGTACACTTTGAACCAACTAAGGTGCGCGACAAGAAGTATGTCATCAACGGTGACACTGGCGAATACATAGGTGTAGTGGGTGACACATTCAACTGTGCATCACACAAAGATTTCTTTCATGGTGTACAAGACACTATGACTGAGACATTATCTAGTGATGAACTGAGTGACGCAAAGGTATCATGGAAACGTGCAAGGCAGGATGCGTGGGCATTGATGGACATTCAATTGCCTAACACCGTAGCTAAGATTGCGACAGACAGACACGAGACTACAGTATCACAGCGTATCATTGCGCTACATGGTATTGATGGTAGCTGTTCTAACCAAGTATTCTTTGGTGCTATTGACTTCTTCTGTACCAATGGTATGATAAGAGGTGAGCATGACAAGGTACGCAGAAAGAATACGTCCAACTTTACTATGGACAGGTTCATCAGTGACCTACGTAACTCACGTCAAGATTTCTACAAGCAGACTGAGCAACTACAGCGGTGGGCAGAGACAAGCCTAACAACAGTGGATGTTCGGGCTTTCTTGGAGAAGCTACTGAAGTCTGACCGTACAGCAGACAAGATGTTTACCTTGTACAATCAAGAGGTTGGCATACGTGGACGCAATATGTTTGCACTGTACTCAGCCTTTACTAACTATGCTACCTACGCAGATGAACGTAATGGCTTTGCCATGCGTAACACTGGTAACGACACTGAGGCTGTCACCATGTTCAATCGTGAGAACAAAGTAGCACAGTGGGTAGGCAGTAATATGTTCCAACAACTAGCAGCATAGAAAGGAGGTGCGCCATGTTGACATTAGACAGTGCAATGGGTATGTTTATTGGACTCGCAGTGGGTGATGCGCTTGGCGCACCCCTAGAGTTTACAGATGCAAGAGAACCCAAAGATTATATAACTAAGTACCACACTGGTGGATGGCACGATGTAGATAAGGGTGAGTGGACTGACGATACAGCTATGGCACTAGCTATGGCACAGGCTTTCATCGACAATGAAGGTGAGTTCAATCCTGCTGACATCATGCACAACTGGTCACGCTGGTACAACGCAGGAGAGTTTATACCACGAGGTAAATGCTTTGACATTGGTGGTACAACACAAAGTGCTATTGATAAGTACAACAAAAACAATACGTTATACAATGGAGTATCACTTGACGATTCCTCTGGCAATGGTGCGCTTATGCGACTTGCACCTGTCGTGATGGTATCCAATTCACCTGAACGTGCGATGGAGTTAGCTGTAGCACAGACAATCTTAACTCATGGTACTCGTGACTGCATTGAATACAGCCGTGTGTTTGCACATGAATTGTGGCATGGTAATGCGCTACAAAGATACAATAAATACAAGCTACCTGATAGCATAGAAAGAAAAGAGGTTATGTCTGGCGGTCATGTTGTAGAAACATATCAGTGTGCAATGTGGGCGTTTAGTACAACGAGTTCATTTGCTGATTGTGTTATCAAAGCAGTCAATCGTGGACACGACAGTGATACCTGTGGTGCAGTAGCTGGCATGATAGCTGGCGCACATTATGGATTCAACGGCATACCCAATGAGTTTACAAGAGACTTGATGTGGTATAAAGAATTATGTAGAGCAGCAATAAAGCTGCATCAGTTAGGAAGATAACATGAAGTTACAAAAGCTAGTACATGATTACACTTCTTCGTACGATTACAAACAGTTACGGGATGAAACTAAAGCACAGTATAAATACTTTATGAATGTAATGCTACAAACAAAAGTAGAAGGAGTGCAACTTTTTTCCTTGGAGTGTGACAAAATTACAACACGTATGGCTAAGACTGCATACAATGAGTGGTGTGAGCGTGGCATACATCTTGCCAATCACACCATCTCTGTGACACGCATCGTGTTTAACCACGGTGTGCGTGAAGAACTGTGTCTGACTAATCCTTTCGCTATCGTGCGTAAGAGAGCCGCTGATAAGCGTAAGGTTGTCTGGGGTAGGGAAGATGTACAGCAGTTCTTAGACGTAGCCTATGGCGATTTTAGGTGGCGTAACGTAGGATTGATTGCACAGATGGCGTACGAATGGTGTCAGCGTCTGGGTGACATGCGGTTGCTCACGTGGGATAGAGTCAATCTGGTTGACCAGACTGTACATATCGAGCAGTCAAAGCGTAGGGCGGAAGTGTTCTTACCTATATCAGATGAGTTGCATCAGATGTTAGTACAACAGAACGAGGACTTTGGCTTTCAAGAGTATGTAGCACCAAGACCAAAGCCAATACGAGGTGTCTATCAACCATACACGTTGCACAAACTACCGTTATATGCACGTGAGATTATGGATGAGGCTGGGTTGCCAAAGGAACTACGCCTATCAGACTTACGTAGAACAGGTACAACTGAGATGGTAGATGCGGGTGTCGGTATCGGACAAATTATGTCGGTAACAGGACACGCTAATGCACAATCGGTCACACCTTATCTAAAAAATACACTGACCAGTGCTGATTATGCATTGACACAGCGTAAAAATCATGGTACAAGTACACCAAGTGCCGCAAAGGAAAGTGATTAATACATGAATAATATATATAACACTATAAGTGATATAGATATACCTAATGGAACTACAAAGAGAATGAATTGTCCTGAGTGTAATGGGTACAAGACATTCACAGTGACCAATAACATGGGTTCACTTGTATGGAATTGTTACAAGGCTTCTTGCGGTACTAAGGGTGGCACTCGTGTTCACTTATCAATGGATGACATACGTGCTGGCTTCAATGGTGCAGAAGAGTATGCATCTGATGTACCTTTTGTATTACCTGACTGTGTTGTACCACACAACAACCGTAGTGAAGTATTGACATGGACAGAACAGTGGGATATAAATGCAGATGAACTTGGATTGATGTATGATGTGCGTGAGAACAGGGTGGTGTTCCCCGTTGTACATCAAGGTAAGATGGTGGATGCGACAGGTCGCACACTATCAAACCGATTACCAAAGTGGAAACGCTATGGTAAAAGCACCTTGCCTTTTTCGTTTGGTTATGGTAGGGTAGCTGTAGTTGTTGAGGACTGTGTGAGTGCCGCAGTTGTAGGTAACGATGCTTTTGTTGGTGTTGCTGTGTTGGGAACATCGTTGTCCGAAGGACACAAGAGGTATCTTGCACAGTTCTCGACTGCTATCATTGCACTAGACCCTGATGCCTTACCAAAGACATTGGCGTTTGCAAAAGAATTGAGAGGTCACGTATCTAACGTCAAGGTGTTACGCTTGACAGATGACCTGAAGTATCGTAACAAGATGGACATGGACAATTTAATTGAGATAGGAGATACAGATGGAATTATCACTGGTTAGAAGTTTGATGGATAAAGGGTTCTACGATGACCATCGTGGCGCACGTTGTCCAGACAGACTGTTCAGCAAAGATGTACGCAGGATAAAGCAGACAGTTGATACTGCTATGCAGCGTTATGAGCGTACCGTAACACCTGATGAGGTTGAGGCATTGTTCATGTCAAACAACCCAACTCTTACTACCGCACAGAAGCAAGCATACTCTGCTCTGTTTCATAACATCAAGAAAGAAACACCTCTTGGTGGTGACATTGCTGGTGAGGTATTGTCTAAGTTGTTTCAGCAAGTGGTTGGAGAAGACATTGCCAATCTTGGATTTGATTATGTCAACGGTGACAAGGCTACACTTGAGCCACTACGTAATCTGCTTGAGCAGTACAGTGATGACTTCACACCTGACCTAAAGGTTGAGTGGGATGACATTGACATGGACACTCTGATGTCCAAGGCTGACCTTGAGGCACGGTGGACATTCAACATTCCAAGCCTGACACGTAAGGTGGAAGGGGTAAATGCTGGTCACTTGATTGAGATTGGTGCTAGACCAAACACTGGCAAGACATCCTTTCATGCCAGCTTAATTGCCAGCCCGTCCGGGTTTGCACATCAGGGTGCTAACTGCATTGTGTTGTGTAACGAAGAAGGTTATCACCGTGTGGGTGCAAGATATCTGACTGCCGCTACAGGCATGACAATGCAAGAGATAAAGAAGAACCCTAGTAAGGCACGTGATTTGTATCAGCCTGTAAAGGAACGCATCAAGATTAAGGATGCTACTGGTCGTGACATGGCATGGGTAGAGTCTATCTGCAAGACATACAAGCCAGACATTGTACTGCTTGATATGGGTGACAAGTTTGCCAAGGGTGGATATGCAAGACAAGATGAGGCATTGAAAGCTAACGCTGTTCATGCTCGTCAGATTGCAAAGGAACACGAGTGTGCTATGTTTTACATGTCTCAGTTATCAGCAGAGGCAGAGGGTAAGGTACTACTCAATCAGTCGATGATGGAAGGTTCACGCACAGGCAAGGCAGCAGAGGCTGACCTTATGGTACTGATTGCTAAGAACCCCGTTGTCGATGGGCAAGATGAAGAGGACACACAACGCCACCTCAACGTAGTAAAAAATAAGTTGACAGGCTGGCATGGTGTGGTACATTGTGAACTGGATTATAAAACAGCGAGGTATGAAGCATAATGAAAGTAGTATTAGACGTAGAGAATACAGTAACGCATCGAGATGGTAAGATGCACCTTGACCCTTTTGAGCCAGAGAACTCACTGACTATGGTTGGTGTGTTGACTGACCAAGATTACGAAGCGCACTTTCCATTTGACCATCAGGATTGGGATAAGTTTTCCCATGTTCCTGAACAACAAACTGAACTGACACACAGTTATCATGACCGTGTTCAGTGGTTCTTGGACAATGCAACTGTTCTTATCATGCACAATGCAGCCCACGACTTGCTGTGGTTATGGGAGTCAGGCTTTACATATGATGGCCCTGTCTTTGACACTATGCTTGCTGAGTATGTGTTACAGCGTGGTCAGAAGAAACCTCTGTCTCTTGAGGCTTGTGCAGAACGATATGAGTTAGACACGAAGAAACAAGACACTCTCAAAGAATACTTTGCCAAAGGGTACAGCACACGTACTATACCTTATAATGAGTTAACTGAATATCTGTCTGCTGACCTTCATGCTACACAGGAATTGTGTGACAAGCTGATGTACAGACTAAACACTGATGACAGTAGACTGTATGATACAGTTACCCTAACCAATCAGGTTTGTGTATCATTAGCACGTATCTATCAGACAGGATTTACTGTTGACAAGGATGCACTGGATAGTGTAAAACAAGAGTATGAAGAAGAACGAGAACAGTTAATAAAGGATTTGCAAAAGCATGTTCGTAATCTGATGGGTGATACACCTATCAATCTGAATAGTCCAGAGCAGTTGTCATGGGTTATCTATTCACGTAAGGTTAAAGATAAAACGTATTGGGCTAATACGATTGACCCTTACATGGATGACACAGACTTCCGCAATCTCCTGTCCAGTGGCACAGAGCGTCTGTATAAAACCAAAGCGGTTCAATGTACAGATTGCTCTGGGTCAGGATATATAACTAAGACAAAGAAGGATGGTACACCATATGCAAGACCTAATCGTTGCCCTACTTGTGATACTGCAGGGTTTCTGTTCAATCCCACAAGCGATATTGCTGGCCTCAAGTTCAAGCCGCCATCATCTAAGTGGGCTAGTGCAAACGGTTTCAGCACAAGTAAGCAGAACCTTGAGACACTTGGTAACATAGCCAAGGCAAAGGGCATGACAGATGCAGCAGAGTTTCTGTCTAAGGTCAGGCGTTTGAGTGCTGTTGATACGTACCTATCCTCATTCGTTGAGGGTATACGCACTCACACTAAGAGTGACGGTAAGTTGCATGTTCGTTTATTGCAGCACCGCACACAAACTGGTCGGCTCTCAGGGGCTGACCCCAACATGCAGAACATGCCACGTGGTGGTACGTTTCCTGTAAAGAAAGTATTTGTTTCACGTTGGAACGGTGGCAAGATATTAGAAGCTGACTTTGCACAGCTAGAGTTTCGCGCAGCCGCTTTCCTATCACAAGATGGAGTCGCAATTGAAGAAGTTTCTACTGGGTTTGATGTACACTCATACACCGCTAAAGTTATTAGTGAAGCTGGTCAGCCTACGAATAGACAGGATGCAAAAGCGCACACCTTTGCGCCCCTTTACGGGGCAACGGGGTACGGACGCACACCTGCCGAAGCAAAGTACTACACACACTTCACAGAGAAGTACGAAGGTATCGGGCTTTGGCATACCAGATTGGCTAAAGAGGCTCTAAATACTGGCGTCATACGAACACCGTCAGGCAGAGAGTTTTCTTTTCCTGATGTAGTACGCAAGTCAAGCGGCAGGGTATCACACTTTACACAGATAAAGAACTATCCTGTTCAGTCATTTGCCACTGCGGATATTGTACCTATTGCATTGATGCATATTGAAGGGTTGCTTTCCAATATGAAATCATGTATAGTCAATACAGTGCATGACAGTATTGTTATTGATGTACATCCTGACGAAGAGAGAGCAGTAATTGAGGCAATCAATAATACAAACAAGGAGTTACCTAATTTGATTGCATTAAGATGGGGTGTTGACTTCAATGTACCCCTGCTTTTAGAGTCAAAAATAGGACCGAATTGGCTTGACACAAAGGACGTAAGCTGATATAACTATCAAACTTTCAACTATGATAAGGAGTAAAACATATGACACAACTCACAACAATTGATACTAATAACTACGCAGCTATGGCTAAAGCTATGGGTATGGCATCAGAAGCTAGTAACACAAAGCAGAAGTCTAGCAGCTTGGCTCGTTTACGTATCAACCATAGCCCTGTCATGGGGCAGACAGAAGTAAAAGGTAAGATGGTCAACATGGAAGTTGTCTCTGGTGGTACATACAAACTAGAGATTCCAGATGGCGAGACTTACTACGCTTCAGCAATTAAGGTACGCCCTTTCATGCAGCGTTTCATGTACAAGCGTTTTGTACGTGGCATGGGTGACGCACCTAACCGCTACATAAAGACACTGATGAATGATGACTTGAACATTGACCTCAAGGATAATGATGGTGGCTTTAACTGTGGTAAACCTGCTGGTTACATCAAGGACTTCAAGGCTCTGCCTGAGAAGATGCAAGAATTAATCAAGCAGATTAAACGTGTTCGTGTTGTACTTGGTACAGTAGAATTGACAGAAGCTATCACTGCTAACGGTGATGCTGCTGACCTTGGTGCTGTTCCGTTTATATGGGAGATTGACAATCGAGATGCTTTCAAGATTGTCGGTGAGAGTTTTACCTCACTTGCAAAAATGCAGCGTCTTCCTGTGCAGCACATCATTACGGCTAACACTCAGGAAAGAAAGTTACCTAACGGTAATGCCTTTTACCTTCCAGTAGTGTCGCTAGATGTCTCAAAGACAATCGAACTGACTGACGCTGACCAAGCAATGTTTGCTGACTTTATGGCGTGGGTAGATAACTACAATTCGTACATCGCAAATACATGGGCGGAAAAAGCTAACTCTGACATGGATGACGATGACGTGGATGTTGTAGACAGTCTCGTTGATATTGAGATTGAGGAAGACGAGGTAGCGTAATGAACCATCCTGCTGAACTTGCATTGCATCAGTACATGGAAGATGCGGTATCAGGCAAAACAACAATGTCTGATACCACCATTGACCAAGTAGCAAGCGACATTAAAGATGCACTCAAGAGGCAGTTTGGTGGTAGCAAACGGGGTGACTTCAGACTACGTATGTCTAACGTGGGTCGCCCCGCTTGCCAACTTTGGTACGAGAAGAACAAGCCGGATGTTGCACTACCAAAGCCTACAACATTTGTTATGAACATGATGATTGGAGACATCGTTGAAGCTGTCTTCAAAGGATTATTAACAGAAGCGGGAGTGACATATGAAGATAATGAAAAGGTTACTCTGGACTTGCCTAACGCTAACATTTCTGGGACATATGATATTGTCATTCGGGATGCAGTTGATGATATTAAATCAGCTTCGGACTGGTCATATCGAAACAAGTTCGAATCCTACAGTACTCTGGCAAATAGCGATGCCTTTGGATACGTTGCACAACTAGCAGGGTACGCAAAAGCATCAGGTAAAAAAGCTGGTGGTTGGTGGGTAGTAAACAAAGCCAATGGTCAGTTCAAGTATGTACCTGCTAGTGGTCTTGATGTCGATACTGAGATATCAAAGATACAAGATACAGTGGATGACGTAAACAACAATAAGTTTGAGCGTTGTTTTGAGCCAGAGGCAGAAACATTCAGAGGAAAGGAAACGGGAAACAAAGTTCTAAGTAAGACATGTTCTTTCTGTTCATACAGAAATGACTGCTGGCCTAACCTTACACGGCTACCTGCCGTTAAGTCACAGGCTAAAGAACCTAAGATGGTTGACTACGTAGAACTAGCAGAGGAATACGATGCCGCCTAATTTCAAACAGTTTAGAGCAGCACGTAAGTATGGGTACAGGTCTGGCTTAGAGGTCAAGCTATCTGATTATCTGAAGGAACTAAAGGTTGACTTTGGTTACGAATGTATTAAGATAGAATGGGAAGACTTAGCCTACCGTACCTATACTCCTGATTTTGTTTTGCCTAATGGTATTATAATAGAAACAAAAGGAATGTTTACAGCAGCAGATAGGCGTAAGCATTTAGCTATAAAGAAACAGCATCCTAAGTTGGATATACGTTTTGTTTTTGAAAACAGCAGACGTAAGCTACGCAAAGGTGCTAAGTCTACTTACGGGGAATGGTGTGATAAGTACGGATTTATGTGCTACAATAGAATCGTTCCAGAAGAATGGTTAAAAGAGAAGGGAAGTAACAAACACCCAGAGTTTATCAAGTTCTCTGGTACAAAAGTAAAAAGGAGAAAATGATGAGCAAGGCAGAGTATGATAGAGTAGAACCAGAGGATTTTATTGTTCGTGTTAGACCAACACAAGACAGTGAAGGTATATGGAATGGCGAGATTGATGTTGCTATTATAACACAACCTGATAATCCTCTAGGTGATGAAGACTATTTTCAAGTGATGCATTTTTGTAAGATGCTTGCATCAACAATTCCTGTGATGGAAGTGAATGAAGACTTTAGAGATTTAGTACATAACTATGTGATGGAAACAGTTGACAAGCACTATGAAGTTGAGTTAGAAGATAAGCCAAAGGTTGTTGAAACAGATGGCAACGTGGTTACAATTGATTTTTCTAGCAAGACAGAAGGGAGTGCATGATGACAAGCTACAAAAACATTATGGAAGAATTAGATAAAACGTCTGGGAGAATTGCGGATAAACTTGACATGGTAAATAAGCCACCTCACTATAATGCTACAGAGATTGAATGCATTGAGGCTATAGCGGCAGCTACAGGCGATGGCTTTGAGTACTACCTGCAAGGGAATATCATAAAGTATCTATGGCGTTACCGTTACAAGAATGGTACAGAAGATTTGAATAAAGCTAAGTGGTATCTAAACAAATTGATAACAGAAGTTGAGGGATGTTACGATGATAAGAGTTAAAATGTTTCTCACATTAGATGTAGACCCAGAAGATTATCCAGTTCCTGCAGATGAGAATGTATCAGAGGAATTGGAAGAAAGCCTTCAAGAATATTTATATGATATAGAAGGTATTAACATACGTAACATTAGAACAATACAGGAGTGACCCCATGATAAGTAATCATTTACCTACAGACTATCAAAACTTCATAGCACTATCACGCTATGCAAGGTGGAAAGAAGATGAGCAGAGAAGAGAGACATGGAGCGAAACAGTCTCACGATACTTTGATTATCTAACTAAACACCTAAAAGAAAAACATAAGTATAATCTTGCTGATGAGTTACGTGCAGAACTAGAGACAGCCGTACTTGACCAGCATATTATGCCAAGCATGAGAGCCTTAATGACATCTGGTCCTGCACTGGACCG
>TARA_R100001463_G_scaffold23977_4_pt1 | contig 11204 bp, 17 predicted proteins | sample TARA_R100001463 | Tara Oceans TARA_R100001463 (sample SAMEA2622242) | marine metagenome | biome: marine biome (ENVO:00000447); feature: deep chlorophyll maximum layer (ENVO:xxxxxxxx); material: "saline water (ENVO:00002010), including plankton (ENVO:xxxxxxxx)" | depth 40 m
GTATCTGGTGTTATGTTTACACCTCACGACCTTAGAGATACTTCTGCTACTATACTATTAAGAGAATCAGGAAATATCTATGCGGTTAAAGAGCATCTAGGCCATGCTAATGTTAAGGATACTGAGAATGCTTATGCGGATTGGATTAGGGATGATAAGAAGAAATCATCAGAGATGATTGTTAATTCTTTTTATAGTTAGCTTAACTGCTCTGTAAGTTTAATGGTAGTATCGTAGACCCCATATGCGATTTCTTTAAATCGTAAGCTATCACCGCTCATACGAACATAGTTATAAGCAGATCCATCGTAATATAAAAACTTATAATGTGCGCCATCGACTGCCTCACGCATTGCCTCTAAGCTTGCTTTATATGTAGAGCTACAATGACCCAGGCTAAAGTTCCAGAACTTCTTACCACCATGTCTTTGATTAGAGAACTCATTGCCACCATGACTTACTATTAGGTCATTGCCGTAGTTTATACCTTCAGCGCCTGTTAGCTTTACATTAGTTAAGTCAAGTTTATTCCCAATTATAACTTCAGTAATTGTGCTTTGAGTTGCTACATTCCCATACATATAAAAATACCGCTGTGTTGCAGCGTTTCCAGCAGTAGTATTTGTAAGGCCTGTCTTAACTTGCCAACCTACTGATGTAAATTCATCATAGCTTGTTCCAGTAATAAAGGTGTCATCACTTGATGAGGCTCCAAAAGCTCCAGTTGTAGCGCTACTACTGTTAAAAAAATGCACATCGTTAGTATTTACTGCATTAACATAAATCGCAACTGCATTAATAGCTGTTATTGTTCCGCCCATATCAAATTGTACTGCATCAAACTGAGGTATGCTTGCAGCAGTAGCTATAGAAACATCAGTCAACCTAGTCTCATTTGTTACATTTGCACTAGCAGCAAAGTTGTTAGTACCACCTGTACGATCGCCCCCTACTGGGTCTGCTGAATAAAGATTTGCGTTTGGATAGATAAAATATTTGGCCATATATATTCCCTTTAATTATATAGGTTTAGCCGACTTCACGACAAATTATGTTGACTTTACCAGGCGATCTATTTAGGCTTGTAATCATATAGTACCCATTCCAATTACTGCCAAATGGGTTAAAAGGCATAGAGTCAAACTTTATTATGTCACCAGTTTCTAAAATATACCCTAGTGATACGTTAATAATATCACAGCTAACAATCTTTTTGACATCCCCAAAGATATTATAATAATAATCTGCAAACCCATCATTGGGGTCACCACCGCTAAGATCGGTGTTTCCAGGCTTATCGTAATTGTAATCTAAATTAATATTGCTTATATTTTCTTTACTTTGAATATTGTAGACAGTTCTAGCACCAGTACTTTCAGCGTTTGTTGATGTTTGCGTAACTCCATATTCACTTTCTTTAGCAGGATGCTTTTGATAATTAATAATCATTTTTGTCTGTAGTTCGCTGAATGGAGTATTGCTTACATTTATATTTGCAATATCTTCTTTGGTTAAGGTTGCAGCTACATCACCACTAGCATACGAATCTTTTACATACCAATAACTACCAGTACCATCCGCTCTAAATTTATAGATAAATCCAAACTCATACTGCAATCTCTCTAGAACTTTTTTTAATTCTACTGGCTCTAATGCCCAGAGCCTACCTTTCCAAGCAGTCGATATTCTTGCGCTTGCTATATCTAGATTAGAAGAATAGTTATACGGTGTTTCATCTACATTTGTAAACCTGGCTAAAAGACTTCTATGTATTTCAAGTCCACAATCAGCAGTTCCACTACCTCCAGTAAAATCATTTGTATTGCCATCGTGTCCAAAGTATATATACTCTAGCTTTTCTAAGTCTTTTTCAGTTGCAGATCTTTCTGGGTCATCAAAGTTGTTTTTAACTTTCATAAATAATTGAAATTTATTTATAAGATGATCAGTTTTTAGGGCTGCTTGTATCCCGCCAATTAGCGTTATAGATCCCTGTAAGCCAAAAGGAGTCAATAATTGATTATCATTATTTGTGTATACAGTAGATAGAATATTTAAAGTTTCTGAGCCAAGATCATTTGTACCTGTTCCAGAGGTATTATCCCTTAAACTTGTAAACTCTGTTATATTATTACCATACTTAAAAAAAACTTTTGAAAGATAATTATTGCCTGCTGCATTTACCAGTTTTGCTATATCAGCATCAACTATTGCGCTTAAAGCTGTTATTTTACCAGTAATTATTGGAAAATTATATGTAACAACTTTACTACTAGAAGAACCAGGAGCATCATCTGACTCTATTTCATTTAAAAGCTCTACAAAGCTACTATGGCTATATAACAAAATATTATCAGAGGTGTTTGCCTCTGCTTCATCTGTTGCGCCTACAGATATAGGATCTGTTTTAAAAGATCGTTCTAGCGTTTTACTTATCAAGGCAACGTCAGCAGAAGAATCGTATTTTATATTATTTTGAGTAGCACTAGTATATTCGCTAGTCTCTAAAGGAATAAAGGCATCTAAGTTTGGTTCATAGTAATGTGGGAGTATATTGCTTTCAGACTTTGGCATAGTCACAAGTATATTTGTGTCACCAATTCGTAGAACAGGAGCTGGAAATACAAACTTTTCCATATCTCTTACTTCTTCTCCTATTGTGTTAGCAGCGTAGTCACCATAGACAACTGGTATGTACACATTCTTTTGCGCTGCTTTAGCCTGTGGAAAAGTAATAAAATCCCAGGGTCTTTTCTCTTCTACGCCTAATATAATTTTAGAGTGATTATGGCTAACAGTTATTAATCTACCTTCATAAATTTGACTAGCGTGTGATAAGTCAGTATCATCTTTTAGTTGTGAGTATATTTTTACTGTTCTATTTATATATGCCCTAGCTCCAGATACAAGTTCAGCGCTTAAATCTAAACCAAGAAACTCAAAATTAGCCACTTCCAATGTTACGTTTGCAGTTTTAGCAGTTGAACTAGATAAGTCTATAGAAGATCGTATCATAGGTTTGTTTAGAATAGCACCATAATAATGATTGCTACTGACATCGCAATCTTTAAATGCTAATCCTGTAAAACTAGATTCATCTCCATAGTAAAGCTGTACTAGCCAATTCTCCTTTAAAGAATTAGACTTTGTATAGGTAGTATAATCAGCGTGTGGACTTAAACTCACGCTAAGTTGCTTCCAGTTGCTTTTTGTATTTCTGGAACTATGACATCTCTAACATAATCTGCGTTTGTAATTGGCCCAGAAAAATGTAGATTTAGGTTTCCAGCTTGTCCAGTTTCATTTATCTGATTTAAGGTATTTAAACCTATAGATTCAGCCGAATCTCTTTTAATAACAAATTCTCCAGCTTGTGCTAATATAGGAACATTATCTTTTCCTTGTACCATGCCACCTGTATTAAAAGACTGAACACCATTGTTTGTAATTCTACCGCCCTTATGAGCTTTTACTCCAAGCAGCCTACCAAATAACCCACCAGGGGTAACGCCTTGCCCAGCAACAGGTACTCCAAGCATAGATAGTATAAGGATTTCTATTGCATTTGCAGCAACTTGCGCTTTAAGTATTTCAAAAGTTTTTGTGAAAGCATCGCCTAAATCATCAGTATGCAAAATAGCTTGAGCTAATGTGTTGGAAAAGCTTTTAAATGGCTCTGAAAATGCTTTTATTCTCTCAGCGCGATCTGCTAAAGATTTTGCGGCATCATCATCTGCTTTAGCAACTTTACCTGTTATATTTGCTTCTTCTTCTTTTAAACCTATAAGAGTTTTTAAAATCTCAATTTGCGCTAAAATAAACTCCCTACTTTGCTCGTTAATTTCCATACTAAGGTGATTTTCTTCATTAAAAACCTTCTGTGCATCAGCATATTCATCTACTCCTAATTTAACCCCAGTTAACGTTTGAACTGTAGCCTGTAATTGTTTTTGTGTATCAGTTGTTGCTTCTCCCATAGTAAGTATTCCATCTGTAAATGCATTAGTTTTGCTTGAAAGTGGCACTATACCTGTAATATTAAGTATTTTTGTTGTGTCGCTTAATGCCTTTACCTCTTTTGTTACTTTCAAAGCCGTGGGTGCAGTCGCTTTTAATTGTTTTTGCAATTCTTCTAGCTTACCTGAAAGTTGCTTTACGTCAAAATCTTTAATGCTTTCTTGGAACTTTGCCATTGGCCCTTCAAGTAAACCCTCAATGCTTTGCTTGAACTCAGGTGAATCAAATTCGCCTTTGATTTCTTTTAAAAATCTTGTTGCAGCTTTAGCTAAGTTTCCTATTCCTACCGTTACGTTTTTAATAGAGGGCATTAAAGTCTCGCCAATTTCAACAGAAAGGAGTGTAACTGCATCCTTCATATTGCTAAATGCGCCTTCAAAGGTTTCAGATAGCCTATCGGTACTTCCTGCAATACCAACAGCAGGATCTTGTAATGATTTAATTAATGCTTCCCTGAACTCTGGTAATGTGGTCTTTGACAGGTCTGCAAGACCTTGAGAGTCTTTAATAATATTAAGTATGCCGCGCTCCCTAAGAATGTCCGCCGCCCCAGAGCCCCCAGCAAAAGCGCGGCCAAAAGAGTTTGCAGCTTCGGTAGCTGTAGTACCCATGAATGCTGCAAGGTCGGTGATTTCTTTTAACAGCATTTGTGAATTTGCGCCAAAAGCTTCTAACTGCGCTCCAGCGTTAACTACGTCATCTAAGGTGAATGGTGTGGTTGCAGCTACATCGTTAAACTTACTAAAAGCTTGCTCTGCTTTTTGAACTGAACCTGTTAAACCTACAAGCCTTGTTTTTACAGACTCAAATTTTGATGCATCTCTTATGAATTTTCCAGTAATCTTGCCAGCAGCTCCTACTGCAAATGTATAAAGAAGTATATTATTCCTTAATGCACCTATTTGTCTTCTTAAGCCAGAAGTAGTTCCTCTTAATTTTTGATTAGATCTCTCATAGCCTCTAGTGGCTTTATCAGCTTTTTTTAGTTGCTGTTCTAGGTTCGTAAAACCTTTAGCTCTGACTTCTATTACAAATTTATTTGCCATTATTCATTTCCCTTGATCTTTTTTCACAAGCGGTAAGCTCTTCACTAATAACACGAAAGATGTCAATTGTTTTTGCATCGGCATTGTATAGGGTGTCTGATAGCGGTAGGTTAAACTTATTAGAAACAAAGTAATCGTCAATGTATCCTTCTATCTCATTGTCTAGAAAGAACTTAGGGTTGCAGAAGAAATTGAGGTTGTAGTAAAGATTCTGACCAATAGAGAACTTATTGTGCTTATCCTCTTCTATGATACGAGCGCACTCATCCCATATCTCATCTTCTGTAAATGTGATTATCTTGCCCAGAGTAGGGCTTTGAGCTTCGTAGGTAGTGACTTTGGAAGGATAAAGGCTATTGCCCCACCCAAAGTAATTAGCCCAGGTTGAGATTCTTACTTGACAGTTTTTTTTTGATTTAAACCCTTATAATGCATATAGACATCATTCAATACTTCGTCTATCTGTGCATCATCAAATTTCTCTAGGGTTTCTTCTGGATTGGAAAAAGCTTTCTCCATACACCAGTTTAACAGATCAAAGTAAGCGTCTTTTTCGATTGTGTTTTCATCCCAAAACACCTTCATCTCCAAACGATGAAGTTCTCTACGCTCACCAAAAGTGATAGGGCGAATCTCAAATTCACCATGCTTTGTTTTTATCATATTTTATCAGGTTTTAACTTGTAATACGTTTCCAGAACTGGAACCGAAAAACTTAACAGACACATCCATCATCATTGCGTTTGCTTCATTAAATGCTACATTCGTTATTTTACCAAACAATGCTTCAAAACCAAATCCAGTTGCATTTGCAAGTGCAGAGGCGTGATTATGAAATTTAGTTGCTACGGTAGTGCCAGATTTCATAGCTGTTTGATATTCAGCAGTTGTCTGAGCGTCTGCTACGTTATTATTATCATATTTTACAGTAGCATCTAATGTGGCAGATATTTCTGGAACTGCACGAACAATGGATTCAGGGTTTCCATTAGCATCATTTTGACCTACATATTCAGAAGGGTTTTCAATGTTTAATGAAAAACTTTGAACTACGCAATCTGTTGCTCCAGCAATAGTCTTTAAACCAGAGCCAGCTAAAGTTGCTAATGAGTAATAACTTGTACCATAAGCGTTTGCTGGGGTAATTGCTGCTGTTGAAAATGTTGCAATATAACCTGTTCTCGCTGTAGCTGTAAAACGTAAGCGACCTGATTCATTTCCCATATCTCCTGTTATAGATAAAGAGGTGATCGTACATCCTGGAAATGTCATTGAGTGTACATCAGCGCCATCAGAAGCATCAACGGTGCCAGGGGCTGTAATGTGAATTGTTGTTGTGTGTTGAATCTCTTGAGATCCAGTACCTGTGGCTAAAGCTGGAGGTGTATAATTATAAGGAATAGATGTTACATTACTACTTTCAGCAGCAGCAACGCAGTTTTGAAGTAAAACTGGTGCAACGGCTGTGTCAAAGACTCCAGAGAAAGTAATTTCTTTTGTAGTTCCAAGCTCGCTAACAAAAACATCGTCAACGTCTGCTACTCTTCCTACTGTACCGCTACGCACTTCCATAAATTGTGTTAAATTGAAGTTAGGCATTTCAAGACTATCAATATTTACCGCTATTAAAGCATCAGTCTTTGCAGTACCAGTTATTGCTTCTCCTGTTGAGCCAATCGCTAGTTTAAATTGTTTTGGTGAGTAGGCTGTTCCGTCTAAAGCCATTACTTAGACTCCTTTTTATTTTTTTCTTTTTCTATATAGCCTTTAGCTGCTTCTGGCACTTTGTCAAGTTCAACCGTTTCTCCTCGGTTAAAAGCTTCCCAGTCTTCTATGGTCAAACCTTTATAGCTATCAGACTCGTTAATATATTTTATTGCTTTATATTTTGCCATCATTTATACCTTAATGGTTTACGCATATACTTCTTCAACTACACATAGAAATTCCATACTAGCTGATAAGTAATTAGCATTCTCTCTTTCTAAATCATAGTTTACAGATTGCAATCTGGCGTTATGCCACTCATAGCTAAAGTCAGCAGGGAATACTGTAAACGCTTTGTCATCTGAAGTAATAAAAAACTGATCGGTGCTTGTAATGAGAATAGGTCTTTTTAAAATACGCAACTCTTCAGAATCGCTAGTTAAAAAATTATTACCACCAGAATCAACAAAGTATAGAAAATCATCAATACTTGCTACATTTGACCTAATAATTTCTTTTAATCTCTCTACAATACTTATACGGCTGTCTAAACTGCGATTTTTGACGTATCTACCGCGTTCTTTTTCATTATAGGTGATAAGTATCGAGTATTCACGAATCGCGCCATCTGAGCGTAATTCAATGATTTCATCTCTTCTAGGCGTTAAATGAAAGAACGAGTTACCTCTGTACACACTATCATAGCGTATAGGAATATTCCGAAATTCTTGAGCAATCAATAGTCTCAAGTTATCTAATACGTTTTGATTAAATGTTTTATTGTAGCTAATCATATCAATACATTGCAGTTAAATAAAAGCTCTACTACCTGATATGCGTTCTCTGCATCTTCAAGCTCTGGCTCATAATTAACAAAAGTGATGACAGCATCATTCCATTTATAACTAGATGAGGGGCTGTAGTTTGAATTGTTGCCAACCAGTCGCTTTATTCTATCTGAGTAATTCATTAATTGCTCTAGATTGTTTCTGCGTGAGTAGATTCCAGGAGTACGTCTATACAATCGCAAGAGTACACCGTATAATCTAATCTGGTCTTCTGTGGTAGGTTGGTCTAGTTCGTCTTGTACAGGGATAAACCGCAGAAAGAAATTCCCACGATTTTTGAAATCAATGTCATAGAATACAGGTAGCTTATCGAACTCACCCTTAATTAGTGATTCAAGTGGGTCAATAACATTGTCTTTAATAACTGCGGTGTATTGGGTAGCCACAAAACTCTACTTACGCCTTTTAATGCGCACTTTCTTCTTTTTCTTCTTCTTTTTTGTAGCGTAACCGTAACCTTTACCTTTTGGCATATCTTATCTCCTAGAAATTTGTTCTGATTTTACTTCGCCATGCTCTTCTGGTAAGCCCATGACTATAATACTCCATGCATCGTTGGTCGTATAGACCCCTTCACCAAAGCGTATATACATTCCGTACGCCAAGCCTTGATAATCGCCATTGATCTCTTCTGACTGTATCACTTCATCCATCGCTAGCCCTTTGTCGTTCTTGACAAAGACACTATACTTTACGCTGGTGTTTTCTGTTCCTGCTGTAAACGTACCGCCTGCTGTGATCTTTACACGAACATCGTCATAGTCTACTGCTGGTAATGCGATTGACTTTGTGTCTAAAATACCACCAGTAGTATTCGCATCAACAGCTACAGGTACAATTCTTCCTTCATTCTTTTCATAGCTAGACTCATGCCATAATGCATATTCGCCTCGTTTTAAAAGATCTAGCATACCGTCACCATCAGGTGAGATGTACCGCTGTTCGATCTCTAAAGCTCTTTCAGGATCTACGGGTCGCATCAACTCAGAGCAAGCTAATCCAGCATTAGCGCTAATAAGCACAAAATCGTAATCTCTGCTTGAAGCGCCCTGATCTTCTGACTTGGTACGTTTAAATATTGGTCTATTGATAAAAGAGCGTATACGGTCTGCCTGTTCGTTTACCACACGCTGTTTTACTGTGGCCCAGTCCTCTCCTGCTTCATAGGTTAGGTTGTCTGGGTCTACTGAGCTGTATACATACAAAGCATCTTGTGCAGAATCATAGAACGCATCATCTGAAGAGTCTACAGCTCCGAGTGATGTCTGCATATTCATTTCTTTGCCGTCAATATAACTCATACTTACATAACCAGAGTTATAGGCAGCGTATACATTCGTTGAATAGCTTTGAAAGTTTTGTATTAGTCTCTTTCGATCGTAGTTATCTATATTTGGCTCAACACCTTGAAGGTCGGTATTGATATTGCAAAAAGCTTCAAGTCTTGTACCCATTATGCAAGTCCACTTTGTTTACTGTTTATAAGTTCTTGTTCCTCTACAGATTCAAACGAACAGATTATCTCAGGCACATCTAAACCATCGATCATTGACAATAAGTTTGCAAGTTTTTTTAAAGAGTTTATAGATATGTCTGTCTCAAAATCTCTTTGCATAGCTCCGCTAATTAATTTTATAGCGCGAACCTCATCCATCAGTATTTGCATTCTTTCCGCTAAATCCATTACTTAAACCCTTTTCGACTACTTAACGTAGCCACTTAGTAACCTGTTCAACAAACTCATCAGCATTGCCTTTTCCGCCAGCGTTGTAATAATCTTTCCAGTAGTGCGACATCCCTTCGACACCGCTTGGCATACGTTTGGGTATTCTCCAGTATTTGATACGGCAATGTACTATGCCTGCTGCAATATTCTTTTCTAAGATTTCAGCCCAGATCTTATTATCGTACATCTGCCAATACCTTAAATCAACCAAACTAGCCTCTGCGCATTTTTGCATTAGCTCTGGCCTATGTTTTAAATAATGCATACAGTTGTCAACGGCTGTTGCTGGCTCTACCTGGAAGAAGGATTTTGCTGGGCCATCATTCATCTGCGTGATATACTCATAGCGCGATTCTATTATGCCTGTAGCTAATACCATATCTACAGCGCTTTCAGAAGCATACTTATCGCCCATTGCGCTACAAGTGCGCTGTATAAGCGAGCGCATTTGCTTTATGCTGACCATCTAAAAGTTGTTTTCAATAAATGGCTTTACTTCATCGTTCCATATTTTATCATCGTCTTTGCCTCTGCTTTGTTTGACTGCAAAGTCACCAATCATAATCATAAGCTTTTTCATGCCATGTTTTCTTACAAGTCTACCTACTAATCGTTTAAGCATATTATTTTCCTGCTACTTTCTTGATACTATTCCATACTATGTCTAGCACTATATCATCTTTGTCTGTAGGGCTTATTTTTACTAGTTTTTCACAAATCATAAATCCTAGCAAAAACCATTCCCAATGTGTTGTAAAGAATTCCATAATTAATTAACTCCTTTTATCCATGCAAAAAGACTACTAAAAACAAAAGTTACTGTAGCTAGTATTCCTGTAAACCATGCTTGTTTGTTCTCTAAAGCTCTTACTCTGCCATTCTGAGCCTTAACATCTACTCTAATTTCTTTTGTAACCTCGAAATGAGCCTGACTCTTTTCTTCGAGTCTTGTTAGACGTTCTAGTATCTCACCACGATACGCTTCTACTTTCACTTGGATGACCTTCTGCTTTGTTTAGAACCGCGACCGTTGCCAATCTTTGCTTCAATATAATTCAATTGGTCGGTCAGTTCATCATTAAGCTCTGCAAACTTCTCAATCATTACATTCTTAGAGTCAATTAGCTTTATTATGATTTGATGTAGGTCATCAATCTTTTTATTCAACTCAGATGTCATCCACTTAAATGTCATCCATAGTATTCCTGCTGCTAAACCAGCAAATCCAACTTCTGTCCAATTCTCCACTACTATTCTCCTCTAAAAACAAGGGGGAGACTAAGCTCCCCCTCTTTAGGTTATTATGCTTCTTCTGCTTCTAAGCTATTTTTTAAGTTAGAAACAAAGCTTTGCCTACCCATTTCCATCTGCTGTAGATTGAACTTTGCGTTGTCAATCTTGCGATTAAGGTCGTTAATATGAGCGACTACTAATTTCTCCTCATCTTTCATACTATTGATCTTATACTCTTTTTCATCGAGTACAAGAGTTGGTTCTTTTTGTTCTTCTTTTTTAGCCATTTTAGACTCCTGTTTTTATCGTTTTTTGAAAATGTTTACTTTTTCTATTAGAGATTTATTTTCATCCTCTAATCTTTGTGTACGCTTTGCTTCTATTGTACTAATGCGATTTTTTAGGTCGCTTAAATCTTGTTCTATTATCTGTATATGTCTCTGGTTGTCTGCCATGCGCTTTTGTGCCTGGTAATAGCTACCAACAATAATTGCAACCAGCACCACAATCTGCACGAGCCATTTAATATTAATCGTGATAGCAAGGTCATCATTTATCTTGGCCACTACGCAATCTTTCTACTTCTTTTTCAAGAACTTCAATCTTTTCGTTCTGCCTTATGTCTGC
>TARA_R100001463_G_scaffold34077_5_pt1 | contig 11183 bp, 19 predicted proteins | sample TARA_R100001463 | Tara Oceans TARA_R100001463 (sample SAMEA2622242) | marine metagenome | biome: marine biome (ENVO:00000447); feature: deep chlorophyll maximum layer (ENVO:xxxxxxxx); material: "saline water (ENVO:00002010), including plankton (ENVO:xxxxxxxx)" | depth 40 m
TGAATCCGTTATTATTAATTAAGCCACTACTTGGATTAGGAGGAGGCATACTTGGTAATCCAATTACAAAACTTATCACAGAAAAAACTGTCGGAGCTATTAGTCACAAGCTAGAGAAGGATAAGATAATTAAAGCTAAAGAGATAGAAGCTGCAAGAGATGTAGATGTAGCTAAGATTGGAGTACAATTAGAACAGGTACGACAAACACAGAACTCATGGAAAGACGAATGGTTAACCCTCACGTTTTCAGGAATTTTTATTTGTCATTTTATTGGACCACTACAGCCTCACATGAATAGAGGATGGGAGATTCTGGCTCAAGCTAATGACTATTATTGGGTTATTATACTTACAATAGTTGGTGGATCATTTGGAGTATCAACACTAAAGAAATTTAAGAAATGATTTGGGTGCTAACAGTAATGATGTGGTATGAAGGCGAACAAACTAGAAATACATATCTTCAAGATATACAATTTATTTCTGAAGATGCTTGTCAACAGCATTTGTTTGATAATAAAGTAATGCTAGTTGATAATTTATTAAAAAAATTTAGAAATGTAGATGGAATGAATATGAAATCATTTGAATATTTTTGTGAAGGTAAACCTGTTGAATTGGATGAGGTATGAAAATAAGTGAAAACACCTCTATCTCAATGCCAGCTCGTAATCTTATCTCTATTATTGGCACTATTCTTGTGGGTGCTTGGTTCGGGTTTGGAGTCATTGAGCGACTTAATATTATAGAAACAGAATTGCAGTTAATTAGTAAAGACTTAGATGCTGCCAATGAGTTTATTGATGGTGTACCTAAAGGTGATATGGTATCCCCACAGATACAAGAACTTTTTATGTTGGTTGAATTTATTTCAAAAAACCAAGATAAACTAAAGAAACAGATGGAACAAGAAATACCTATGATACAGAAGAATGATATGACTATACAGTTTCATGAAGAAAGATTAATTAACTTAGAAGAAAGAAACGGAACTCACTAATGATAGAGATGGTTTTTGCAATGATGATGATAAAAGACGGTAACAAAGTCTTAGAGTATGTACCTACTGGGGGCATGAGTGATTGCCTGCAGCAAAAACGTGTTGTTTCCAGGCAGATTGGAGAAGAACAAGAAGGTATATATGTTCAATGTAAGGAACTAAAAGTAGAATTAGAAAATGACATGGGTCGATTAAGAATCGTAAGAATTATAGAGGAGTAAAATTATATGGTAGACACATTAGCACCAAAAAGAGTATTTACACAGAGAGAATTAGATAGAAGTTTAACCCCTTCTCCAGTGGCTGCAGCAGCTATGCAGCCTGATAAGAACGTTATGGGCATGGTTCCAGATCAAAAAATGCCAGCAGATCTAATAGGTCAGCAGTCAGATTTTTTAATTAATCCAGACATTGTAATGGCAGGTATGCAAGAGAATCAAGCTCCTGGAACTACAGAGAGAGAACAAACTATTAGATCTTCAGAAGAAATAACTGCTGATAAACAAACTGGAGAAAGAGCAGGTAGGCAAACTACTCAAGGATTAGCAGCAAGACCAGGAAATCCTGCACCAAGACCAGGAAATCCTGCACCAGTTAGTGCGGGCATAATGTATGCAAGTACTGGTGCTCAAGATGTTCAAATAGATAGACCTCTTGTAGTTGGTGAAAGAGGCCCAGAAATGATTGTGCCTACAGGTAAAAATAAATTTACAGTTTTATCTACTGCTGATTTAAAAGGACTAATGGCTAGGGTAGATTTAGGCCCTAAACTTACAGATGATGAAGAGATGCAGCAAAGAGAAAACTATTTTAATTTAGGTAGAGATAATTTTCTTTCTTTAGATCAATATTTAGGAAGCTCTCAAGCGTTTAGTGACGCTCAAGACTAGCCAACATCTTTAATTTTATAAGGATCTGTATTTAAATTAGGCACTTTGTCCCCTTGCTCTCCAGCCAATATGCTTTCAAGATTTTTATGTAGATAGGTTATAGCTGCACCAACTATAGAATCTTTAGTTAGTGTTTCTGCTATCTCTTTAAAGCTACATCCATATTGCAATAATAAAGATGTCATCTTTCCAGATGCTCTTAGTTCTCTATCTAAAGTAGACTCAGTTGGTCTTACCTTAATCCATACAGCCATTGGGCTTATGCCTGTTGCTGACATAGAATAGTCTACTATAGCTAACACTCTCCTGTCATCAATCTTCATTCTAACAGTTATACTTCTCATTCTCATTGGGACTTCAGCTCTTGCCACGTTACTCATTATATCCTTTCTATTAATCTTTTAATATCGTCATTTAATTTTTGACTTGTTTCAATGCAGTGTTTGATGACACTAGCCAGTAGGTTAGCATAGAATACTTCATTTATATCTTCCAAACTATCTTTAATTTTAGCTGGCTGTATGTAGTCTAGATGTATTGCTATCTGACTAGTGTCAGTCAAAGACACTTTCATGTTAAATAATTCTGAATTATTTTTTTGCATCGCTAGGTTTCGCTACAAAGTCTGCACCTATCTTTGGATCAAGCTCTTTTAATCCTCTTGATAGTACTTCAATACCCTGTACTACTTCTCCATATGGTCTTGTAAATAGGTAGCGAAGTATGCTTTGCACTTGTGATCCAGATATAATATACTGTGTATCTGTAATCTGTTGCTCTTGTTGTTTTTCTGCCATTTTATTAGCCTTTCTTAAAATTTTTCTTTCATAGATGCTCAAATATAAACATATCTGAGTCTTTTAATACCAACACCCCAGCCAAGATAACATTTGATTGTATGCTTAGATATAGGCGTTTAAACGCTATTTGCTATGTTTCAGTCATCTGGATACTCCTTTTGTTGCTTTTCTACATCTTGTTCTAAAACTTCTACGATTAATCTTCTCAAGTACCATTCTGCCTTCTCTAAATCTTGAACGGGCTGTCCTTTGTACTTGTATCTTGACATGTATTTCATACATGCACCTTTAAGATAACCATGAAACTCTTCAGTGGTCATTGACTCTTTGATTAGATCAATAGTCTCAGTCTTTGACTGACGATAATGTTTAGGAAAGTTAACTACGTCTTCCATATCTTTTCTTTACCTCCTGTATGTTTACAGTTTCGATATCGTACTCTCCACCTTTTACATTACGTTTAACTATAAGGCCACTCCACCATAGTCTCTGTGTGTTATATGCGTATGCTTCTCTGTGTGTCAAGTAGCAGCCTGCAGATAATCCCATAATTTTTTTACCAGATGGTTTAGATGCAATAGCATAATCTAATAGGTGGGAGTGCCCAACAGTAGATGATACTTTGTTTTTATTTACTAGAGCTCTAGCCATATTCTCTCCAGATATAGCTGTACCCATAACACCACTAGGAAAATTATGTGAGTAGTATACTCCATCAATTACAGCAGGATATCTATAGTCATATGTGTGCCATCCATACTCTGGATACTTTAGATCATCTATAGTCATGTGCCCTTCAAGTTCTGGATTATCTTCTACCATACGAAGTATACGATCTTCATGATTGCCCAATAGCATGTGCATCTCTGCATCATGTTTGCCAATACCATCATTAAACTTTTGTAGTGCATCATGTGCATGCTCTATATCTTTCTTATATCTTCTACCTTCAAATGATTTTTTCTTTTTATCATAGCTGGACATAGAATCCATACTTGCAAAGTCTCCCATACAGATTACTTTATCTACTTTTAAATCTTTAGCCATTCTACCTGCCCAGGTAAATCTTTCATTACTAGCATGAGGTGTACAATGGGGGTCTCCTATTACTAAGTGAGTTGTCATTAGTTTAAGTCTCCTTTTTTCCAGGTGAAAAGATCTACAACATTATCTTCTCCATTTTGTTTTTTATTTTCTTCTACATCATCTTCGTAAAAGCCTTGCATACCTTCTTCATATATTAGTTCTGGATTAGCTCTTACAAATTTAACTATACCTTTTGCTATATAAGAACAAACATCTCTGTCTGCTGGACCTTTTGGATCTATAACACCACAAGTAAATCCCTTTTCATGTGGGCTTATAATAACAGATACTGATTGAAATATATCTATTGGGCTATCAAAACTATCCATTATACTAACCCCATCAATTCATCAATACCTTTTACTTCTTCATCATCTATAGACTTGCCTTCTTTCAATAGCTTTTGCTTTTTATAATTAAGCATAGCTATTGTTTCTTCTACTTCTTTGTCTTGCTCTTCTTTCATAAGCTCTATGTCTTCATCAGTAAGACCATTTGGAAATGTAATCATATTATTCTCCTTTAGTTTTTTCTTTTATTATATTTAAAAATGACACACAGTCAAGTACGATAAGTGGTTTTCTGCCATTCATCTTTAGAACAATAGCAGGCTCTAAGTCTGCATTAGAAACAGATTGATCGTAAGCATCATACAATCCTTTCCATGTTTCTTTATTTTTACATTCAATAGAGAATGGAAAAAGTTTTTGGGCATCTTTAGATAGTTTAACATCAACACCAGACTCACCCATGATAGCGCACCAGATGTCTTCATCTTTTTTTAAGCTAGGGAACGCACCAAGTAGTGCGTCCCTAACCCAGTTTTGTAGCCTTCGCCCCTTGGCTTTTCTACTGCGTACACTAGTAGCCATCGTCCTCTACCCTAGGATTCTCAACTTTAGTGTACCAAACCCATTTAGGGTTTTTACCTTGCGACTGCTGTTGTGGTAACAGTTGCAAGTCTTCTCCCCAACAAGGATACTTGTAAGGGCAGAAACCGCATGTGCTATTCAATACTCTATTGCCTGTCTTTTGTTTTCTAAAGTATTCTTCTTCATCTGTGTAGCACCTTTTAAATTTTTTATTTTTGTTTAAGGCTATGACATTTTCTTTAGCTGTTGCCAATGCTCTATCTTTATATTCATCGTCTGCAAGTGGAGTCTCTGTCACTGCCCACTCACCTGTAGATTTATTTATAACTATCCATCCTCCAAATGGTTTGTTAGCTCCCTCTGCGTATACATACCCTTGTGTTGTATACCCAAATATATCATCTGTGGCTACTGTAACGAAACCGCCATTGTCACCAAACTTATTAGTAAACGACCAAGGCGATGCACTTTTAATATCCCACACTTTATCACTAATCTCCACATCAAGTGCTCCATTAATTTCAACATCTTTAGTAACTCCATATTTTATTTTCTTTTGTTCTGCTTGTATTTCTATACCTGCAGCTTTCATAACTATGATTGCAAGTTGTTCTACTAAATCACCAAACATGTTTCGCATCTTTGCATTATATGGTTGGCCTTCTCCCTTTACACCTTTTTTTTCCATCTGTAGTTGGCATAAAGGTCGTCCGATGTTTGATGCTCTAAGACCAAACTCTTTTTTTCTTTGGTCAGTGAACTGCTTTCTGAATGATTCCTTACAAGCCTCACCAAACTGATCAATCAAATCATCGGATACCTCTACCGCATCTTTTGATGCAGCTTCCAAAAACACCCTAACTTTTTCTAGGATGTCTTGGCTCATGACGATAGAACTTCGATAGGATCATCCTCGAACTCTGCGTCTACGACTTCTGCCTTAGTAGCTTTTACACTAATAGGCTCCGCCTTTTTAGCCTGTCTCCATAGCTCTACTATCTCCTCGTTCTCTGTGTTAATAGTTTCTTGAAAACTAAGAAGTGTTTCTTTCTCTGCGTCTGTGAAAGAGACTTCGTCTTTATCTACAGTAATGTCGGAAACATAAAACACATTACTTCCAGCCTTTTTCTTTTTTGTTTTTAGCGTAAGTGTATGATTAAACATTACCTTACCTCTTCGTCTAAGGCTTTCGATTGCTTCACCAACAGGTTTAAAATTACTGCCAGTCACTTTCCAAAGTACAGGTAGATTAGTAACATGTGCTTCTGCCCCACCTGGTAATACACCATCAAATGATACTAGACCATAAATTAATCTATAACACTTAACAGCCTTTTGCTTGGTTCTTTCTTCTTCAGAAAGATTAGCAAGTTCTTTTGCTGGTATCTTTCCACAACGAACACCACCTTTAGCATCTATAGCCTCATCCTTCCAGGATTTAAATATAATACTACGATTGCTGTATTCGTTTTTATCTGCGTCATACTTCATGTACTGATACGCATTGATGAATGGTCTGAATGTAACAGGCTTACCATAGGCTAGGCTATCCAGCTCTGGAACATATACTCCATAAGAACCAACGGGAACTTCTGCACCATCATCATTTTCTGGAAATCTATTTATGGATAACTTCGGTAAGAAGTTACCAGTGGACGACTTCTCTTGTCCTATCATAGACATTATCTGCTCATTAGATAAATTATCTATGTTACTTATTTCATTGTTTGTCATACGACCTCCTTGATTATTAATTATATATCTCTTATCTCTTCAATCACCATAAGATTTTCTTTAGCTGTAGCTATCTTTGCTATTAACTTATCTACCTCATCGATGTGTTGAGGATGCTCTCCAATACCAACAGATTTATTTAGATAAATCTCTAGAGTTGCCTTTGCTTCTGATATTTGTGCATTATAGCGATCTATTAATGCGTCTAAGATTCTTGACATAATACTACTCCTTATCATGTTTTTGATTAAAAGTCAACATAAATTTACAAAATAACTTTATTTATTTTTATAGGTATTTCCTGCATTTCTAGCCAGTTAGGGCCAACCTTTAGCTCTGTGTCTAAAGGAACATTAAATTCTACATTGTAAAACTCATATAGGGATTCGATAACATCTTTAGTTGCCCTGTCTAAAATTTTTGTCATTGTCTGTATCTCATCTGGATGCCCATCAACAACTATAGAATCATGAACTGTATTTATAAGTAAGCTCTTTACACCTTTCTCTTTCATCATTTTGTATGCATTAATACAAGCGATAGGTACTATGTCTGCAGTTGCAAATCCTTGAACGGGATAGTTTTTTATCTGTGTTGAATAGCTTGACCCACCCCATGCCTGCCTTTGTGCGTAAGGAAAAGCGTACTCACGACCTGATGGCAGCTTAACTTTTTTATACTGTATTGCATCGCTCTGTAAATTTTCATGCCACTTAGCTATATCTTTATACTTTTCAAGAAATGCTTTGTAATATCTTTTCTCATCATCACTACCAGACATGCCACCATATAAAGGTTTAAATGTATGTGCCTTTGCATCTTGTCTAGATACTCCAATAGTGTCTGCAGTAAATTGATGTACATCAATTCCATCGTCTATGTCTTTCATTCCTTGCTCATCTTGTGCCAAGAAAACAGCAGTTCTAAACTCTAGCTGTGAAAAATCTATTTCCATAATTTTACCACCATCAAATCTAGAAGTTATAACTTTACGAATAGGAAAAGTATTACCCCTTGGTTGATTCTGAAAGTTTGGATCACGACTAGATAGTCTTGCTGTTGCTGTAACACACTGCATAAATTTAGGATGTAGTATACTATCTTCATTTACATGATCTCTTATGCCATTCACAAATGTATTTAAGTATGTGTCTATAGCATTGTACCTTATAATTAAATCAACAAACTCTTTCATGTCTCCCTTTGCACGCATAGATAATTTTCTTAGTGTGTCTCTGTCTGTTTTAAATCCTCCTTCTGCAACTTCTGATACACCAATAGGAAACTGGCTGAACCCTGCAGTCCTATTTAGTTCTAAATATATAGCACCTTCTCCACTACATTCAGAACATTTTGATAGGTTTTTGTATGGGTCTCCGTTTACTTTAAATCTTCTAACAAAACCTTTTCCGTCACAATGCCTGCACTGAATAGCCTGTGTTCTTTTAATAACCTCAGTGTTAGCTATAACCATATCCCTAAATCTGGACTTAGATAAAGTAGGTCTGCGTTTCTTTTTCTTAGTAAACTTATCTATGCCTATGTTAAAAAGATCTACCCACTTTTTTTTGTCTGTGACTTTTCTAGAATAGATCAACCAAGATAGTTGCTCTGTGCTAGCAGGATTGATAGGAGTATCCCCCATCTTTTCATATATAATTTTTTTTATCTCCTGTGCTAGTCTGCCAAACTCTTCTTTAAACTCTTGCTCCACTGCATTTAATGCATTTAGATCAATGTTTATACCATTCATCTCCATGTCTGCAAGAACTGGTAAAAACTCGTTCATCATTTTAACTGACTTTAACAGCGGCTTGTTATCTTGTTTTTTAAAGTCAACAATCTGGGCATCAAACAAAGCTCTAGTAGAGATAACATCTTGCCTACCATACTCTTCAATAATGTTTACTGGTATATCTTCAAAAGATATTTTTCGTTTCATGTAGTCATCAACTGCATCTGACTTCTGTGATATGCTTCTGCGTTTACATATGTCCTTCAAAGACAATGGCTTACGAAGCCCACGCAAAAGAATGTACTCCCCTATCATTGTGTCATACAATCTACCACTGTATTTAAAGCCAGACTCCAAAAGCCATACTAAATCAAATTTAATATTGTGCCCTACAAGTAATGTGGTCTTGTCTAGTATATCTTGAACAGCTTTGTGATTAGACTGTATATCAAAATTTTTATGATTGTGATTAAAGAAATAATAATCATCATTTACTCCGATACTAACAAGACAGTTTTCTGGGTTAAAAGGTAGTGGATCTACCTTACCATCAATTACTTTAAAGCTGGTCTCTACATCTAATACTGTAATCATACTCTATACCTTGATAGTTGTGGTTCAATGTTACAAGTTATCTCTCCGTGATATCCTGATATCTTATTCTTACTTATACACATAACTCTAGTTGTGTCTAAAGAATCTAGTGTGCCATGCTTACCAATACCTATAATTAAATCTGCCTCTGCAGCTTTACCTGTCTTTGAGTTTTCCATCATGTCAAAAGATATTCTAGTCTTACCATGTGCATCTGCTGATGCTTGTGATATTGCTATCACGCAACACTCGTGCCGTTTAGCTATCTCTCTTGCTCCTGTGTATACAGCTCTTAGTTTTTCATCTGTCCTACTAAAGTTGCCAGACATATTAACTTTATCTAACTGGTCAATGATAAGAATATCGGGCTTGTGATGCTTACAAAAACTATCGACATCGTCAATAGTCCAATCAACAGTATCCAAAAGTTTAACATTATTTTTTATCTCCTTCCATTTTTCTTTTGCTAAATCCATATTGTCTATGATCTCATCTCTAGTCATACCTGTGTGTGCATTTATAACTCTCATCTGTGTTCTCACTGCAGGCTCTTCGTTTATTAACGCACAAACTTTTGCACCTTGTGATGCAAAACCCTGCAAGCCACCAACAAGATTAACCCAGAATGCAGTCTTGCCAGACTCTGGTCTTGCAAATACAATAACTAAATTACCTGGACCAACTCCTGGAACTTGCTCATGTAAACTTGGTAAATTAAATTCAAACTTAGTTTGTATATCAAGTGAGTCTATCAACTCTGGTATGTCCTCTGTGACTGCCTCATGCTCGTCCGTGTCTTCGTCTGTGTTATCTAGTAACTGTTTGATTTCATTAAATGATTTGTCTTGCCCATTGAATATATCTGTAGCTATAACTGCAACTTTATGTGCTAAGTTTCTTTTGTATACTGCCTCGATAATATCAGATGCAACTGCTTCGTTTGGCTCTGTCTCTTTTTTTATTTCTTGTACTAAAGTTTCAAAGTTTAATTTAGCAGCTCGTGTAAGTGCAGGATTATATTTCTCTGTGTGTAAATCTATCAGCTCATCTATTGTAAGATCATCTTCATAGTCTTTGTGTGCTTTTTCTATAGTTGTAAAAAAATTACCAAGGCCATTGCTAAATGTTGTCTTTGTGACTTTGCTTTTATTCTTTTCGTAAAAATTTTTCTTAAGTAGTAGCTTTATTAACTGTCGTTCTTGCATAGTATCTCTCGTATCTCATCTGGTTTAAAATATTTTAAGTCATCTTCTAACATGACCACGCTTGCCTTTGATGTATATCCTAATTCTCTCGCTATGTCAAATGCTTTTGATGTTGCGTCTCTGTCTAAAGCAACAATAATATTATCAAATTTATTTTGTAGTATACTTATGTATTCTGTTGGTAAACTTGTACCCATCAAGGCGACACCTGCATAATCATTTGATACTGCACAAGCTGATGCGCAGTCTTCTACGACTACTGCAGTGTCGCCACTACCACATATGAAAGGATAACTTCTACTACCATACACATACCATTTTGGAAGTACAGCAGAGTTTAATGATCTGCCAACACCGCCAATAATTTTATCCTTGTCATTGTGTATCATAAACACAACACGATCTCTTGCAGGATCATATCTAACATCCACCTTACCTCTTGTGAATGCAGTCATACAATTGTTGCGTTCTAAATAGTTTATACACCTGTCACTTGAATGTGCAGATGTAAAATTTTTTGGTGTGATAAAGTTTGCGTCTGTGTCTTTGTGATAAATATAATGCTCTATATCGTGCATAGTTTTCTCTGTGTGAAATGCACCTTTGGCATCACAAGATGCAGAAAAACAATACCATAATACTTTTGAATCTTCTTTGCTGATTGAGAATGTATTGTTACGCATACAAAAAGGGCAGTCCATTCTTATAGACTGCCCTTCATCTAAACTTAAATTTTTAATAACTTCTATCTGGTCTGTGTAATTCATGCAAATCCTATAACATATTTTTTTTATTCTGTCAATGATAAAGTGGGTGGGGGTGTCCGTAGGCCGCAATGTTTAAACGGCTTTTGAGTACTCAGACCTGCACCCCCATAAAGTGGGAGCAGGAACGACCAACCTGCTCCCTGATACGAACACTACCTCTCTAGCTAGCTTTGGGTTTTACCATTTGTTCGTACCAATATCTTTTGTGTCTACATTTAGCGTTCATCTATGTAGATAACAAAACTGTCTGCTTGGTCGCCATTAATAGAGTGACTCCAATTACCTGGACCTCTCCATCTTCTTACAACTCTTTGGTTAGTGCGACTGTTAAGATACTTTCTAACATTCTGAAAGAACTCTTCGCCTTCATCTGTATTAGGGACTCCTGCAAAGACATATCTGCCTTCTTGTAGTCGTTCTTGTGGTAGTCTATTGTAAGGTTTGGTCATTATAGTCCTCCTCTAGTTCTGTTATAAAATCATCAACAACTTGTGCGAC
>TARA_R100001463_G_scaffold834_4_pt1 | contig 11153 bp, 2 predicted proteins | sample TARA_R100001463 | Tara Oceans TARA_R100001463 (sample SAMEA2622242) | marine metagenome | biome: marine biome (ENVO:00000447); feature: deep chlorophyll maximum layer (ENVO:xxxxxxxx); material: "saline water (ENVO:00002010), including plankton (ENVO:xxxxxxxx)" | depth 40 m
CTAGCATTTTCAACATTTTGTATATGCAAATCGTTGTTCATTATATATCCTATACCACTATATGCGTTAGTAGGGTGTGGTGGAAAGGTATAAGTATCAAACGCGTATCCTGAAGTAGGTATAGAAGGCATGTGATTTGTATAGTACGATTCCCAATTGCTTACTGACCCTATATGAGGCTGTGTTGCGTTAGGCTCATACATCATCGCTCGTTTATATGAAGTACCATACTCTCCCGCAGCACCTAAAGCATAACCAGGCGAGCCAGGTGCCATGTCCTCGCTTATAGTACATCCAGTATAACTGCAATCAACTGGGTTAGAAACAGTAGCAAGTGGATTATAATTCACAGCAATAACATCCATACATCCTGGAATATCGTTTGAATCTGTTGTTATAGCACCACCAAGTGTACCATTCGTATTACTAAAAACGTTAAAATAATCAGGCGAAAGAACAGTAGGTTTATTATAATAAGCCATATTAGGATCATAACTACTATCGTATGTAGCGTAACACTCTGTTTTAAATTTAACCTCGTAGTCAGTGCTAGGATTTAAATAAGGCGTTTCATTACCTAATTGTATTACAAATTTTCTTGTGTTGTTAGTCCACGAGTTACCACCTGCGTAAGACAATGCTCTTGGCACCCAAAGTGGATTTGGATTACTGACGCTAGGTGCTTCTCTAACTTCTATATTTTTTAAAGCAGCTGATTTTCCTGTGTTTGCAAACTCTGATAACTCTAAAATTTTATTACTAGGATCGTCATCAGGAACGTATAATTCAAGTTCAATTTTTGGTGGGCTTGATGTAAAATTGTAACCTTGTTGATAACCTATATAGTTTGCGTTAATTGTTGGTGGTATTGTAGTTGCTGATCCTGTTATAGATGCTGTATCGCTTTCTCCACAATATAAACAACCACTCAAATAAGGTGCAAGAGAAGCGTCAACAGCACCATCGTAGTTTGGCGCGTTGCTGTCACCACAATATAAACAGCCACCAGTAGAAAACGTTGCGCTAGCGTTATAATTACCAGCTAAAGGATCCATACAACCACCATACTCACAACTTCCATCATCTACCGTTGGACAAGGTGGAAGTGGATTTACTAAATACTGTAAAGGATTATAATTACCAAGACTATCCCACCAAGTATGAGTAAAAGGTATTTGATTTCCTTTAATGTCTAAAGCATAAGATATGTCTGGCCATGTATTTAAATAGCCTCCTTGTCCATCTGGAGTGTTTGGCTTGTTGTTAGCTAGTGGAATATTTGAATCTATATAAGAAGGGTTTTGGTGTCCACATATTATACTTGGGCAAGTTTTTTCTGAATCTGTAAGTAGCAACGATTGGTATGGTATAGTAGGATCGCATTCTGAATTAACACCAGCTCCAACTGCATTATCATGGTTTATTAAAGGTTCATTTTCGTCACAAGAATCTGTCCCAACTGTTCTTAACATTGGTATTAATACACCTGTGCCAGCAGCTGGCGCAGCAGATCCATTAGCACCAAATATAGGTGGATAAAAAGTCCAACCGCAACCTTGTATATAATTTGAGCCACCTGGCGTGCTAGAATTACGTGTACCATAAAGACTGTAATTACCTGGATTAGGACCAAAAGGGCCAGGTTGCTGTGGTGGTGCGCCTGGAACACGAGGCAAGTCAACTGCCGAAGGGTCGCCTGTTAAAGCCGCTATAAAACCTTTAACGTCAACAGTGTTTGAATAGTCTACTTGACTCCAGTCTATTACGGGTGAAATACCAATAGTTTGTTGTATTTGATAATTTTCAGCTAAAGGATCAATACAACCAGGATATGCACACGAGCTATTATCAACATTTGCTGTAGCATCATAATTACTAGCATTAGGATCAGTACAGCCGAGTACAGGTAAAATACAACACTCGTTGTTACCAGCAGCAGTAGCGTCGCTATTACAAGGCGTGTTTGCCCCTGTATCGTAATTCAAAGCCGTCGCATCTGTACAACCTATTAAATCATAAGTACAACATCTATTTATATCAACAGAAGCTATACCAGACCCACCATTGTTATCAAACCAAGGAATATTAGAATTTGGGCCGCAAGGTATGTCCGCGTTTGTGTTTATATTGTTAGCAGATAAGCCTGGATAAGGACTGTAATCATTTAATATGTAATTTGAACCTTGTGTACCTAAAGTAAATGGATCTAAAACAGGGTATGGACCAATTTGTATCCCGTTCCAAGGTTGCCCATTGTTTCTTGCCGGTGACATAACACCATTATCCATACATCCAACATATAGACAACTACCATCGTCAGTGTTGTATAACGCGTTGTAATTCCAAGCGGTTGGATCAGTACAACCTGCAGACGATGCAATACATACGCTAACTCCTGAATTGTCATTAACGTCTATAGCGTCTATAGTAGCCGCTGGATCATAGTTGTACGCTAATGGATCCATACAACCATACACAGAGACGTTTACAATTTGCGATGGCAACCCTAATCCTTGCATGTTACCGTGTATCTCCTCTTGGCTATTTAAAACCGTTCCAACACTGTCTGTAACTATTGCGTTTCCTTTTATATAATTAAAATATTTATTTTCTTTATTTATAAACTCATTTACAGATCCTTTTTCTAAATTTGTTTGTATTTCTTCACAATACCAACCATCTGTAGGCATTTCATTATAATGCAAATTATCATGCCATTCTCCGCTAATTGGAGGGGGAATTACGTTACCAAAAGAATCATACGCTTTAGGCGATCCAGGCGCTAATTGTATTATTCTGGATTTTGTACCTTCGTAATTTAAAGTTTTAAAAGACTTAATGCTGCCAGGAGATTCGTTAAATATAAAATTTAACTCTGATTCTTTGAATACATTGTAAAAAGTATTGTAATTATCAATTTTAGATGTTAAGTCGTTTGGTATTTCTACGTGGTGCTGCCAAGCTATACCTTTTTTGAAAGTGTAATAATCATTAGCACAACTTATAGCGGATTCCATATCAACAAACGATTTAAAACTAACCCATCCTTTTACTAGTTCGCTAAATGAAACAACATGATTATCACCTTGTCCAGAACCTAATTTAACATTGTATTCGTCTTTTTTATCATCATAACTACCTATTATATGGTCTGTTAGTTTTAAATTATCTCTAAACCAATCTTTCATACCGTGGTCAGATATAGCTGTTAAGCCATCTTTTGATAATCTTATAACAGCACCACGCACTTTGTCTGTAAAATAAGCCCTATACGATTCAGAAGCAAAAGAAGCAGGATCTTTAGATATTCCATACTCACCAATAAAAGGTATTGTTTGTCCTAAAACGTTTTGGTTAGCCGTTAATTGAGGGTTACCGTCAGCATTAAATACCGCGTCTTTATTTGCTAGTATTTTCAACACCTTATCTTCACAAAGCGCTATTAAATCTGAATCTCTTGAGTGTAGTTTTTGTATACTTCCATATATTGGGTTTACATCTTTAGTAATTTTTTCGGCTTGTATGAACTGATTAGTTTCATTTATACCGCTTGTAGAATTATATATTCCTGAAAAAATTAAACCATTTTTTCTATGTTCTTGAACTATAGGCTCGTCAAACACTGTAGACACTCTAACTCCGTTAGAAATAAAAGGTAAATTAAAATTATCTCTAACTCTATTGGACTCAACGCCATTTAAAAAAGAATAACAATTATACCAATTTAATTTAAAACTAGTAGCCCTTCTGTTAAATAAAGGTATCATATATTCCCATTGACTTGGTGACGTTGTTTGAAATCCAAACAGACTTGTAGCACCTTGGGCTAAGTTTGAAGGAGGTGCAAAAGGAAAATTACAACCAACTTTAAAACTACTACCATCAGGTCTTGTAATTCTTAAATTATATGATCCATGTAATCCTTTTATATTAATAGTTCTTGCGTCTACAATTAGAATTGCACCGCCACTCCAAGATTCCGAAGTAGATTGTACTATCGCAAAGCTTTCTCCATCTATCCAATCAGATTTTCCTGGGCCTGGAAATATATTTGAATCTTCTATTTCAACAATAGAACCAACTGGTATTTGCGTTGACACTGTTTCAGTATTAATTTCATACGCATTATAACCACTTATTTCATGATATATATCTAATTTAGATTCGTCTTTTGGCTCTGTTTCCCATATAGCAGGGTTTTCAGGCAGTATATTACCAGGCTCTGCTTCAGAAACTTCTACAAACTGCATAGTATATCCAACAGCTCTTAAAAGATCGCTAGACTCATCGTTTGATTTGTGTAAACTAATTCTTTTTGCTGAGTTAGGACTGTAACCATTTGTTGTTGGTTGCTGAAATGTTATTTTTTGACCATCTGTAGGCGTAATACAATGAGCCTCGCTTAAAACGTTAGAATAACCACATAATTTAACTTCTACAAGACTACCTATTTTTTTAACCTCTTTTACTAATAAATATGGATTAGAAGAAGACAATCCTGAAGAACTGCTTAGTAAATTGCTACTATTGTTATATTTAGTAACAATCATGCCTTCTCGTACAAATACGCTTTCTAAACCTGTTTGAAGACAAGTTGATGATATTTCTTCTAAATAAATACTATAATCTTCTAAATTACCCGTGGTGTTGTTACTATATGTAAGACCTGTAGTACTATTAATCTCTGAATTTATTTCTATTCTAAATCCGCTATCAATAACGCCTAAGCTACCAGTATCTGGTATCCATGTTATATCGTCATTAGGTTTTATATTTAACTCCCAATTTCTTCTAAAGTTAACTGGTAAAGCATAAGGTGATCTAGAAAACCTACCATATTTACTTGCGCTATAATCGTTATTACTACCATGACCTTGTTCTTCATAGTTAAAGGTATTGGTTGTTGTTAATGAGTTTATTGTGTGTATGTTTTGCAGTGGGTCTTCTTTCCATTTAAATTGTTTTCCAGGTGATAATTGATCCACCCAACGCACTGTTGTAGTGTCACCATACGCGTTGTTATCTTCTTTTCCAATATTCCAAAAGTCACTTTGATTTCTATTAGCAGCATTGTAATTATCGTCAGAAGAGGGATTGTATCCAGGGTATTCAAAAGTTCTTGACCACTTATACGAAGGCTGTGTATAAGTTTCCATACCATCTATAAAATTATAGTTGTCAGACGCTGTAAAAAGTGTATTCCCACTAGGCGTTGGCACAGGGTCTTGAGCTTCGAAATTAATAGGGCCAAAAGATAAATTCATATTATAGGTAGTTCCACTTAAACTACTTATACCAGAGTGAGTGCCAATATTTTGATTATTGCTCCATTGTAAATTACTTGTACCACCTACTGTTTCCACATAAGGTCCGCTATCTATAAACCAAACTTCCGTGCTAGACATTCTTTTATTAGCGTCTGCAAAAGGTCTTATTTCTCTACCAGCTCTAGCAAGATCATAAGAGCTCCAGCCTGGACCAGCTACATTAGGTGGATGTGGAATATCAGCCAATGTATGTGTAGCCTCGTAAACATAAACATCAGTTCTATCGCTTGGAATCGAAGGTGTAGAACCTGAAGGGTTAACCTGCGCTCTACTATTAAAACATACAGTTGAGTGTAGCGCTTCTCTCCACCAGTCTGGCATTTTATATTTAATTGAACCATAACTACCATTAGGACCGTTATCAACCCTTTTTACCCCCATATCGATAGTATTTTTACCTGAGTCAGGTCCAAATTTGTATCTACCTACATTGACTGGGGCGCCCCATGAAGAACTGTGTAAAAGTCCTATATCTCCTGCTGTAGTAGGTGCCCATTTAGGCCATTGATAGTCAGAGTCTTTGTGACCATACTCTCTAAAATAAGGAGCAAAAGCTCCAAATTTATCCCAAGTATTACTACCAGTTGTATTGTAAGAACCTTCATCTAGACCTGTTTGTGCTGAACCATGAGTATCATGCATGTTTGAGTGCATAGAATATTGAACTTTTGAAGCAATAGTTCTATAGCTAACAGCTCCTGTGATCGAAGTTTCTCCTAACTCAAAATTAGCTTTAAACACATCGTCACTATACACTTTAACAAAAAACCTACCGTCAAACTTTGCTGAGTTTTCTAAAGTGTAATGATAAAATCTAACTGTAGAGTTATCTATTATACCTGTACCCGAAGAGTCGGCAATAAAATTAACATCATCGTCTAGAGGTATGTTTAAAGTTATGTTGTATTGTTCGTTAGGAGATTCACCTGTTTTTGTAATTTGAGTTATTCTATACCTATTAGATCTTTCGGTTTCACCTATTTTTCCAAACTCAATATAAAGCTCTCCTTCTTTTACGTTGTGCAAATCAGAACCTGAAGAGTTAGAAAATTTATTATAAGAAAAAATTAATGAATTTTCACCTTGAACAGGTATACCATCAGTATTAGGAGATATATTAAAAATTCTATCTGCACTTGTGTGCACTTGAGACTCTATTAAGTTTTTTCTAGTCTTTATAAAATCTGGAGCCTCATTTTCTATAGCTAAAATTTTATATCTAGCTTTGTCTTTTACAGATTGTTGTGATGCCGCGGCTTTTTTTAATATTAAAAAAGTATCTATATCTATTTTATTTCTATCAACAGAAGGAAAAGACAACCACCTATTACCATCACCAGCATCATACCACCTGTCCATTGCTAAATTGTAATATTCACCCGCGGTTTCTTTTATAAAAAATTTAAAGTATTTTATATTTTCATCTAAAAAGCTATCTGTATTGTTAAGAGTTACATCTAATCTATTTGCTTTGTCAGCTTGATTTTTTCCTACTTTAAAAGTTGCTTGTGGAGTTGTTAATATAGGTGTTTCTCTACCGTATTTGTCAATAAACAAAACACCAAGTTGATACTCTCTTAGTGATTTGATAGATTGCAATGAATTGTTAAATTTATAATGACGAGAGCTTGAATAATCTGAAGAAATACTAATACTTAAAGAAGGGTAAAACGGACCGGTTTCACTAGCGCTAATAAAAGTATCAATACTATGTCCTTGAAAATAATTAGCATAGACTATTCTGTTGCCGGTAACTTCTTGAGCTAAGGCTTTTACAGGTACATTGTCATAAGGCCTTAAGCTTTGATTTGATGGAACAACAGTGTTTATTGTTTCATCGTTAACCACGTAGTAGTTTCTATCCCAATGGTTTTCATCAACCTGTAAAGTAGTATTAAAAAATTGTTTAAGAGAGTTTTTGTGTATGTTTTCAACAACGTAAACAGTTGTTTGGCCTTCTTCTTTGTATAACAAATCAACTTCTTTTACGTCTTCAGGTATGTTTTTAGGCACAAAATCACGAAGTATAACAGAAGAAAGTTTATTTGTCATACCTATATTATAACCTTTTTTAGGGTGATAATCAAAAGATCCTGGCACAAAAGCTACCTCTGTAAAAGGCGCAAAAGAAGAGTATTCGTTATCTTCGTATTTATACCTATAAGAAAATCTAGGAAATTTAAACTCAAAAAGTTTTTCTGATTCATCAAATAAATCTATTACCCAATTAAGATCTTCACCGGTATTTATATCTGGTATTTCACCATCAATATCTGTGACGGTAAACTCAACCATAAGATTACCTAAAGAGCTACCAGGAATATTAGCTGGGTTTTGAATTAAATAACGCCAATTAGAATTTACTGCTTCTGTTAACACTCCTTTTATTTTGTAAGAAGTTATAGGCTGTGGCGGAATAGAACCGTTACTAGAAAATGCTTTTAAAACAACTTTTCTACCAGCCCAAGGCGTGGTAGAACCATTAGCATAACTATTTCCACCGCCTGTCGTGCCTTTTATCCAGTCTAATTCAAATAAATCAAGATTTGCTGCTCCTGTTTCTGGGTTTATACCTGTTCTAATTTTAACAAAATATTTTGCACCTATTAAAGCCCCGTTAAAATTATTTACATTGTAATCTTCAGTACCATCTGGAAGCGTTAATTTATGAATATCTTTTAAAGCATTACTTTGGTCATGCCTTGTTGCTATAACACCTGAGTAAATCACGGGGAAATCATAGAAAGTGCTAGGTCCAGCAACATTAATTGCGTAATTTTGCACATTACCAACAGGTCTACTTGTTAACAAGTCTAAGCTTAAAGCGTGTGTTGGTGGTTTTTTAATAACTGTTATATGCTCTTCTTTAATATCTATATTACCGCTTTCGAGTTGCAATTGAGTTTGACTAACTGCTGAAGAAAAGTCATAATGACCAGTGTAGTTTGTATTTTCTAAACATCTTGTTATGTTTATTTTTTTTGGCTCACCATAGTTGTCTGTCCAAAACAACAAGTCGTCAATTATATTTATACCAGTTATTATATTATCTTGAAATTTTAGAGTATCTTTATTTGTATCAGAAAACACAACTTCTAAAGGACCATCTACCTGTCTACGAAATATAAAGTCAACAGTTGGAGAGGTTACAAACCAATATAACATGTCGTTTTTTTCGTCTGATATAGAACCTACGCATTTTGAACCCGCAGGCAAAACAACATCTCTAAGGCTACCATCGTATACTTTTTGAGAAATATTTTTATTACCTAGTATGTTTTGAATAGAACCTACATTATCGCCGTCTGAGCTAGATACCTGCACGTTCATGGCATGTCTGTACTCTCCATTTGGAACAAGTCTTTCATCAAGATCTTTGTTCATTTTTCCGGAGGTAAAGCCGCGTTTTATTTCTGGCATTTAATTAATGTTTTATTTGTTTTGATTTACCTCTTAAAACTTGAGTTAATTCTTCTAGTTTAACGCTAGATAATCTTAGTTTTGCTTGCCTAATAGCTGCAAATCTTTCTTTTTTAAATCTAGGCGCTAACTGTTGGTGTATAGGCATAGAAGAGGTAGATAAAATAGCGTATGCTATACATTTATACATAGCCTCTTCAGCAAATTTATGAACTTGCATTTCAGCGTGAGTACCAAGACTATCACTTATATAATCTAAGATCACAGTTTTTCCAGAAATATTAGAGCTAAAATGAATTCTTCCAAGTCTTTGGTCTATGTAAAAGCTACCATTAACTTGAGCATGCTGAGGATCTAGTCCGTATCTTTCTCCTTGCATAGGCCAATAATTATCATCTTCGTAGTCGTCGTTATTGTTTTCCGAGGGAGTAGTTGATTTATAATTTTCCCAAGTTGATGAGTTTTCTCTATTTCCTATTGGTGTTTGAAGACTATTGCTGGCATAGGTGTCTATAACAGATATATTGTCCACGCTGTTAGTAGGTTGTAAACTTTCTTTAGGTGTACCAGCTGTTTGAGAAAAATCATTAAAAGAAACAGCTATTATATATACGGTGTCAACGCCAGTAACATTTATTCCCACAACCTCTTTACTTGTAGCTGAAGCGCCATCAACGCTTGAGTTCCACTCTATATAACTAGCGTCATTATCTTCATTTTTAAGGTTAAAAATACTTGTGTTGCTGTTTTGAGTTTGCACAAAAATAGAAGACGTAGTAGAATAAATATCCATATTATTAGCGTCTGGCGGTGATGTACTTAACCCAACTCTTAACACACCGGCTGCTCCTCCAATGGTTTCAACAGCTTTTCCAGTAGCAGATATGTCAACATATTCTTTATCCGCAACATCTAATCTTTGAAAAATAAAATTTGTATAACCCCAAAAATTTCCACCAGCATAGTAACCAGCTCTACTAGCGTGAGAAAATAAAACTCCTTGTGATGTTCCTGAGGTGATTTCTTTAGTAGTATAAGTAGTTATATCGTTTGATACTTGCCACTCTTTAAAATCTCCAATACTAAAGTCACCATCAACAACTTCTTCACTTTCTGTAGGAAAAGAATAACTACCATCATCTTCTTGTCTTATTTGAAAAGGATTGCTAGTGTCTTTAGTAGAGTACAAAGGGTGTTTTATACCAGAAGAATCCACGTACGATAACTTTGTGTAATTTACATAATCATGTGGGAGTGGCATAACTAATGTTGGCGGTAAATCTATTTGTTGTGATTTAATAGATTTAAAAGTGTCAAAAGATAATTCTTGCAAAGCTCTTTGAGCGTGAAAAGCAATATCCATTGTTTTTACTCTAGGTATTATTTTATTTTCTCCAACATAAGCTATTTCAAAGTGCGTTATAATATCTTCTAAAGAGGTAAATTGATAATTACCAAAATCTGCTCCTTCGTAATACTCTTTGTGTGTTCGCGTTATTAATGCCATTTATTGTTGTTTTTCTTGTTGTATTTGAGATGTTTCAAAAGCTTGACCAGCTGTAGCAATATCATCTCTTTGAATTGTAACACCAGCTAATTTTAATATTTTGTACACCAACTCAACCTCGTCAGAAGGACTAATTTCAAAATGTTGCGTTTTATTTGGGCTAGAATCAAACAAAGGTTTGCTAGCCACTACTACATAGCCCCAGTTAGGAGTTTTTGGTTTTCTAATATAAAACACATCACATTCGGTAACTATAGTTGATCCTCGATAAATTATACCAGGTACAAATTTTATTATACCACTTGCCTGTGTTGGCAAGTCTTTAATGGTGTATAAAGGTCTTCGAGAGCTAGCTCCAAGTTTAGTTTTTGAATACAGTCTAGCCTGTTTTTCTGTTACTCTTTCTGCTTGTAGATTATTAATACTTACAACGCCAAGTTTATATAAATCAACAGGTAAAACAGCATGATAATCTGAATTTTGTTGAACTAAAACTAAATTTGCGTTTGTTTCAAAAGTTGATATTTTTTCAAATACTGTGTCTAAAGATCCATATTCATAATTGTCATTTTGACGTCTTTTCAGTTGCTCCATGTCGTAAAAATATTGTTCAAATATTTCTAACTGAGCTTGATTAGCTAATAAACTAAATTCTTGAGGTGTTATATAACCTCTTTGCTCTTTGTTTGTTAGTGTTAAAACTTTTTGATATACTGAATCTATATTTATCATTTGTATTATTTATTGTAATGATACGGGAATATTTTATTTAAAGTATTTTTTCTTTCTTCACAACCACAATCTTTACCGGTTACTTCGCTAATTTTATCTACAACTTTTTTTATTCCTGTAGCTTTTGTAATTTTTTCTATTGAGTCGCCTAATCCTTTTGATTTGTT
>TARA_R100001463_G_scaffold25622_1_pt1 | contig 11148 bp, 4 predicted proteins | sample TARA_R100001463 | Tara Oceans TARA_R100001463 (sample SAMEA2622242) | marine metagenome | biome: marine biome (ENVO:00000447); feature: deep chlorophyll maximum layer (ENVO:xxxxxxxx); material: "saline water (ENVO:00002010), including plankton (ENVO:xxxxxxxx)" | depth 40 m
GTCCTCCATATCAATTTCTGAAGGTGCAATAGTTTGATCAGCTACAAGAGCAACAATTTCAGAAGCTGTTTGGTCAGCTGTAGCTGCTGTTTCTATTCCATTTAGTTTTGAATGGTCAGCATCAGTAAAGGTATTAGAATCACTAGCTGCCTCTACTGCTGTAGCTATTTGTGCAGCTGTAATAGCACCTGTATTTCCATTAACACTTAATACAGCATCTGTAGGTGTAGCAAGTAATGTGTAATCAGCCATTGAACCTGCTGAACCACCGTTATGAACATACGATTTGTTCTCGTCAGTTCTAACAACTACATCACCTTCTTGTGCAGTTAGTGATAGTTGAGCCGATTGGTTTGCAGCTGTCTGTACTGTCGTCAATGCAACAGCACTAGCAGAGATAGTTGTACCACTAATAGATATACCTGTACCAGCTGAATATGTAGTATCGGTTGGTGTAGCCCAAGTTAAACCACCTGTATTACCAGATTGTTTAGATAAGAACTGTCCATTACTACCAGAATTACTGATCTTTAAATTAGCTTCATCAACAGTATCATCAGCAATAACTGTAGCTCCATCTGCAGTAGATGTAACCTCACCAGTATGGTTAGGGTGTGTGTAGTTATTAGCTGATGTAGCTATACCATTTAACTTTGTATGGTCGGCATCAGTGAATACATTTGAATCACTAGCATTTTCAACAGCAGTTCTAATTTCTGCATCAGTTTGATCAGCTGTGGCTGCTGTTTCAATACCATCTAACTTTGCTCCATCAACAGACAAATCTCTACCGTCAACTGTTTGAGAACCAGTAAAGGTTAAGTTACCTGTCATTTGATCTCCTGCTTTAGAAACTAAGTTTCCAGTAGCTGTTACACCACCTTGCCAGGCTGATCCATTATATACCTTTAACTCACTACCTGTTGTATCAAAGTAAAGATCACCAGCATCTAAACTAGATGTAGGTGCAGAACCTGATACACGATATCTAGCAGCAAAATCGTTAACTGTGCTTATATTAGAAGCAACAGTATTAACATTTGATATAGATCCAGCAACAGTAGTTACATTTGCTTGTACACCTGCAACAGTAGTTACGTTAGCACTTATTCCAGCTACTGTAGTTACATTACCTGATATACCTGCAACTGTAGTTATGTTACTTGAAATATCAGCCAAAGTATCTAAATCAGATACAATTGCTGTAGTACCTAATGTATTCAAATCAGACACAGCATCAGCTGTACCTAGTCTTCCTATTTCAGTTGCTTTACCAGCTACTGCTCCTATATCTGCAGCATCAGCAGCTACAGCGTTAACATTAGATATAGACCCAGCTACAGTGTTAACATTAGATACAGACCCAGCTACAGTATTAACATTAGTTATACTTCCAGCGACTGTAGTCACTTCTGTTGCTTTTGGTACTTGTCTATGGAATGAATAAGTATGTAATGTAGAAGTTGTTTCTACAATCATGCCAAAAGTAGCAGCGTATGTTGTGCTATTTGCTAGCCCATTAATAGTTACTGTATTACCAGAACCTGCACCGTTAGCAATCGTTGCCACTCCAGACCCATTTGATGTGAGGTTACTAGCGAGAGCCTTAATACTAACAAGAGTACCTGCACCATTATTAACATCAGGGTTAGCAGAGGGAAAAGATGTTTCATTTGCTATAGGAACAAAACCACCTACATCATCGACAAGATCAATAATTCTTGCATCAATAGCAGAAGTTGTAGCAATTTTATTGTCAGCAGCACTCCAAGTTTCACCTGATTGGATCTCTTCTACAGTGTCTTTACCGTAGAAAATCTCACCTGCTCTCTTTGCAGAGTAAGTCTTGGTATCACTTGTTGATGTACCAGAGGTAACAACTGCTGTACCACTCATGTCATTAATAACAGGAGAAGTAAGAGTTTTATTTGTTAAAGTTTCTGATCCTGTTAGTGTTGCTGCTGCATTTACTTTCGTATGATCAGCATCAGTAAATACATTACTATCAGAAGCAGCTTCTACTAGTACTCTTATCTCAGCTGCTGTTTGATCATCTTTAGCTCCTACATCAATTCCATCTAGTTTTGAACCATCTGCAGCTACGTCTCTACCATCTACGGTACCTCCAACAGTAACATTACCAGTTAGTGTTGAGACTCCATCTACAGTTAAAGTTCCGTCTACATTTAAATTATTATCAAAATCTACAGCTCCTGTAACTTCTAATGTACCAGGAACATCAACATTACTTGTCCATTCTACATCAGATCCGTTAGATGCTGTTTGAAGTATTTGTCTTGCAGATCCATCAGCTAATTTACTAACAGCAATCTCTGCAGTACCGCTAATATCTGCGTCAACTATAGCACCATTAACTATATTAGCACTTGCTACAGTGATATCTGTAGGTAAAGCACCAGATCCAAGCTTTGTTAAACCTATAGAATCATTAAGTAATTTAGATCCTTGTATATTTGCATTAGCATTTATATCAGCATCAAGTATAGTACCGTCAACTATATTAGTTGTTGCTACAATAATATCTGTAGGCAAAGCACCACTACCAAGTTTAGCTAAAGCAACAGAATCATCTGCTAATTTAGATCCTGCTATATTTGCAGAAGCATTAATATCTGCATTAACTATAGTACCATCTTTAATAGAACTTGTTTCTACAGAAGATGAAGCTAAATCCCAAGATTGTATTAACTGATCATCCTTTTCTTCTAAAGCTCTTAATACTTGTGTCTGATTATTATTTAAATCACCATGATAAATAGGGGAACTATTACTATATGTAGCTTTACCTTCTACATCACTATTTCCACTATTTAATATCTTTGTATCTCTATAGATATAAACAGTACCACTAGAAGGTACATTACCTGAAGTCCAGGTTACAGTACCACCATTAGTAGTATAACTTGTTATATTATAGTGAGTAGCGGCTGTCTTTAAGACACCATCTACTCTAACTTTTATTTCATCAGAAGTGAAGGATGGTATTGAAAAAGCTTCAGTAGACCCACCACTCGCTGTATATTGTTTAAAACTTGCCATTTGTTATTTATAAATTGAGATAATGGGTTGGATTTGTTGTGTCTCTTTAGTCTTTTTCATACGCTTGATCTTTTTCTGTTTTTGTTCTTCGACGAGAGATTGAACATTAGTATCGTTCATTATCTTAGCCCAAGCTTTTCTCCGTGCTTCATCCATAATATTATCAATTTTCATATTATGGAAGTAGTCTTTTCCTTCGTATTCACCTCTATTACCTGCTCTTATATCAGCATGCATTGTTTCTATAGATTCTAAAACTTTTTCATTTTCAGCTAGTTTATCTAGCTTTCTTTCTAAGTTTTGTTGACCTATAGCTTTTTGATACATGGATCTAATTTCAGGAGAATCAGTTAAATCATCACCAAATGGAGAGAAGAAAGTTGATACTCTTAAATCATAACCACTTTCAAATAGAAGTTTTCTACCTGGACTTTGATCTAAACTAAAGTTAACAGGACTGAATGCGTTGAAGAATCTAGTTAATGGATCCCACTCTTTAAGAGGTTTACCAGTTAATATATCATATTTAATAGGTAATGGTTCACCAGCTATTTTCTCAGTTAATAAGTTTCTATTTCTTATAGATTGATCAATACCAGATCCTAATTCACGAGTATAAGGAGTAAATAATTTACCAAGTTCATTCCTTAGACCAGCTAAAGGTACCTGATTGTTAGCTATATTCGCTACGATACGTTCTGCTTGTCCAGGTCTACCACCAAATAAATCAACAAACTGTTGCATACCAGCTAAATAAGACTTACTAGTAACACCTTGGGCTAATAGTAAACCTACTTTAAGTAGTTGTTTCTCAGTCCATTCTTCACCCATCAGCTGACTAGCATCACCTATATCAGCAATCATAGACATTACTTGGTTAAATGGTTCAATGGAATCATATCCAATTCTAACACCACCTAATTTAAGAGTTCTAGGTTTATACCCAGCATCCATCCATACTTGTCTTTTCTGTCTATCAACAGGACCATTACCTGTTAGATCTCCTCTCATCCAAGCTTGGCTAGCCATGAAAACTAAAGACGAACCCATAGCCAGTCTACCGACTTGTAATGCCTTAGCATTATCTAGTTCGACTGCACTAGTGATACCATATTGTCTTAGATTATCGATGTCTTTATAACCAGCAAATGCTATATCATTCCATTCTTTAACTAAGAAGTTAAAACCAGGAGTATGTTTAGCAGTTAATTGAAGACCATTTACACCAGTTCTAGCAAATAAGAAGAAAGGTTTAGCCCATGGATGAGCTTGGAATACTGAGTTTAACCCTTGAGCAAACCCTTTTAATTCATTAGTTAACGTAACTTCTTTACGTGCAAACTTAGTAGCTTCATCTACAATATTACCGTTACCATCAAAGATTTGACGATAAAAATCTTCTTCATATATCCTTACTAATTCAGGAGTAATTTCATTATAGGCAGTAAGTTTACCTTTAGCTTTAGCATCTAATGCAGACCTCATAGCTTTCTCTCTCATCTTAGTTCTACCTAAGATATAAGCAAAAGCATCGTCAGTAGCTGCCATTATCTTTGTTGAATATGTTAGGAAGCTTTTATTATTTAAACTTCTAGCCATATTAGCTAAGTTAAACCATACTCTATCACCAGTTGTAGCTCCAGAATCAGGACTTTCAACCCATTTCCTTAGCAATTCCCAGTTATCATCGCCTCTAGTGTACTCAGCAAATCTAGTTTTAACAGTAGATATATCACCACTCCAGTAAGAATCAAGTTTATTTCTAAATAAAGTCCATGATTCAGGTATTGCTTCTATCATTGCATTGATTGAAGATAGCCCTGCTCTAACTGTAGCAGTGTCTCCAGTAAAAGGAGTACTAAGCATAGCACCAAATGTCGTAGATAGAGGTCTTAAGAATGTAGCCGTAGCTGTACCCATAATAGCTCTAGCAGGAGTCTTAGGACCACTTAGAATACTATGGATCATAACACCTTCAAGCTCTCTTATAAACGCACCAGTCTGTTTCTTACCCTCAATGTCACCACCTTTAATCATCTTTCTAGCCCAATGATCAAAGTCATCTACACTATTAACTGTCTTCATAGAAGAGAATGCTTCAAATAATGCATTCAACATATCCTCATCTGGCTCATCTTTAGCTATTTTTAGGATAGACATAATAGATTCTCTAGTATCTGCCATATCCTTAGATAGGGTTTCTTCTAGATACCTACGTTTACCAGCTCCTAACTCTCTAAAGTTCTGAGATTTAACAATTCTAGCTTTCTTTACTTCTGTTAAAGCAGTTAACATAGTATCAACTATCTGATCTGCAGGACCATCAATGTCACCTAGATCAGCAAAGTCAGCTATCTCTCTACCAGCTATACCTAAATCTCTTAATTGTCTAATTAAACTACCCACAACTAAGTCAGCAGCAACTACATTCTTACTAGTAATAGTCTGAATTTGATTAGGAGTACCTTTATCGTAGATGTCATAGGATTCAAATAACTCTTTTAGGTATTCTCCAGATGTCATATCAGCTGCATTCCTACCTAGTGTCATACGTTGATGAGCAGCTACAGAATCTCCAAATACTTCTACAAGTCTCTTTCTACTATTACCAACAGCTTCAATAGTTTTTCTAAACTTCTCTTTACTGTATAGTTTTGATAGTACATCTTCTACTACTTCTTCACTAATATCAGCTTCTCTTGCTACACGTTCCCTTTGTATAGGAGTTGTTACAGACCCTGTTGATCCATCTTCAGCACCCCATTCATGTCTAATTCTTTTCTGCTGTTCCCAGACGACAAAAGGATCATCCTCTGATACATGAGCAGCTTGGTGTGGATCAGCTACTGGTTTATTTTTACTACCACGGAATCCGTATTCATTCCTTCTTAACTCTTGAATTCCTTTTCTTAATGTCTGTAATTCTACACTCTTCTGCCTATCAGCTATTCTAGCTTTAACAACATCTGAGCCTTTACCTAGAGTCATTAATGCACTATCGAATACTAGACCAATACCTATACCTTCAGCGATATTTTTCAGTTTCATCATTATAGGGTGATCTGTATCCTTAGTAGATAGAGGGGTATCAATCCATCCATATCTATCTCTAAGCATACCTAGTGCATTCTCAGCATCTGATTCTTTAGATATTAAATCAGAAGCTGCACCGACTCCAGCAGCTCTAACTAAACTATTAGCTAGTATACCTGTACCAGTTATACCCATTCTGGCTGCTGTTACTTTAGCAGCTGGTATAATTGCAGCAGCCATGCTACCAAAGTGTACAGTACCTCTTAGTAGTTTACCCCACCATGTTTTAGTGATGATAGGGTTATCATGATCTACCAAAGGATCCCATTCTGGTCTATAGAATCCTTTCTCTTTTCTTTCTCTAGCTATTTCACCAGTTAAAGCATCAGCTGTACGTTCAGGGAACGTCATTAAAGATGATGCAGTATCCTGTAAGCCACCAACTCCTACGGATTTAAATTCTTCAGCAACTGCTTTTAAGCCCCACTTGTCAGCATTCCTTGGATCTGCTTGTACTTGTTCGGCTTTCTCTTCTGTTGCTTCTTCTTCAACTTGTTTAACTTCTTGCTCTTCACGAGATTCAGTTATATCTTCTAGATACTCTCTAGCAGAATCTATTTGTTCTCCTAAAACATTAGTATCTATTTGTGTTGGATCTATCATTTTACCTTAGTAAATTATTCATTTGATTTGGATATTTCTTCCATTGTTGGTCCATCTAAGATACCATCTAGAATACTTATTATCTTACCTATAGGGGCGGTTTCAATCCAAGCTTCTATATCTCTTGCACCTTCTCCTGTTATTACACGAGCTATTACTCGACCAGTAGCATTTAAATTACCAGCTTCATCAGTTAAAGCATTCATAACTAATTCTCTGGTACCTACAATTGTTTGAGCTATACCTGTCTTTTGGAAAGATTCACCTGCAGTTTCAGCTTGTCCTAATGTAGCCATATCAAAAGGCTCTTTAGGTTCAATTAGTGTCCTCTTAACTTGTTCCTCTGCTACACCTGGAAGTAAGTTATCTAGGTGCATAAAGAATGGAGTCTCTCCTACTATATCAGAATAAGCATCTATTAATTCTGGTTCTATATTAACTAGTTGTATCCAGTCTAAACCTGGAGTTGTATAACTATTACTAATCTGAGCATTAGCTCTAGTTGCACTAGATAGTTGATCAAAGTTGAAAAAATTAGTATAGTCTAATACAGGTTCTTTACCTTCTACATCTTCAAATAAAGCTCTATAAGTACGACCTGCTGAAGGTTTATGTTTTAGTAAAATTTGTTCTTTTAATGCTAAAGCTTTTACTGGATCAACTGTTCCATCATCTTTTATTAAGCCTGTAGATACTAATCTGTGTTTCATTACATCTGAAACCGACCATGTTTTATTACCTAATGTAGAGAAGTTTTTATAATACTCAGTAGGATCTGGTCCTGTTCTTATAACACCTTCACCTAGTTGATAATATTTTAAAGCAGCTTGTAAATGTACTTCTTCTCCTACCCAAGGTTCCTTAGAACTTAAGTGTGTAGGATCAGATTTAATTTTATCTTTTACATTTAATAAATCTTGAGCAGCTGTATGGTTAGGATTGTAAGCAGGGTACTGATTATATAATCCTGCCTCGATTTCTTTTTTTATTTCAGTTCTAGCAAAACTCATAGCTTCTTCATCAGTTTTACCTAGAGATTTCTGTGCTCTAAAATGCTCAGCAAAAGCTTTATTAGCTTGATCTGTTATAGCTCTATGTGTAGAATTTTTTACAGTTGTTGCAGTTCTTCTTTTTACTTCATCATTAGCTAGACCACCTATAAAACTTTCAGCACTTTTTACTTGTGAAGCATCCATATTAGGACCATCTACTATAGCTTTAATTTTACTATAGTATGGACCTGTCGGATCAAACTCACGTAATTCAGATGGGTCAATTTTATAACCTGCTTCATGTCTAGCCCATAAAAAGTTAAAATGCTCTTCTTCTACATCTGGTCCTAAGTCATCAAACCGTGTGATGTTACGTTTTAATTCTTGTACAGGTTTATCCCATCCTTTATCCCATGCTTGTTGCTCAAGTTTTTTTAAATACTCTAACTTCTGTTCAACAGTACTCTTAGAATCATCCATGACCTTAGTCCATTCTTCAGATCCTTTTGTTTCTTGCCACCAGTTATGTTGCTGAGTATCTATATCTTGTTCATGCTGTGCTATCTGTTCTCCTTGCTTAATCCTAACCTTCTTCCTTAATGGACCGTACTCTTTATTCCAATAATCTTTAAGCTTACGTGATTTACCATCGTGACCTTTTATTACAGCTTCACCTATTCTTATTATATCTTGATCACTAAGCTCACCTGAATTCCAGGCTTGCTCCATAAATCCAAACATTTCAGTTCTACCATTTGACCAAGAGTAAGCATGGAATGCATGGAAATTACCTAAATAATCTGTTATCTTATTACCTAATTCTTTTGCATTCTTTTCTTCTATTTCAGGTTGAGTTAAAGCTTCTCCATCTACTACTTCGGAAGGTGTTTCACCTACAGCAAATAGAGAAGTCATAGCCTCGTATCTATCTCTTTCCATTAATGCTTTTTGAGCATCAACTTGAGCTTTTACATAACCTTTTTTATCTTTCTGGAAATCTTGAAATATAGGACGTACAAGATATTTATTTAGTAATCTTTTACTAAATTTATTTCCAGCAATTGTTTGAGCTAAAAATAATTCAACAGTTCCTCTATAAGCTATTTCGTAATACTCATCTGGTTCACTTGCAGCTTCTTTTAAAGTTATCCATCTACCATCAGGCATTTCATGAAGATAATTTTCTTCTGCTATAACTTTGAATTTAGGCCAACCACTTTGAGCAGCGTCATGTAAAGCTTTTATATCGTTTCTACTTCTTGAAGCTTTTACTACAGCATCTTGAGCTAGTAAACCAGCATCAGTTTGGCCTTCTTTTAAGAAGTTATCTTGATGAGCCTGTATTTCTCCACTGATTTTATTTTCTTCAGTTAGTGATTCAGTAAGTGACTTATCTTCTTTTTCGTGTTTTTCTTTAAGTTTACTTTTAACTTGATCATCAACTTGGTTTCCACTTAAAGGACTGAAGTCATTAAATAGTGCATTAGCTTCCCGTCTATCCCTTATGTCTACATAAGATTGTACAGCATTAGGGATTAATTCAAGAAGTTCTTTATGCCTAGCTTGCTTATTTTGATTGTACTGATTCTCTTGAGCAATAACTAAATTAAAATGATCATTCATTTTTTTAGTTGTCTCATCAATCTCTGAATTAACTGACTTAACTAAGTCAACTTCTGTGGATGCATAGTTCCACTTAGAGATATCTGGGGGAGCGTCACGCTGCGACCCCAGTACTGTGTTAAATGATGATGTCATAGTTAACCGAATACTCCTGAAGTATTTACACCTAATGCATTTAATGGATTAATCATACTTATACCAAAGCTAAATAGATTCGTAAGTGGATTACCTCTATCTTTAGGAGGCATCATTGTTGGCGGTCCGAACTCAGATGGAGCTATACCTAATGATTGTCTGTTTTTAGCTACAGTATTCATATACTGTCGTTGCATACCCTTCTCAGCTATAGCCATATTTCTACCGAATGTCTGATGAATAGTATTTTCTATATTTGATTGCTTTGCTAATAAAGCTAAGAATTCGTTATCACGACCACCTCTTATCTGTCTTGATCTACCACCTTCAAATCCTTTTTGTTTAGCAGCGTACTGCTTAACTAATGCTTCTTTTGCTTGTCTACCTTTACCTTGAGTATGTAGAGCTGCATAATATGCATCACTCCTTGCTCTACTCAAACCAATGGTAGCTACATTCTTACCTCTTACATAGGAGGTTTCTTTGTTATGAAATTTTAATGCTTTCGATTGGTAATCAAACTCTCTTTGGCTTTGTCTAGCCTGAGCTTGTGCCCTTATCGCTGCATTTTTATCTGGTCCTAGTAAACACACGGCAAAATTCTATAAATAATAAATTGTTAGGTCCATATGTAAACTCTCTTAAGAATTTAAAACCTAGAAATTTGAGTAGTTTTAGGTGAACTATATTACGTCTATCTACAATGTTCCATAGTAAAGGTTCTGTTCTACTCTCTACAAACCTTTTGGATCCTCTTGCAAACGAATGTGGGTACTTTTCTATAACTGGTGTACATACCATCCATATCTGTCCAGCATTTCCTACTCCCGCCATACCAGCAGTCTTGCCGTTAGGCATAGTGAAATACACAGCAGAGCCTTCCTGAGCGATGAATTTAGCGTATTCCATAAGATCCCACCCGTGACCTTCTTCGGCTTCTCTGCGATCTTCTGGACGTAGATTAGAGGCTACATCAATTGCAGCCTCCAATGTTATTGGGTGAATTTCTACTTTAGACACGTCTATAATTTTTTGGTGAGTAATCTCCTTCCCATGATATACTTTGTAAATTAAATGGTCCTACTTGATTTTTTCCTCGATCTTGAGTTAAACTAAATTTAAAATTGTTGTTTTTTTGATATACAGGTAAAGTCATATTAGCATGATTTACTCCATCTAATCGACCTGCTTGGTAATTATTTGACTTTATAGAAGAATAATCAGTAACTAGTAAACTTCCATTTACTGAAAGTGCTGTAGCTGAACAACTACTAGATTCTGATGTATTTATTTTAAGCCTATGGATTACTAGATAATCTTGATAATCTCTTTTTATACTTTCACCTTGCTGTTGTGTGTAGTAGAAAACAGGAAAATCTAAAGTAATTCCATAGTGAAATCCTACATAAATTGTAGCACTGGACCAATCTCCAGATACTTTGAATGATGTTCCTTTAACAAGATCTTCAACTGGTTGTGATAACGTATATAGTTTACTGTGATTATCAGTATCGTAATAAAATGCAACAGCAAACAAACCATCACTATTACGTCCATCAGTAGCTAATCCACTAGTACCTGTAACATCAGGCCACTCACCACCATTACTATTATTACCAACAAAAGCTGCTATTTCTACTAC
>TARA_R100001463_G_scaffold50547_1_pt1 | contig 11139 bp, 17 predicted proteins | sample TARA_R100001463 | Tara Oceans TARA_R100001463 (sample SAMEA2622242) | marine metagenome | biome: marine biome (ENVO:00000447); feature: deep chlorophyll maximum layer (ENVO:xxxxxxxx); material: "saline water (ENVO:00002010), including plankton (ENVO:xxxxxxxx)" | depth 40 m
GCAATGTATAGACAGCAAATGAAAAAGCAATATAAAATAGATTGTATCGCTGATGGAATAGAGAGGGCTAAAATGAGAATGGATGGCGATAAAGATATATATGAGTTTTAGTTGAAGATGAGTATGTGTGTTGATTGAAAGGGGGATTCTTAGGAGTCCCTTTTTTTTATGTCGTAATTTAACAAAGTTGTGTTGATTTTGTGTTGATTTTAAAATTGATAATTAATTATAAATCAATAGTTTATAAAATATAATGTTGAAATGTTGATTTGAAAAAGGAACTGTAGTGAGAAAAAAACATATGCGTTAAATAGAAAAGAGAGAGAGAGTATAGTGAGCAATTAAAATCAGCATAACAGCATAAAGTATAAATAGTTTTTATATCTTTGCGTAAAATTAAATACACTATAAATGAATCAAATTAAAATGCCATCCGGCTTTAATCCGAAAGACTTAGCTTTTGGAACAGAGGGGAGAAATAAACTAATCTCCGGTATCACCCAAATAGCAAATGCAGTAAAGAGCACTCTAGGACCTAGAGGGAATACAGTATTGATAGAGTCTCAATATGTAACAGGAGGATTAACTGTAACTAAAGACGGAGTGACTGTAGCGAAAGCCGTTGACTTATTAGACCCTGTAGAGAATCTAGCGGTGCGTATGATGAAACAAGCTGCAGACAATACAGCATCCTCAGCCGGAGACGGAACAACAACAGCTATCGTATTGACAGAAGAGTTAGTAAAGCAAGGTAACGAGTTAATGGATGAAACCACAAATCGAGCTGAAGTTCTAAGAGAGATTGTGCGTGAAACCGACAACGTTATTGGAAATTTAAAAAAGGCATCTAAAAAGATTACGAGTAAAAGATTAAAAGATGTAGCTATTATCTCAGCTAATAATGATAAGACAATAGGTAAAGTAATAGCGGATACATATAAGAAAGTAGGAAAGAACGGAATCGTTACTGTAGAAAAGTCAGAGTCGAGTGAAACATATAGCGAGACGACTAATGGAATTAAAATAGATAGAGGATGGACTTCACCTTTATTCGTTAACAATCAAAAGAAAGATGAAAGTATATTAGAAAATGTGCATGTGCTTGTAAGCGATGCAGAGATTACTAATGTATTAGCGATTGAAGGAATATTAAAACCAATCATTAATGAACAAAAGAAATTATTAATTATTGCACCTATGTCTGTTAATGTAGTAAACACTCTTGCAGCTAATGTTGTAAAGAATGGATTACAGCTTTGCGTAATAGGTCCTCCATCATTTGGATATAAACAACACGAGCTTATGCAAGATATAGCAGTTTCGGTTGGTGCTAAATACTTTTCAGAAAAAACAGGAGATGACTTATCCTTAATTACATTTGCTGATTTAGGTCATGCAGATAAATGTATAATAGGACAAGAGTCTTCTATATTAATAAAATCATCTACCGTACAAACTGATGTAAGTGAAAGAGTAAATCAATTATGGGAAGCTCATAAGATTACAACAAAGAAAGAAGATAAAGAGTTTATACTATCACGCATTGCATCACTCAGCGGTGGTATTGGTGTAATATATGTAGGAGGTCAAACTGATATTGAGCAAAAAGAATTGTTCGATAGAGTAGATGATGCTGTATGTGCGGTGCGTTCTGCACTACAAGAAGGAATATTACCGGGAGGTGGAATAGCATTGTACGACATTGCAGCAGAACATAAACCTAATTCTGAAAAAAATTCCAAAAAAATTGCTGACGCAATTTTATATAATTCTCTCATTGCTCCATTACGTCAGATTTTAGAGAATGCAGGACTAGACCCTGAAGAACTATATTGCTGTAAAAAGGAACAAGGAAAAGGTTATGATGTTAAGAATGAAAAATGGGGGAGCATGATTGATATGGGAATTATTGACCCAATGAAAGTAACTAAAAGTGCCTTACAAAATGCAGTTTCAGTTGCAGTAACAATTTTATCAACTAACGCCATTATAACTATGGCGAGAACATATGAGGGTAAAAATTAATTAAATTAAATATAATGGTAATACACAATCAAATTTTTCACAGCTTTAGAGAAAATAAAATTAAAATTAAAAAAGCAATTGAGCTATTAGAAAAAAACGGCTACATAGTTTACAACAAGGATAAAGTATATGATAGCAATTAATAAGTATATAATAGTTGAAAATATAAAAGAAGAAATGAAAACGGAATCCGGCTTGTTATTATCTGAGCACGATGCCGAACAATTTCGTTATAGAAAAGCTAAAGTAGTTACTCCGGGTACGGAAGTGAAATCTATTAAAAGAGATGATATAATATATTACGACAAAAGAGCAGGATACCAAATGGTGCTTGAAGGTTTAACTTGTTCAATTATTCGGGAGCAAGATGTCGTTGTTGTTTTATAAACTTATTCATTTCTTTTATCATATTCCTATATACTTTATCAGTATAGCTTACATTAGATTTAAACATAGGATTACTTGTAGGACTTTCAGGAATCTCCTGTCCATTTAGTTTTTTGTATATAGAATCAATCATTCTATTAGCTTTAAAACTTAAACAATATAGAGTTTTATGCTTTCCTACTCTTTTACGAAATACTTCTATCCAACCTTTTTTAAGTAGTTGGTCGAATCTATTTACATTCCAACTTAAGAGTTCGTTAAATTCTTTGAATTTCTCTTTACCAAAATACTTCTCAGAATAAAGAAATAGAAGCATATCAAGCTCACCTGTAGTAATACCATATTTACATTTTATAAAATATCGGATGATTCTCCAATACTTTAGATAATTATTTTGCATTCAATTAAATTTGTATCTTTGTGTAAAAGTAATAAATTATGCCCAATACAGAAGAAACAAATAAAGAAAAAGAAATCGTTAATCCTAATGATAATTTTAAAAACATTATTTCATCTTACTTGATGAATCAAATGAAAGATAAAGAAAGCGATGTTTCAAGTAATAAACCTAATAACCTTGACACCAATAATCAAAAGAAATCAACTAAGATGCGTGTTACCGGATTAAGACAATTAGGAGATACTAAAGGAAAAGTAAAGTCTATTAGAAAAAGAAACACAAGATACGCTTAATGGCAAGACGAGCTAATGTAGTTGTCTACAAAAAAAAGAAAAGAAAATCACACCCTCATAGCAAGAATGCTAGTAAGGGTCAATCTAAGCATACTAAACCATATAGAGGTCAAGGTAGGTAAGAGTATGTGGGAGATGAAAGTATTAAAATCATAAAGAAAAATAATAGTATCTTTGTAAAATAAATTTTAAGCATGGGAGCATTTGATAGAATGGTAAAAAAGCTGATGGCTCAAGGAAAGAGCAAAGAAGCAGCAAAAAAAATAGCGTATTCAATTGGTGTAAATAAGTACGGAAAAAAAGGTATGGCTCGTAAAGCCGCAGCCGGAAGACGTAATTCTCGAAACGCTTAATTAATAAATTAATATAAAAAATAAAAAAATGGCACAAGGTTATAACGACAGGTTAGACGAGTCTCTAGGCATGAAGCATAGAGGTAAGCACAAACAAAGCATGAAGGACAGAAGAAACGAAAGTAAAGCAATGTCTAAAAAAGATTATGGACACGCTTACGGTGGCGACCATCATATGAAGTATGAGGAGCACTTAGGTTCTAATTCTAAGAACTTCAAAAAGTAAAAACAGGTATGAAAAATATATGGTGTAAATTTCAATGTATATGGAATTGGCTATTAGAAAGAATTTCATTTGAAGTTAAAAACTGTCCAAATAAACTTTGTACTTGTAAGAAATGAAAAAAAGTAGAGGATTAGGAGATTCGATTGAGAAAGTGACTAAAGCTACCGGAATCAAACACCTAGTAGGTGCTGCAGCTACAGCTGTAGGAGTAAAGGATTGCGGGTGCAATGGTCGGCAAGAGACTTTGAATAAACTATTTCCATATAAGAAAAACTAATATATAAACCCTTAAATAATTAAAAATGGCAACAATACCAAGCGGTCAAAAATTCCATACTGTAGCAAGTACGGTAGACACAGAAAACAGAGGTTCGGCAGGTCTTAACTCCCAAAGAACAATTTTTACAATGCAAGATATCCAAGATACTATCACAGTAGGTGGTGGAGTAGATGGTTCAGGAACAGCAAATTCGCTGTCTAGATGGCTCGACTCTAACACTTTACAAGATGCAGGTATAACAGATGATGGTTCAAAAGTAGCAGTAGCTAGACCATTAGACGTAACAGGTGATGTGGTAGCATCAGGAAATCTTTTAGTAGGAGATAATACAGGAGAAAATCCTTTAGGTATTAACTTACAACAAGATAAAGGAAACTTAGCAATCGGATTATTAATTCACAATCAAAATACAGGAGCTGACGCAGATGCGAAAATTTCATTTGAAACTCAATCAGCTGCAGATATTTCTATTGGAATTGATAGAGGAGATTCAAACAAATTTAAAATCTCAAGAAGTGGAAACTTAGGTGTTAATGATGAAATGTCTGTTGATGCAAGTGGAGTTTCAGTTAACACAGCAGTAACTTCAGCTACTTATAATGTTACAGCGATGGAAACAGCTCCTGCTTCAGCTACAGCTACAGGAACTGTAGGAGAAATTAGATTTGCATCTGATGCAATTTATGTTTGTACAGCTACAGATACTTGGAAGAAAGCAGCTATAGCTACATTCTAACAGTAGGTAAAAAGGGTATTTCCATATAACGCAGTAGGTAGAGCTCAAACGATTTCTACCTACGGCATGGAAAATACCAAATGAAGAAGTATTAATAAATAAAAAATAAAATATGTCGTACTTAAAAAATATGATTAGCGGAATGAATGCAATTGAGATTGTTCCTCACAATTCCATTTATATTCCTAACCCGGCTCTACTAATTACTCGAAGTTCTCAAACAAACACAGTTGCCGATAGTTTATATGATTCGAGTATCACAACGCAAATATGGACGGGAGTAACAGATGGTGCGGCAACCGGAGAATTAATTGATTCTTCCGAGAATTTTGTTTTAAATTCTACACAAGCACAAGCAGGAGGAACAGCCGGTGCGGGTAAGTTTATAAAAGATGGTAATATTGTATTAAATTCTACAGACTCCACAGAACATATAGTGTCAGCAGTTAAAAGTCCTAATGCATCAAGTTCAGATGCCTTATTAGTAAATACAGGTGTCCCAACAGCAAAAACTTATAGTGTTGTAGGAGAAGGATATAAATCAAAACTTGGAGTGAAAGTTGGAGATATTGTTGTGAATGATGCAACTAGCAACATGGCTTTAGTTACAGGAGTAACCGATGACCGAACTATTACTCTTGATGCAAATATTTTTGCAGGAACAGGTGAAAAATACAGTATTTTTGGAGGTAATCCTCCAACAGCAAAAGGTTCAGGACAGCCAAGTTATATTGGTGATGCAGAAGGTTGTTTAGTATATGTTGGAACAAGCACACAGTTTGTACAAGATATTACTGAATCAGGTGCAGGAACAAATGACCCTCGTCATGTAAACATTAAAGTTAAAACAGTTGGAGGAGAGAATGTAACATTTTATAATTTCCCTGTAGGTGAAATATTGCCTGTTCAGGTGGTTCAAGTATTTGCAACTCCTTCAGTTACTGACGCAAAATTAATAGCAATTTGGTAAATTAAATAAAATGATATACACACAAACAAACACATGGTCTAATGATATAACGTTTATATACGTTATAAAATAAGAATGAAGGAGAATGGCACAGAAGATTTCGGAAGATACTAATGTAACTTTAGATTTAAAGACTATTGGAATGATAGTTGGATTTACGATATCTCTTGTAACCATGTACTTTACGTTAAAAGCTGATATAGCAAACGCAGCGGAATTACCAAAACCTGAAGTAACTCAAGTTGAATTTTCATATAAAGACCAATTAACTAGGACAGTAGTAGAAGGAGTACAATCCGATATGGCGACAATTAAAGAAGACGTTAAGGATATCAAATTACAACTAGACAAGATGGATGAAAGATTATATGAAATTAGCAAGAAATGAGGTTATGGATAATATTATTAATGCTGTTAACCTCTACCGTTCATGCACAGTACAAAGATGGAATTGTCGTAGTTCAATATAGTGCTGATTTTGTAAAAGCAGCCGAAGTAGATTTAGATGACTTAGAGGGTGCAGACCAATATAGATTTTATCTTACCGACCATCCTAAATTATTTTCCAAAGATAAAATAGTATATCTTCCCACAGTAGTTTTATACCACAATCGAAAAGAAATTGTCAGAGTAGAAAGTAATATATCGCTTACCCTACCTGAAAATACATTAGAGACTATACAAAAACATATTAACGAAATTAAAAAAAGCAAGTTTTAAAATGGATAGAAAACAAAAAACAGAAAAGTTTGCATTAAACGCTATATTATATTTGGTAATAATTTTTTTATTAGCAGCTTTTACATTTAATGCACAAGCTCAAGTAATTAAAGAGGTAGACTCGGTTACGGAAAAAAACTTAATTGAAGGTTTTGAGAAAAAAATAAACAAAGGAAAATTTTTTAAAAAAGTATATAATGACTTTTTAAAATATGGAACAATCTATATTGCAGGTAATGCAAATAATCCCTATCAAAAACAATCTATTGACTATGTTGTAAGAACTAATCCTAGCGGTAGTTTATACGATGTGCCAATAGTTGAAGACGCAACTGAATATCATGAATTTGATTATCGATATGGATTTGGAATTAGACGTATTGCTAGATTTGATTATGAGAATAAAGAAAAAGCATATTATGATGGTACTGAAAAGAATGTAGCTTTGTCTTCTCCAACAGCCGCATTTGATGGATGGGAATACTTATTCCATTGGGAGAAAGAAAGGGAAAGAGGTGAGGTGTTTAATAATCACCGTTACTTTCTTAGGAATACAGGTAAGCATCACATTGTTAAGGTAGAGTCAAGAGAAGAAGGAAATGTTGGATTTAAATATAGTTCAGCCGAAGTAAGAGGTAGACTACCTATAGGAAAAAAGTTTAGTATATCAGCCGGAGTTATAGCAAGAACTCATGACCAAGCATTTGGATACAATCCTGTAGAAATTTGGTTAAACGAAACTGATGAAGATGGATACGCATTAAACCCTTGGTACACCTTAGGTTTTGAATATGGTTATGATGATATTTATTATACCCAATCAGACCAATTAGGTAATGAAATTTCAGATTGGTATTGGATAGATGAAGAAGGAACAATAGTAGCCCATACGGATTTAGAGTTTCGTGAGACAGTTTTTGCTGACTTGATGAACCGATATAATAGAGAGCAATGGGATATGTTAGATGCTTTTGCTGAAGTAGCTCCTGTTATCGGAGCAGATTGGTACAGTTACAATGATAAACTATGGGTTCATGCATATGCTAACTATATCTTACCTTATCATAAATACTTTAAGGGAGATGAATCGTTCAGTTATTTAAATAGAAATAATTGGGGATTAGGCGGATTAAAAGAAGATTCTGAATTAGAACAATGGGAAGACTATCAATTTGGTTTGATTAGTGGATGGTACATTACTTCAAAATTGAGTATATTTGTAGAAGGAGAATATACTAAGTTTTGGGATACTGAGATTTTTAAATCTACTATAGGACTAAATATAGAATTATGAGAATAAGCAAACATATAACTTACGCAGAAGCAATACACTCAAACACAGCTAAAAGAAAAGGAATAGATAACACGCCAAATCCGACTCAAGTTGATACAATGAAATTAACGGCAGAAAAAGTTTTTGAACCGTTAAGAGAATGGGTTGGAGGACCTATAAAAGTAAATTCATTTTTTAGGTCGATTCCTTTGAATGAAGCAATTGGCGGAGTAGCTTCCTCACAACATTGTAAAGGTCAAGCGATTGACCTCGATGATGTTTATGGTCATAAAACAAACGCTGAAATGTATTATTGGATAAAAGAAAATTGTGACTTTGACCAATTAATTTGGGAGTTTGGTACGGATATGAATCCGAATTGGATTCATGTATCATACGTTTCAAAAGAAGAAAATAGAGGAAGATGTTTAAAGGCATATAAAGAGGAACGTAGAACTAAATATAAAGTGATATGAAAGAAATACTAGCAAAAATATTTGGAGGTGCAGCAGGGGAGGTAGGAGATAAACTATCAAATATAGTAGATAGATTTGTGAGAACTAAAGATGAGAAAGCAGAGTTTGAAAAAGAGATGACTGAAATACTCATTAATGCCGAAGCTGCTATGCAAAAAAATGTAACGGATAGATGGAAAGCAGATATGGCATCCGACAATAAATTATCTAAATCAGTAAGACCGTTAGTTTTAATTTTTGTTATTGTCTGCACAATGTTGCTAATTTTTATTGACTCAGGATTTATTAACTTTGCAGTTGAAGAGAAATGGTCGGATTTACTTCAGATGCTTCTAATTACAATTGTGGCAGCTTATTTCGGCGGAAGGTCTTATGAAAAAGGAAAAAAAATAAAGAATGGCAAAAATTGAAACATATCCCTTATCTACACCTGTAGTTCCTGCGGATAAATGGATTGGTACTGATGTAACAAATAATACAAAAAACTTTTCCGCTAATGCAGTAGCTATTTTTATGAACTCGTATAATAGGATTGAATCTCAATCTTTGAGATACAAGTATCAAGATATGGAAGCAGGTGATGTAAGACTAGCAGGGACAATATCTTTTGCTTCTTTAAATACAGGTACAGTTCCATTAAGTTCCATAACAAGTTTTAAATTAAGCAAACAACAAATTAATAATGCGGTAGATGTAAGTTTATATTATACTAACCCATTATTACAATCAACTGTTTTGGTGTCAAGGTGTAGTGACCCTTCTACATTTGCAATTTACGAATGGGATTCAGCCGTACAAGACGGGGTTGAAACTAATTTTTGGGACATTGGTGTAACTTATGCCACAGGGTATGGGAGCTTAGTAGATGATAAAGATTATTTTATATCTTTGCTAACATATAAGTCTGACCCTGCGACAACCTACATTCACACACAAAGTGTAGCTTCAGCTACTTGGACAATCACACATAATTTAAATTCGTTTCCTTCAGTTACGGTAACGGATTCAGCCAACACTCCATATAGTGTTGCACAGGGACAGATAGTATATAATAATTCAAATCAGCTGACTGTGTCATTTTCAGCTGCATTTGCAGGAAAAGCATTTTTAAATTAATAAAAGAGAGAAAACATGGCAATAAGATATTTGACTAACATTGATTTAACGGAAAACGAATTACAGAACGTTAAAGCACAAAACCTTGCATCTGACCCTACGGGTTATGCGGGTCAATTTATATACAACACAACTTCTAATACTTTCAAATATTACAATGGGTCTAGTTGGATAAGTTTAGATGGCACAGGAGATATTGCCGGTGTTACTGCAGGTGCAGGTCTATCAGGAGGTGGTACAAGTGGTACTGTAACTTTAGCGGTAGATTACGCAGGTTCAGACAATGTCATATTAGAAGCTACTAATGCAGAGGGAAGTGCTATTGCAAGTAGTGATGTTATCATGTATTCTGATTCTAATGATAGTGATAATGTAAAACATGGTCTTGTATCTGACTTACCTTTTACTAACACATCAGGAACTGTAACAAGTGTAACAGCTACTACAGATGGCGGTGCATTAAGTGCATCCAATACTATAACATCAAGTGGTACATTAACTTTACCTTGGCAAGGTAGTTCGGCTCAATATGTAAGAGGTGATGGAGAATTAGCGACTTATGATGAAGGTACAGTAACAAGTGTAGCTGTAACCGGAAGTACAGGTCTTAGTGTTTCAGGTTCACCTATTACAAGCTCAGGAACTATTGCATTAACAAATACCGGTGTTACAAGTATTGTTGCAGGTACTAATGTTACAATTAGTGGAGCGACAGGAGCTGTAACTATAAACGCCGATACTCAAGGAGATATAACAGGCGTAACAGCAGGAACAGGTTTAACCGGAGGAGGAACAAGTGGTACAGTAACTGTAGCTGTAGACTATGCAGGTTCAGATAGTGTTATTCTTTCTGCAACTGATGGTACTTCGGTAACACTAGCAAGTACCGATAAAGTAATGTTTGTTGATGATAGTGATGGAAGTGATACAGTTAAATATGCTAATGTGTCTCAGCTTTCTGCAGCGATTGGTGGTGGTACAGTAACAAGTGTAGCGGCTACAGCAGCTAACGGATTAACAGTAAGTGGTTCGCCAATTACATCTTCAGGAACATTAGCTTTCGGAATATCTGCCGGTGGAATTAATAACGACAGATTAGCTAACTCAACTATTAGTGGTGTTTCTTTAGGAAGTAACTTAAATGCTTTAACAGCTTCTACAGGTTTAACAATGACATCTTATAATGGTTCAGCTGCTGTTAGTGATTTAAAAATAGACTACTTAGGGACTAACAATGCCATTGAAGCAGCTACCGATTTAGAAGGAACAGCTATAGCAGCCGCAGATGTAATATGGTATAGTGATTCTGATGACAATAATATTAAGAAAGGTTTAGTTTCAGACTTACCTTTCGATGCTTCAGGTGGTACAGTTACATCCATTGCAACTCCTTCAGACGGAGGTTTAACGGGTGGTACAATAACTACTACAGGAAGTTTAAGACTTAAAAACTATTCATCTTTAGGTGCTAACAAAGTATTAAAGTGGGATAACTCAAATAACCAATTAACTGACTCGTTAATGACTGACGATGGTTCAACAGTAACTATTGCAGGTAACTTAACAGTTAATGGTACAACAACTACGATTGATAGTTCAACGGTATCTATCAAAGATAACATGATGGAGTACGCTAACGGTAATGATGTTGCCGGTGGTGGTGGAAACTCTGTAGATATTGGATGGTTCGGTAACTATGTAATATCAGCTACGGATTATTTCCCAACTATGTTCTACGATGCTTCTGCATCTTCTAGTGCAAGTTCGCCGGTATTTAGATTAGGTAATGCTACAACTAAACCGGGCAGTACAGCTGCAATTGCAAATGTAGGAACGTTATATGCTAACATTAATGGGGAGATAACAGGTAATGCTGCAACAGCT
>TARA_R100001463_G_scaffold28889_2_pt1 | contig 11132 bp, 18 predicted proteins | sample TARA_R100001463 | Tara Oceans TARA_R100001463 (sample SAMEA2622242) | marine metagenome | biome: marine biome (ENVO:00000447); feature: deep chlorophyll maximum layer (ENVO:xxxxxxxx); material: "saline water (ENVO:00002010), including plankton (ENVO:xxxxxxxx)" | depth 40 m
TTGTTTTAACAACTGTAGCGCTACCATTACCTCCACCATTATATGATGTATCATCAAAGTCATGGTGCATATTAAAGAAAGGAAGTCTAACTGCTACATCATCAGCGTGTGTTGCTGCTGTAGAGCCAAATAAACCCCTTTCAATAGTTAGTGTGCTATTTGCTAAATCTGCACCTGTACCTACTGCTGTTACTTTACATATTTCATTTTCCAATCTAATTAAATCACCTACTTTAAAATATTTAGAATGCCCATCTTCTAAATTTAGAGTGGTATGTGTTGCATCAGATCCCATAGTAGCTGAAGTAGCGTGATCAACATCTGCACCACTATCTACATATTCATTAGAATTAGGAACTGCATTATCAACCTCAACTCCTAATCCACCACCAAAATTATCTGATGTTCCAATAAATCTATTACTAGGTAAATAAACACATTCTTTAGCAGGCACTAAAATTGAAAGATAATGACTTGCATCACTTATTGAATCTGCTGAATCTGTCGCATTATCTACTGTCCACTCTGCTGTAGTTAAAGTAATTTCACAACCAACATTTCCTGTATTTTCTACAAGTATTGCTTTAGGTGCTTGCATTGTATCTGCTGCTGCACCATCTGCATATTCTACTAGGACTATAGGTCTGTTTTGATTATTTACTTTTTGTATTTTGTCAAATATAATAGTGTAGTTGCCTGTTAATGTTTTAAGGTATTCACCTTTATCTGTTGTCAATCTAATTTCTTTTGTGTATTGAGCCATCTCAAATCTCCTATTGATAATGATATTTTACTATTAATTGTGCTGTTACATCTGTGGTTGCACCCACATTCTCTACTGTAGCTATAACTACTTTATCTGCTGCTACATTTGCAGAATCTACTGTCAATGTAGTTGTTGTTATTCTGTCATTCCCTATGGTTAAAGTGCTGCCATTATGTGCAAGTAAAGTACCACCTGATAAATCTCCTGCACCACTTCCTGTGCCACTTGCCATATCATAGCTATATAAATGAAAATTAATTGTATCTGATGCTTCTCCTGAGCCTATAACTCTAACCTCATCTATTGTTATTCCAGAAGGTATGTACCAAGATGATAAAGTTAAATAGGCTGCATTTGCTTCAGACGAAGTTAAAGTATATGTAGTTGCAGGATCTGTGCCTGTACCAAATGTAATAGGAACTAAAGCTGCACCCAAAGTGCTATCTAAGAGCATAGCGTGGTGTGTGTCTGCTGTTGGTTGTAAATCTTGGCAAGTAAATCTTTGTATGTTAGTATTAGCATAAGTTTGCGTACTTCCTAGTTTAACTGCACTATTGGTTGAGTCTACTACTAACAAATCTGTACCACCTGATGTTTCTACTGTAAGTGCTGTAGTGCTATCAGATGAAGGTGTAATTTTAATTTTATCACCACCTAATGTTAAAGCAGTTGATTGCCCTAAACCATCTTTAACTACAGTACCATTAGCAGTTCTGCCACTACCACTATTATCTACTTGCAGTATATCTCCATATGTACTTGCTATTGTTTTATTTGTTAATGCCATTTATTCTCCTATTGCGAATTTATCCAATTAACAATTTCATTAATTTTACTTACTAATTCTTCTAAAACTTCTACAATATCTTTATCATTATCTTGACTTAAATTTTCCATTATGAATATTCTCCATTTACATTAATGTTAAAGAACAAATCTTGATTGCCTGAATTTGAGTCTTTTTTAAGCCAAACATATAAACAATCATCTTCAGCAAAAGTATTACTTGAACTAAAATCTACAGTATGGCTAAATGTTTTGCTAGCACCTGATGGCGTAATTGCCCCTGAATCTACCATTGAAGTTAAACTCATAGTATCTGAGTTGTTGCTCATAGCACCTTTATAAAAATAAAATCTAAAAGGATCAGTTGCTCCTGTGTCATTTGCCCAGCCTTGAACTTTCATATTGGTAATAGTTCCTGCTCTTGGTGCAATAAAAAAAGTAGAATAAGAATCAGTATCTGCTATAGAGCTTGGATCACTATCAGCATTACCCCAAAGCTCAAACCACATTCTATAAAATGTATAATAAGTTGATGTAGATGTATTGTTGTTTCTGTAGCCTGAAACCATTTGATGCCAATATGCTGTACTGCTTCCACCACTACCTGCTGTACTTGTTCCATCTGTAAGCTGTATATCATCACCTGCATCAGTTGTAAAATACAATTCAGTAGGCGTTTCATTTTTTACCCATAATTGACCATATCCTGCTGTATCTGCTTCTGCTGATGCCTTTTCTGCTAGGCTAACACTACCACTTTGCTTTGTGTTTCCACTAGAATCTAACATAAAATCAGAGGTAGTCGATAATCCACTTGCACCTGAATTAATTTTAAACACATCATCACTACCATCATTGCCCAATGACCATCTATGAAAAGTAGCATTATATAGTTTTATAATTGCATCATTATCTGATGTTGGTCTTAGCTGTATCTCTACATTTTGGTCACCTGTTCCATAATTACTTGACGTAAGCACAACAGCTAAGGCATCTATTGTAAGGTATCCTGAAGCTAAAGTGCTTCCACTTAATTCTATACCATCAGCTAATTTTATATTATCATCAGCACCTGTAATACTTAAACTACCTTGTACTTCTAAGTTAGTTCCACAAGTTATATCTTTATTAAACCTGACAGTTTCTGTAGATATTTCAATAGGCACATTAACCCCATCTATTTCAATAGGGCTAAGGTGCTTATCTAATACATTGCTTATTTTTAGATCTTTGCTCATTTCTTTTTTTCTAGCTTTTTAATTCTTTTTTCAAGTTCTTCAACTTTCTCATCTAATTCATTAGGCTCCTCTACATACTTTAGGATCTTGAATAGCTTAAAGTTTTCAGCTAGTAAATTAACAACTTTATTTATTAATATCTTTTTAATCATTTGTTATCTGACTTTAAACCTTTAATTAAACCTCTTAATGCTCCACCTACTAAGTTATCAACTAAATCAATAAAATAAGGCTCTATAGTCTTATTCCATATCTTAGCAGTAAACTTCCACTTAGTTAAGCCTGCTGTCATTAGCACGCCTAATTTCTCAAATGTAGTTTCTACTACTGCACATATCTTATCATTAGGTATCTTTTTTAAAACCCATAATACTGCACTTCCTCCACCTAGACCTAAACTCATTGTTAACCAATCCATTGTCATTCTCCTTTTTCTAATTTTTTTATTTTGCTATCTAACAATCTTACTTTATTTTCTAGCATTCTTATTTTTAAACCAAAGCTATTCAACATTACATCTACTTGCCCTTTTACTGTTGCTAGTAGTTTTTTATTTTGTGAACTACTTCTTATCATCTTTTTCTTCCCACTTGCTTAAATCAAGCATTTGTAGTGGTCTTTCTATAACATGGTCTTTTAACTTATCATTCTGTATCTGCAATTTAGTGCCACCTTTAACAAAAGGTTTGCCATTAGCAGTTCCTATATCATAAGCAAAAAATGTTGTTTTCCAAATACCCACTCTAATAACTCTTGCAGGTCTGCCATCAAGTATAACAACATCATCAGTTTTAATATCCTTCCCTAAAAATACTTTCAACCCTTCTGTAATTCCTTCCAGAGTTGATTTGAATAAAAGAAAAGCTACACCAGTAACAAGTAACCATACCCAATTACCTAAAAAACCTTCTGCGTGTTTTTGTAATTCTTCTTCATTCATTATACAACTTATAAATTTTTAAACATATATAAACAAAAGTAGCTAACCCAACTAATATTCTAACTGTTACAGGTAGCCACTCTAACCATGTTACTGTAACTCCACCTACGCCTGCTAATAATGGTCTAATACTATCTAACATAATTCTCCTAAAAATGTGAAGCATACAACACTTGTGCGAAAAGAGGAGGTTATTCTTTCTGTGTAACTAAACAACAACTTTGAAGATTGTTTCTGTGTTTTTTGTTTTGCTGGCTGATTTTGCATTGTATGCTTCTAATGATTTATCTATCTCATATCCTTTATTATTTACATTTTGTAAGTCAATCTTAATACCATCTCTATTCCCATCATCATAAAATATATAACAGTTTTGAGATGCCCTTCCTGTTAAATTTAATGCTTTTTCAGAGTAATCATTTGCTCCTACCATACTTGAACTTCTTGCATAATTATCTCCTACTCTTGCTGAATGAACGTGACCAAATATTACATAATTTACTTCTATTCCTTGACTTGCATATCTTCCCATAATCTGATTGATTGCTTTTTCAATCCCACCTTTTAGCCCTCCATGTCCATGCAACAGTAACAGGTTTTGCCCTGCTACGTCAATCACAATCTCACTTGGATCACCATCAATAAAATTAACTTTGGAATCTTTGAACAAGTATCTAAGGCAGTTGTAGATAGTATAATCATAGTTATCTGTAGCTACTGCATTACTCCACCCTAGTTCTTTGTTTGCTCTACCTTCATTCCCAACCACACTTGCTACTGATACATTAAAGTCTTTATTTAAATCAAGCACTACTTGTTGCATTATATCAACTGATAAGAATGTTGCTTTAGCCCTATTTGTAGCCTGATTTAGCAGTTCATCTAACCTTCTATCAGAATTTAATAAATCTCCTGTTAAAGCTAGCACTACGTTCGTTATTTTAGCCATCTTGAAGTATTGTTTGGCTTTTGCTACAAAATATTGACATCTTTGTGCTGCAACCTTAAAATCATACTTGTTATTTTTAAGATTTACTAACTCATTAAAGTGTACATCACTAAATTGTATAACACCTACTGCTTTATTGCTAACTTTATGTTTCTTTGTTAGCTTGTGTAGTTTATTGTTTTCAAAAAGCGTTTTTAATTCTTTGCTGTATTCTTCTACAGCGTTCTCAATTCTAGCGTGTTCTCTAAAGCCCTTTCTTTCTATTCTTGTGACATCTTGGGCTTTTTGTTTCTCTTTCCTATATCTTACATTTTCTTTAAGTAGATCTAAATCTGTTATAGGAAATACTGTTCTGCTTCTACATCTTTTGCACTTGTATCTTTGCTTTCCATGCTCTATGCCACTTTTTATTAACTGAATACTATAGCAATTAGGACAACCTAGCCTATCTTGCATACTTTACATAGTCAGATAATTTCTTTGCTCTATTGGGCGTTTGCTTTGCCCATCTGCTATCTAACATTTCCTCAGAAGCTGATTTGTAATCCTTTCTCATAAAATGGTCTATAGTCTTTCTGAACTTTGAAAATCCTGATACACCCATTTGATAGCACATCTCAACAATAACATCTTGTACTGCTTCAGGCATATCTTCATAAAATGGGAATTTTTGTTGTATTCTTAGCTTGAGTTCTGCTACCTTTCTTTCAAGGATCATATCACAGATGTCCTCACCTAAGACTAAATCTTTAATAGCAAATCCATAACCAATAGTATCAAACCCTTCTGTACATTTGTACACAGTAGGTCTAAAGCCTTCTGATTCTTTTATTTGCTCTATTAAATTAGGCATTAATTAGTTTCTATAATTACCACAGTAAATATTTTGCTTCCAAACTTAGATATACTATGGCTTACTTTAGCAGGAGTAGTGTCTAAACTATCAATATAATCTTGAATATCCTCTGCTAGAGTTCCATCTGCATCTCCATCAGCACTAACTATCTTATCATCATTATGTAAAAAACTTTTTACTTTAATAGCCACTATTTATCTCCTTTCTTTTTAGAAGATTTCTTCTTTGGTTTTGGTGCTTCTTTTTTTAATTCTTTACCATTAACATCACATTCAACAAACCTAGATTCTAGCGAATTCATATCATGGTTTGATCCTGCTTCTATAATAACACCATTTGATTTTTTAAAATATCTTGACATAAAATTTTTCTCCTGTAAGTAAAAGGGAAGGCTTTTACACCCTCCCTTTTATATTATGATTTATGAAACATCACTTAGAATGTAAACACCAAAAGCATCTTTAATCTCAACTTGACCCCAAAAACCAACAGCAACATATTCTGTTGATCTAAAAGAGGCATTTCTTTCAGTTTCTATTCTAATCAAACCTTCAGATCCAATAGCTAGTCCTACTGCACCTTTAGAGAATGCAAAACCTGCTGCATCTCCACCTGATGAAACATCTTCATCTATTTGGTCTGACCAATAAACATTGAATCCTGCAATAGATCCAACCATTCCTGTTTGTATTGCTTCTTCACCTTTGCTGCCTAATAATCCAATAGGTCTAGCAGTAGCAGTATCTGTAGTAGAGCTACCTGCTGTATCTAAAGCACCATTATTAGTTAAAGCAATTAAACCTTTAGATCCCCATACTTGCTTTGGTGATAATACCAAATTATATGGAAATGGAGCGCCTGCTGCTCTTAACTGCCTCATTGAGCCAAAAACATGAGATAAAGCTAAAGTTGTAGCTGCGCCACATTCTGTTTGTGAAAATGTTTTACCTAATTCAACTAAGTCATCATCAAGTTTAGCTGCTACAGCATTACCTAGTATATTACCTACATTGCCTGTTAAGTCCTCAGCATTACCCATTCTTGCTAAATCAGTAATATCTGCCCTAATAACGTGTTCGCTAATTGTAGCATTTCTAGCTGTTGTTGTAATTGAAGTTACATCTGCTTCATCTACTCCATCTGCTACTGCTGCTACGCTACTTGAAGCTACTTTTGTATAATCAGGGAATCCTACTGTAATAGCACCCTTTACTGCTTGTTTTGTTGTTACCAAAGGTAGCATAACATTAGTATGATTAAATGCAATTACTGCATCACCTATAATCTTTCCTAATCCACCTGCTGCAACACCTGTATCTGTTTCTGCCATGATACTTTACTCCTTAATCTCATTCTATCTATCAACTGCTTGTTAGCCTTCTAGTAGAATGTGCCTAGTGGCAATTTAATAAAATTAAACTTTATAAGGTTTTTTAAGCGTGCCTTTGCCCCAACCACTAAAAGTGCCTATGCAACTTGATGTAAGTGTTTTTCCTTCACTATGCCTTGTAACCCTTGATTCTACTTCATCTATATATTCATCAAAAGTCATTTTGCCATTTTTATATTTAACATCTACATCACCATCTTTTCTTGGATTTAATTCCATATCATTATTTGGATCATAATCCACACCTAGTAAGTTGCTATGTTTTTTAATCGCCATATCCTATCTTTATTCCAGAGCCTTTAATTGAGTTATTCTTATCTTGATAACCCTTAGGATCTTTCTCTGCCCATTCAGCATAAGAAGAATATCCACCCATTTCACCTACAGGTTGTTGTGTGCCTGCTCTGCTAGTGTTTGTTGGTAAAGAGTTTACTTTATTAACCTTATTTACATACAACTCTAATTTTTCTAATGGTAGACTTTCAGCGATAGATTTATCATTATCGTCAGTTATTTGCTCCATAAGAGATGTTCTCTTATTAGTTTTATACTCGCCCCATGCCTTTACATCAACTTGGGCTTTCTCAAGTTTAGCATTTGCTTCATCAAGAAGTGTCTTATACTCGCCTTGCTTTTCTAATTCAGCTTTGCGTGTTGCTTCTTGGTTTGCTGTAACTTTGTCTAATTGAGCCTGAAGATCAGATACTTGAGATTTATAATCATTCTTTTGGTTATTAACCTCATCAAATCTAGACTTAGGAATACCATCTGATACATTGTTTGAACTAGCTTCTGTGCTAGGTTGTTTAACCTGATTTGCTTCAGTTTGAGTTGTGTTTTCTTCTGACATTTGAACCTCTTTTGTGAGTATTAGTTATAAAAACTATCTCCATAATATAAATAAAAATACTTTACAACAAATATTTATTTTTATTATCTTTTCTTGCCAATCTTTATAGTGTGTGTGCCTTTAGGCATAATCCTTTTGAGTTGCTTGTTAAAGCTAGGCATTAGCTTTTTAATAACTCTAGGATTGATAGGGTGAGATTTGCTAGTAAGAAATCTTTCTTTTTTTCTTAACCATTCCAATTTATTAGCATGAGATGTCCAACCAATATAAATAGCTTGTTCTCTAACATTAAAATCAGACTTAGTATCTAACATTAAATCACCTGATACAACAGGTGCAGTTGAATTTACATATCCACTATTTTGCTTTCTAAGCATATCACCTTCTTTAGCTTCTTTGTACGAGTATCCTTTTTTTGGTGCATTCTTTTTAAATTTATCTTTTACATTCATAGTAACCCATTTTGATTTAAAATTTGAATATTCAGGGAACTTCTCATCATTACTCATTCTTGGATTTGATTTACTAAAGGTAACTTTTCTATATTCATCAGACACTACAGTTTCAAAATGCCTAAATGCAGTTTTATCAAATAAAGGTGAAGGAGATTTATATGGTTTGCTTTTCTTAGCCATTAGCTAAGATCCTTCTTTGGCAAAGCATTAAATAGTTTTTTAGCACCATCTTTATCATGTCCAAATTTATCTTGAACAGCTATCTCCCATTTGTGCCTGCAATTATATCCACCACCATTTATAAAGACATTTCTAACATTAAGAAATTTAGAATTAAAATCATCAATTTGTTTTCTTGTGCATTCACCTGCTGCCATCATTTCTAAGCATTCAGGTCTAGTTTTACCATCTAATGCACCAATATAAACATATTTAGTATTGGCAGGCATTTTGTCTATCATTACTTTAGTAACGCTTCTGCTGTATTCATTCATAGCTGTATCTATAAGAGTTTGTAGTTGCCTTCTACTTAATGCTCCTTGACCTCTAACTGCTTCTACTACAGTTTGTACAGGTGAGCCTGAAATAATGCCATTAACCACTTCTTTTTTAATAACTTGAGCCATATTATCTAATTGGTTTAAAAGTGAGCCTGTGCTATAGTTTTTAAGTGCTACTAATGTTTCTTCAGATACTGCTGCAAAGCCTTGTATAGTTTGTAGCATAACACCATGAGCATCATCATAAATATTTATAGCATTAGCTGATTTTGCTTTAACTATTTCTACTACATCTAAGTCTTGTATAAATACAGCAAATTGTTCAGCAGTTCTTTGTCCTTTAAGTTTATAGAGGTTTTCTATGGTTTCTTCTTGTACTTGCAGTAGTATATCTGTAACAAGTTCTGAGTTTTGTTCTATAAATAGTTGGTCTGACATTAAGCCATCAACTCCCACTTACACAGGTTTAATTAGTTCTTGCAATAAAGAGCCTTCTACTGCTTCTTCTTGTGGCTTTGCTATTCCTCTTTCTTGTAAGTATTCTAGTGCTGTTTCTCTATCAACAAATCTGTCAGGATCTTTCTGCATCAGTATATCAGCTTCATCAATTAAGCCTTTAGATAATTCCCATTCCCATTTATCTCTTTGCTCTTGGTCTGATAATACTTCCATGCTTTCTTCAAAATCTACCTGCTCTAAATCTCCAGCATCTTTGCCCATATCTACAGCTATAATTAGTTTTTCTAGTTCAAATAGTTCTTTCTCTACTTCACGCCATTTAATAACATCAGATACTCTTGCATCTGTTAATTCAGAGTTCCTTAATTTTATAGCTACACCTGATTGTGCAGTTGTACCTTCAACAAAGCTAATATCAATGTGGTAGTTCTGTGCTAACATCTTATAAGCAGTAGTTACTGCACTTGTAATTGATTCTACTGTGTTAGGTGGAGATACTAAACTCATTGTTCCATCTGCTCCTAAAAAACTTATTTTGTCTGGACCTACTTCCAATTCATCACGCTCTATCATAGAGCCATTCACATAAATGTAACCAAAGGATTGAAACATTATATTAGCATTTTTATTAGTTTCTGCTACATTAATTAGTGCATTAGTTTGTATTAAATCTGAAGAAGCATCTGTATCTAAATAACTAGATTCAGGCTTACCATCTCTCCAACACTCAACAAAAGGTAATACACCATAAGGATTTATCATATCAGGATTCATTTCATCTGTATAAATTTTACCATTATTATCAAATGTGTATGTGTTTTCTTTATCCCAATAAACATGAAGTTCAGGAGTATCATCTAATACAGAATCTTTACTTGCTATAGGATAAACAATAGCTTCAGGTGTTAATGGATCATCTCCAAATATAGGCTCATAATCAAATATAATATCATACTCTATCTGCATTTCATTCTTATCATTGAATCTCATGCAAGGCTTGATAAGCACAGCATCTAGTAAATTGCACATTCTTTCTGCTCTTTGTAGCTTAAAGTCTTTATGATGGAATAGCATTGGGGTTTCTTCTTTTGTATATGTTCTTTTAGGTGGTTTCATATACACTAAAGATACTCTATCAATAATTCTTTTAGTTACGTTGATATTAGCAGGAGGAACTTTCTCAAATAGACTTGTGTCAAAATAGTCCATTGTATAAGGTAGTGACCTGCCTTTATAATATTCCATAGCATCTAATCTACCTGCTTTCCATTGATCCTTTCTTTTTTGTCCTGCATCATATTTTGCTTGTAGCACTAACTCTTTTGCATTTCTTATCATCTTTTAATACTCCCCAATGTTTGTTTGATGATTGGTTTCTCCCAGTGAACTGCATATCCCAAAGCATCTGAAAAATGCGACAAATCTTTATTGCTTTTGTCTATTTCTCTAGTTCCTTCTTTATTTACTACTTTTTCTAAGTCTTGTATAAGACCTTTGCATTTTGTGTCTATTAAAAGGTTGCCATCTAATGCTCTATTGACTGCATTAACTCTATCTACTACAGGTGGATTCGACTTTAAGGCTTTAATCCTTACTCCACCTTTTCTGATAATCTCTATATCACTAAACATAGATGAACTACTTCTCCTTATTCCTGTTTGATCAGGATATGCTATATATTCACTATTTGGGTACTTATGCTTAATTGTATTAACCATTCTTTCAGTTAATAAGTCACCACTACCACTATGTGATAATGCTATACAATCAAACACTCTTATTTGGGGTTGTTGTTCGTATAATTGGAATAAAACTGCACATTCAGGATCACAGTTGAAATCGATTCCAAATCTAACAGGCTTCCCTCTATTGTATTCGACTTCTCCCACATTGGAATTTCTGTCGAACTGATAGTAGGTTTGTCCTTGTTGCAAAGATACGAA